>Ga0310694_10000013_pt1 | contig 313337 bp, 262 predicted proteins | sample 174DNAGHGhighgp2_FD_203884 | JGI IMG/M metagenome (GOLD analysis project Ga0310694, IMG submission 203884) | Sheep rumen microbial communities from Palmerston North, Manawatu-Wanganui, New Zealand - 1742 DNA GHGhigh gp2 (v2) (version 2) | ecosystem: Host-associated > Mammals > Digestive...
GCCGAATGACTGTGAATATAGAATTCTTCCTGACTTGGCTGCCAGCCGGCTTCCTTTGGCGGGAAAAGCTTGTCGAATTCCGCAACTGCGGCTTCGTCATCGCATGGAGTATCGACATCACTTGGACGATAGAACCACTTTCTGCCGTCGAGGGCACCTTCTTTAAGTTCCTTTACAAGAAGAGCGGCAGGGAAAAATCCTTCACCTTCGCCGAAGCATACATTGTACTTTCTGCAGCTTCTGTAGCCGCGGGAAACGTAGTTATCAGGATTTCCGAAGTTTATAACAACGTCAAATCCCATTGACTCTGCGATTTTAAAAGTATGTTCAAGAAGGGCTTTTCCGAATCCTTTACGCTGATACTCAGGGAGTACACACAGCGGTCCCATAGTAATGATATTTTTCTCATTACCCTGTTCATCGACAAGCTTTGATCTGCAGTACATAACATTGGCGATCACTTTGCCGTCAAGCTCGATGACATAATCAAGTTCCGGTATGAAATCCTTGTGACTTCTCATGATGTGTACGAAGTAATGCTCAAAACAGCCGGGTGTGTTAAGATTCCAGAAAGCCTCACGGGTAAGGTTTTCCGTTTCGCGGTAGTCGTTTTCTGTTTCTCTGCGGATAATATAGTCATATTTATTCATTGTTTTTTCCTCCTGAAATAGTTTGACCGGACTACGGAGGCTTACTGTTAGATAGTTTCGCAAACCTCCGTTTACGCTGCTATCTCAGGTCTGTTATTATTGTTCAAACAACAATCTCCTTTAAAAATATGTTTGTCACATTCAGGTATTCCGCACCTGATGTGCACGCTTCTATTATATCACTAATTCTGCCTGAATACAAATAAAAAAAGTATCATGCATCGCGATGCATGATACTATCGAACAGCTGCCGAAGGCAGCTCACCATTTCATTTTTCATCACTTAAGTACCTTGACAAATGCTTTTGAAGAATGTTATAATCAATATATTTTTAAAATACAAACGAATAAAAATTCTTGCAAATGCTGATATGAGCTTATCGATTTGTACTGCCAATATGTTTTCGGAAAGGAGATGCCACAGTGGGAAATTTCTACACATCCACACAGATATTAAACGACGAACTGTTAAGTAAAGAAGATTTTCTTAAGAAATTCCGCAATATGATGAAACGTGATGGTTATGAAACCTGCGAAGATGATGATGAAGGTGAAATCAGATATTCTTTTTCGTTCTCTGAAGAAAAAGAAAACAGATGGGCGACGTTATATTCAGAAAGTTACGAAGAAGGAAATCAGACTTCGAAGCGTGACACCGCACGTATTTCAAAGATGCTCGGAACATTCTGCATAAATACAACGGTAATAGACAGCGACTGTGCGATCCTTGACCTTTATGACAGGAACGGAAATAATGCAGATACCCTTGTTATGGGCAGAGCTGATGATTATTTCGGTGACAATATACCGGAACCGGAAAAATCATTGTGGGAGCCTCTTCTAAATAAAGGTGTTAGCTGGGAACAGTTCTTTGAGATTGTTCATGGAGATTATGTTTTTGTAGAAGATGGACTTGCAAGGCTTTCAACTACTTTAAATAGTGGCTCGATGTTTAATGAAGTATTTGAATCTGAGTGCAGCATAGCTTTTGAGAAAGCAGGGCCGAAGATCACTGTTACAAGTAGCAGTTCGGAAAAGAAATTAACAGTCAGTTCAGCGTTTAAAAAGGTTTATGAAGAAAAACTAAAACCTATTGGCTTTGTAAGGGTAAATAACCCATATAATTATTTTATACGTAATCTTAATGATGAAATAATTAGTGTTATTACAATGGTTTCAGATAAAATAGGTGGAATACAAAAAATCACAGTTCTTGGTGGTATCGCAACTATTCATCGTAAACAAATAGATTTTTCAATTTCACCTGAATCAGGGATGAATTACTGGCTTTTCGGAACTTCATCTTTTTATTCTCGTCAGCTTTCTGATAACTATAGATCTGATTATTCATCTGAAATAGCATCTTTTACGATTTCGAATGATTGTAACAATTGTGAATTACTATTCCGATTTGAAAAATCGTTTGAATATGTAAATAAATGGACATTGCCAGTGCTGAATGAAGTGACAGATACTCTTTCGGCTGTTGAATACTTTTTAAAATATTCCGGATCGTGTTTGTATTTTAAAGAGGATGCATTTCAAAAAGGCAATTATCTTCCTTCAAATGAATCTTTGATGCTTGCGAGGATAAAACAAGTTGATTCATTAATTCAAAACTATGAGGATTATTTAGTGAGATATAATAAATTTATGGATAGAATAAATCAGCCATTAAGAAAATATGATGTTTATAAAGCGGTAAGTGAACTGAGAGACAGAATTAATATAATAAACAGTGATGAAAAGTATATTCGCTTATTGGAAAAATGGGAATCTGATAATATTAAAATTCTGTGTGAATTATAATAGATCGTTTAGGGAAACGCTGATTTATTCATAAATCAGCGTGGGGGTCCGGGGCGAAGCAACGCAAATCCCACCTCCGGAAATCATCCGCGAAGCCGGATTTCTGATTTAATCAGTGTTTCCTTAGAAAAACGGAACGTTAAGGAACTCCCCATGAGTGCAAAAAAAGCATCTGCAGAGTATGAGTATATGTGCGCATACTCTGCAGATGCTTTCTGTTTTCGCTGCCTTAAAAAATGTATCAGGCATTCATTCCGAAATTGCCAACCGAAAGATCAGACAAGCTTGAAATCAGCCTCGCGGAGGGAACGTGTGATAAGTTCAACATGGTCGAAATCCCTTGTTTCCATGTTGATACGCAGGTAGCATCCGTTGACGCTTTCAGTTGCACCTTTTTCGTAGTGAACGCCGGTAACGTTGCCGCCGCAGTCGGCGATTATACGTGAGATCTCCTTAAGCTGGCCCGGTTTGTCGATAAGCTCGATAAGCAGACTTGTTGAACGTCCCGAGTTGAGGAGACCGCGGTCGATAACTCTTGAAAGGCTCGTAACATCAATGTTTCCGCCGGATACTACTGCCACAACACGCTTGCCGTCAACGTCGAGTTTTCCGGACATTACTGCTGCAACTGCGGCAGCACCGGCGCCTTCTGCCACCATTTTCTGCTTTTCGATGAGCGCGAGGATGGCGCTGGCAACTTCATCGTCGCTTACGAGCACCAGTTCGTCAACATATTCGCTTACGAGGGAATATGTGTTTTCACCCGGCTGCTTTACAGCAATGCCGTCGGCGATAGTTGAAACGGATGACAGGCATTCGATCTGATCGTTTTTTACGGAATTGAACATGCTCGGGGCACCGGTCACCTGCACGCCGTACACCTTGACGGATGGTCTTATCTGCTTGACTGTGTAGGCTATACCGGAAATAAGTCCGCCGCCTCCCACCGGAACGACGATGGCATCGATATTGTCGATGTCATTAAGTATCTCCAGAGCAATAGTTCCCTGTCCGGCGATAACATTTTCATCGTCAAAAGGATGGACGAATGTATATCCCTTTTCGTCACGGAGTTCAAGTGCTCTGCGGTATGCGTCGTCGTAGCATCCCTCCACAAGGCACACTTCCGCACCAAATCCTTTTGTCGCTTCTATTTTAGATATAGGTGCAGTGTCCGGCAGGCAGATGAGAGACTTTATTCCGTTTTTAGTTGCCGCAAGAGCAACGCCCTGCGCATGGTTTCCGGCCGAGCACGCGATTACGCCGTTCTTTTTTTCTTCAGGTGAGAGCATCGCGATCTTGTATGCAGCTCCGCGGATCTTGAACGATCCGGTGAACTGAAGGTTTTCCGGCTTAAGATAAAGCTCGCATTTCGGTGCTATACCGTGAGCTCTTACCAGATTTGTTTCCCTGATGATGTTTTTGAGCACTGTCTGTGCGTCGAATACCTTGTCGAGTGTAAGCATGATTATTCCGCCTTTCATTACTTCCAGATGTTTGCAGCACGTCATGTTTGTTCTGTATGTCAGTACAGTACAGACCGCATGCAGCAGTTGTGTGAAGCTCTGAGGCAAAAATAAAACCGCCTCAAAGCACGTATTAGCTTTGAGACGGGTATTTGTTCTTAATACTCGCGGTACCACTCAAATTGCGGATTCGATGATCCGCCACCTCTTCGAAGTCTGACAACTTCTATGCACTGACGCAGCATACACGTGAAACGCCTACTGGGTGTGAACCTTTGGGGTTTCCGGCTCGGAAGGGATGGGAAGCTCTGCAGTCCTTTACCGGTATCGCACCACCACCGGCTCTCTGAAAAATTCGTCGCAGTTTCCGTCTTCGTCACAGCTTTTATTTGAAAATATTATAACACAGTAATATAATGATGTCAAGCCGAATTTTCTGAGAAAATTATGCAATGCATCCAATAATGTATCATGCATCGCGATGCATGATACTATCGAACAGCTGCCGAAGGCAGCTCACCTTTTTTGAAGGTGATGCGTATAATGTTTTTCTTGAATTCCTGCTCCGAAAATGATACAATTAAGATTGATAATACCTGAAAGACTGATCAGAACAGCAGGAAGTAAAACAGAAAGGCGGTCTCAGTATGTCAGAGAAAAATGAAGAACTGTTAAGATCATACGAATATGGTTTACCGTCATATTTGCAGCATGATCTCGATGCGTATAAAGAAGGACTGAAAAATCATTCGACTTTGATTGACTGCCTCTGGGGTGAACTGTACGGCAGTATCAATATGGCGGAAATAAGTGATAATATCATTTCACATGAACATGCTGAGTATCTGCGCCATAAATTTCTGTGGGGAGATTATTATGAATAAGATAAATTTTACGGATTGTCCGAGAGTGCCGGGGAAAGCATATAACGGTGCAAACGGAAAGAAAATTGCTGTAGAATATAAAGGACAGCAGTACATGATTAAATTTCCTCCTTCAGCTGACAGGAAACCTACAGAGCTGTCATATACCAACAGCTGTATAAGTGAGCATATCAGCTGCAGTATTTTTAATATGCTTGGCGTTAAAGCACAGGAAACTCTTTTAGGTATTTATACTGTCAGAGAAAAAGAAAAACTTGTATGTGCATGTAAAGACTTTACTGCTGACGGAAGTGTGCTTTATGACTTCTGTTCTATCAAAAATACTATTATAGATTCTGAACATAACGGAAACGGAACGGAACTCACAGATATTCTTGAAACTATTGAAAAACAGGATTTTGTCGATCCGCTAAGATTACAGGAACATTTCTGGAATGTGTTTGTTATCGATGCTCTTCTGGGGAATTTTGACCGGCATAATGGTAACTGGGGATTTCTTTATAATAAAGAAGGCAATATATCTGAAATTGCTCCGGTTTATGACTGCGGCAGCTGCCTGCTTCCACAGGCGGATGACCGTGTTATGCGTCTTGTACTGGAAAATCAGGACGAAATGAATGCAAGGATCTTTCATTTTCCGACGTCTGCTATAAAAAATAACGGACAGAAGATAAATTATTACAATTTCCTGGCGAACGCGAATAATGAACAGTGTATGTCAGCTGTAGTCAGAATTTTTCCGAGGGTAAATGCTGATAAGATAAACGGGTTTATATGTTCCATTCCTTACCTGTCAGAGCTTCAGCGTGAATTTTACTGCAGCTATATTAAAGAACGCTATGATAAGATCATAGTGCCGGCGTATGAGAATGCGCTGAAAATAAGGTAAGCGGTTATATCAAAATTAAAGCATCTGCATATAATGAGTTTTTCACTCTTTTCTGCAGATGCTTTCTGTTTCTGTTGACTTCATTCAAAAAGGTATCATGCATTGCGATGCATTATACTATCGAACAGCTGCCGAAGGCAACTCACCTTTTTAAGTGCAGAATTTACTTACAGCATAAACCGGATAAACCCTTATGCTGTCGTAATTGTTAAAGTTTTCGAGTGAAACTCTTATTCCGTATTTGCTTGAAGGATGAGTTCCAAGAAAACTGTGCATGCTTTGCATGCTGCCTTTTCCGGCCGCTTTTACTTCAACAGGTACGACCATGTTTTCTCTGACGATTGCATAATCTATTTCGGCATTAGCACCGCTTCTGTACCAGTAGTGAAGGGAAGATTCTGTATACGGATTTGTATATTTTATTATTTCAAGTCCGGTCTGCATTTCAACGACATTTCCCTTGTTCATTTCGTCAAAGATATCCGTGCTGAGAAGTTCATATGTGTTGAGCCCGCATACGGTAAGATAGATACCGGTATCGAAAAAAAGCAGTTTTTTATTGGTTTCTTTTTCGCAGCTGCCAAGCGGTATGGTGTCACATGATGCTGCCTTTACCGGATAAACAAGTCCGGCTCTTCGAAGAAGATCGATACCTGTATCAAAATAATAAGCACTTACACCCTGTATAGCCGATGACGATTTTGTCTGTCCGCATACGTTGTGAACAGCATAGTCGAATATTTTTCTGATTATATCGGCTGGTACGTCTGCACTGTACTTATTAAAGTCGTCAGTGAAGTTCGTGATAATATCTCTGTGTATCTGCTGACAGTCAAACAGGCTGCCTGAATCTATATACTCAGCTACGGCTTCCGGCATGCCGCCTACGACGAGAAATGTTTTATATTCATTTATAAGCTGTTCATGCGCAGGGTTGTCCGTACTTTTACCCCCATGCTGTTCCAGATAGTCCGCAAGAATATCTTTTTTTGTACCCCGAAGATATTCGATGAAAGAAAAAGGATACATGAAAATACTTCTTACACGTCCGACCGGGAAATCTATTATTTCTTTTTTTGTGCTTTTTCCGTTTAAAACAAATTCAAGAAGCGATCCGGCTGCGATAACATGCAGTTCCGGCATGTCTTCATAAAAATATCTCAGAGCTGTTACAGCTCTCGGACATTCCTGTATTTCATCAATAAACAGGAGCGTTTTACCGGCTGTTATCTTTGATGAGAAAAACAGTTCGAGTCTGATTATGATCGTTTTTATATCAAAGTTTCCGTCAAACAGACCGCAAAGCTCATTGTGTTTTTCAAAGTTTATCTCAATATAGTTGTCAAACTGCTCTGACAGATGTCTTACAGCTGATGTTTTTCCGCACTGTCTTACTCCACGGAGAAGCAAAGGCTTATGCTTTTTTTCGTTTTTCCAGCTGTTCAGCGTTTTATCTATATCGCGTGGTATATACATGGCAATCCTCCGTTGAATCATATGTTAATCTTATTATATCACATCATTTTAAAATTGCCAAGCGGAAATCAGCAGTTCATTTAGAAATCGCCAAGCGGAAATCAGCGGTTTATTTAGAAATTGCCAGGCGGAGAACTGTACTTTATTTAGAAATTGCCAACCGAAAAATCAGGCGAGTTTGAAATCAGCCTCTCGGAGTGAACGCGTGATAAGTTCAACGTGGTCGAAACCCCTTGTTTCCATGTTGATATGCAGCTCACAATATATAATGGATTAACAGTTGTTTTCTTAGTCCTCGTAATGTCCCTTGCAGCTTGCTATCCATAAATTATTGTCAACTATGTTATAAACCAGTCTGTTTCCGTGATCAATATGCCGGCTCCAGCCTTTACGATACCGCAGAGGTTCCGGATGTCCTGTGCCTTTTGAAACACCGTTACGTTCAATGTCTTTTATGAGATCGTTGATTTTCTTTACGATCTTTTTATCAGTTTGCTGCCAGTATAAATATTCATCCCAGGCAATGTCGCTCCACAGTTTGTTCATTCATCGACCTCTGCTAATTCGTGCGGCTTACCAAGGCCAGCTTCAAGCTGATCAAATGATCTGTCCAGCTTGGCAAGATATTCTGCATTTCGTGCAGCTTTTGTAAGTGCATTAAATTGTTCAAGGGATAATAAAACGACATTTTTCTCATTTTTACGGGTAACTATAATAGTTTCTGACTCATCACTTGCTTTGTCGCAGTAACTTTTTAAATTGTCTCTCATAGTTGAGTAATTAACAGCTAACATAAAACCACTCCTTATGTACAAAATACTGTACGATTTCCTGTACAACTATATTGTAGCATTATTATTGCTTTGTGTCAATATCAGAGGGAGTTATTTTTATAAATTGATGGATCGACAAAAAAGCTATCATGCATCGCGATGCATGATACTATCGAACAGCTGCCGTAAGGCAGCTTTTTTCATCCGTATAAATTATTGACTTGCACTGTGAATTTGAATACAATATAATTGAATAAAGCTGAATGCGTATTTCGAACGAAAAAAGAAAAATAAAAAAATTTAAGAAAATCCTGTAACAATATTCGTTTTTTTCTGTCATTGAAGATGAAAGGATATTTCACCGGTAAAATATTTTGATCTGGAGAGCATTATGGAAGACAAAGAGATAATATCCCTGTATAATGAAAGATCTGAGAATGCGATCAAAGAGACTGATAACAAGTACGGTACGTATTTAAGAAAGATATCGGACAACATTCTCGGAGACAGGGGAGATACTGAGGAATGTATGAATGACAGTTATCTCAAAGTGTGGAATTCAATACCGCCGCAGGTTCCGAAGATACTGAAGGCGTTTGTTGCGAGGATCACCAGAAATACCGCACTCAATATCTATGAAAAAAGAAAAGCTTCCAAAAGATGCGCCTCTGAGGTCGCCCTTTCACTTGAAGAACTTGAAGAATGTCTTGAAGGCAGGGACAACGTGGTGTCGGAGATAGAGCGAAAGGAAATTATGAAAGCTCTCGATGATTTTCTCGGAACCCTTGATAAGAAAAAAAGGATCTGTTTCGTGCAGAGATATTTCTATCTCGAATCGCTGGATGATATTGCGGAGCGGAACGATATTTCCGGGGCAGCTCTCAGGACCATGCTTTGCAGAACCAGAACAGAACTTAAAGAATTCTTGAAAAAACGCGGACTATTCTGACAGGAGTAAGAAGATGAGTGATAATACCAAACAAAGCGATGTGATCCTGAAAAGTTTCGGAGACATATCTGAAAAGTACATAGCTGAAGCTGATCCGGAAAAGAAAAGCGGAGGGAAAAATAAAAACAGAATATTTTTTATCTGTGCCGGATATGCAGCAGCGATTCTGTTACTCATAACAGCCAATCTTCCTGACAGAAGCGAAGACGGCAATTTCACACCGGTGATAACAAGCATTACAGCGACTGACAGTCCGGTGACGGAAGAGTCCACAGGCACTTCTGTTACTTCGGAAAGAGCTTCTGAAACGACAGTGATCACGGAAAATACGGTAGTTAATCCAGTCGAAGGAACGTCCGGAACCAGTATCAGTACAGATGTTACGGAGTCTCGTGACGAGGGAATCAGGAAAATCGAAGAGAATAATGGAACATCAGCCGACGAACGTCAGAATACTGAGCCGATGACTGAAAAACCGGATGAACCAAAAGAAACATATATCGTAACAGAATCACATGAAAGCAGATCAGAAAACAGTGATCAGTATTCCGGAGCATACGGAAAAAATATGAACTGGAATTACGATCCCGGAAACAGGACCCTTACCATAAGCGGATCCGGCCTTATGGAACCGGAAGATGATGAGATATTCACTGACGGGAGACGGTTTAGCTGGGTCAGTGATGCGGAACATGTGGTGCTATCTGAAGGAGTGGAATCCATAGGTGCAGATACATTCTGTAAATTTGTTTCTTTAAAGACAGTCTCGCTTCCGGACAGTCTGAAAAATATCGGAAGTGATGCGTTCAGAAACTGTGTTTCGCTTGAAAATGTCATCATTCCGTCAGGTGTAACTGAGATAGGAACGGGTGCATTCATGAACTGTAACTCTCTTAAGTCGGTAAATATACCTGAGGGTATTAATGCGATCAGAAGCGAAACGTTTAAGGGATGCTGCTCACTGAAAACTGTAGTTATACCGGAAAGTACCGCAAAGATAGAAGACAATGCTTTTCAGAACTGTCTGATGCTCAGAGAAGCGGTTGTTTACGGACATTCGGTAAGTTTCGGAAGTCTTGTTTTTGACCCTCAGGAGGACAACAGTATGCTGGTTATAAAAGGCTATGAAGACACACGTGAATATGCTTTGCAGAATGGTCTTGAATACGAACAGATCGAAGACTGAACTTAAGGATACATTGATTAAATAGGAAATCCGGCTTCGCCGGATTTCCGGAGGTGGGATTTGCGGGGCTTCGCCCCGGACCCCGCGCTGATTTATGAATAAATCAGCGTTTCCTTAAGCGGACGTAGCCGTGAAGATCATACGTTCAGTGTTCCACGAAAAGATGAAATATATATGGTAAAATGAAAAGAGGTACAAAGATGAAAAACGCAGAATTAAGAAGAATTTTCGCGACAGCGGCTGCACTTGTAATGGCCGCCGGAACAACTGTTACCGCATTTGCTGAAGAAACTGCCGATCTAACCGCTGCTTCTCAGAGCAGTGCGGAAAAGACAGAAAAATCAGATTATACAGGCAGTTTCGGAAAAGATGTAAAATGGGAGTATGACCCGGAAAGCAAAACTCTCACTGTAAGCGGAAACGGTAAGATGATGAGTGAGAACGGAGACGAAAATGCAAAGCCGTTTTACAAAGCACATAAATGGGCTGCAGAAGTCGAAAAAATTGTGATCGGAGACGGTGTTGAATCCATAGCAGACGGTGCATTTGAAAAATTCACATCACTTAAGTCTGTGGTGATTCCGGAAAGTGTGAAGGAGCTTGGACGCGGTTCGTTCCGTAACTGTATTTCACTTGAAGAGATAGATCTGCCGTCAAAAATTACCGTGATCCAGAACGGAGCATTCAGAAACTGTAACGAACTGCGTAATGTGACTTTTCCTGATGATCTTAAGGTTATTGAAAGTGAAGCTTTCAAGGGCTGCTGTTCACTTGAATCGATAGCTATTCCGTATGGTACGGTCATTATCGGGAAGCAGGCTTTCAGAAACTGTCTTAAACTCAGAAAGATCAGCCTTCCGGAAACCATCGACACATACGGTGAAGATGTATTTGACTGGACGGAGGATAATGAATATCTGAAGATAATTGCTGACGGGGCTAACGGACGCAGCTATGCTTACAGAAATGCCTGCCTCAGATTTGTAGTGGATGGCGTGGAATGTACTGAAACTTCGGGTATATGCGGTGATTCAGCATACTGGTCGTATGACGAGGATACAGGCACTTATACTATAACTGGTACCGGTGATGTTTATGATGTGATTTTTAACAGCGAATGGGTGGCAGATGTAAAGAATGTTGTTATAGAAGAAGGCATTACAACGGTCGGACATGGTTTTGGATGTAATTTTGAGTCACTGGAGTCTATTTCGTTTCCGGAAAGCTTTGAAGGTTTTGAAGGCTTTAATAATATGCGCCCTAACGCTGAACTGAGCAGTACAGCACTTACATCTGTTGATCTGCCGGATAAAATGACTGTTATTCATTGCGGCATGCTGGAGCACTGTGAAAAACTTAAAGAAGTAAAGCTTCCGGCAGAGCTGAAGACCATTGAAGAATTTGCGTTTTTAGGCTGTTTATCACTCGAAAGCATTGTTATACCTGAAAAAACTGAGAAAATAGGTGAATTTGCTTTTGACAGCTGTGGACTTAAGACTGTTACAATATTAAGCGACAACGTCGATATAGTGGATTCAGCGTTTTATTTATGCCCTCGGTCAATGGTTATCCGTGCTCACAGGGGATCGACTGCGGAAAAATATGCTTTGGATCGTGATATTAAGTTTGAAGCGCTCGAAGAAGAGAAAACTTCAGAAGTGACAGTGGAAAAGGCGCTTGCAGCGGAAGCAGATACGACAGTGCAGGAAGATAATGCAGCAGCGCCGGCTGATAATGCGGAAGAATTTGTAATCGGCGACGGAAACGGAAGCGGAACTGTTGATATTTCAGATATTTCCGTACTTGCAATTGCACTCGTTGACGGCAGGGAACTTACCGACGCACAGAAAAAGGCGTTTGACGTTGATGGTGACGGCGACGTTACTCTCGCTGACCTTGCAAAACTCAGACAGTACCTTTCAAAGAAAATCGAAAAGCTCTGATCTTATGAAATGATAAAAATCTTTCTTTAAAAGCAGATCAGCATATCCTCACAGACTCATATTTTTACGTGAGAAGGATATGCTGATTTTGTTGTATTCGGGAATTATTCAGTTTCCGTTTTACGTTCAAAACGTGGATTTTAGCATTGACTTGCACAGAAAATTTGTATACAATATAAATATACAAATAAAGATGACGATGTACGTCATTACAATAAAAATATAGAGAAAAGGAAAAATGAAAAGAGGTACAAAAATGGGAAACTCAGAACACAGAAGGATGTATGCGGCCGTCGCCGCACTTGTTATGGCTGCCGGAACAACAGTAAACGCTTATGCAGAAGAAGCGGCTGATCTGTCGGCGACGGCTGAAGAGAGTGCGGCAGAGGTAAAAAACGAAAACTCAGATTATTCGGGCAATTTCGGAAAAGATGTCAAATGGGAGTATGATCCTGAAAGCAAAACGCTTACTGTAAGCGGAAAAGGTCCTATGGATTATGAAAACGGAAATCCAGATTATACGTTATTCTACAAAAATCACGAATGGGCGAAAGAAACAGAAAAAATAGTGATCGAAGACAGTGTTGAATCAATAATATTTGATGCATTCAGTCGCTTTGTTTCACTTAGATCTGTTTCCATTCCGGAAAGCGTAAAAGAAATCGGAGCGGATGCATTCAGTAACTGCATTTCACTTGAAGAGGTCGTGATCCCGTCCGGAGTTACCCGTATCGACTGGGGAGTATTTACGAACTGTTATGATCTGAAAAAGGTAACTCTTTCTGAAGGTCTTGAGGCTATTGATATGAGTGCATTCAAGGGCTGCTGCTCGCTTGATTCAGTACATATTCCTGACAGTGTGACCACCATTGGAAATGAGGCGTTTAAGTACTGCTTAAAGCTCAAAGAGGTCAATCTTCCTGAAACTATTGAAAATTACGGTGAAAATATATTTGATTACAGGCAGGACAATGAATTTCTGAGACTAAAAGTTTTCGGTCCGAACGGACGAAGCTTTGCGTATAAAAACGGATATCAGTTTGATATTGACGGTCTGGTGTATTCCGATACTTCCGGAGTATGCGGTGAATATACAGACTGGTCATTTGACAGTGAGACCGGAGTTTACACTATATCCGGTACAGGTCTGGCGGACTGGTTACCGATCAACGGAAACTGGACGGAAGATGTGAAGGCGATAATTGTAAAAGAAGGAGTCACAGGTATCGGAGGAAACGGTCTGGGTTATTATTTCACCGGAGCTGAATCCGTTACCCTTCCGGAAAGTTTTGAAGGATTCCATGAAGAAACTGTAAACGGATTAAGCGATCTTGCGATCACCTCAATAACTCTTCCGGATAAGATGACTGTTCTGCACGAGGGAATACTGCATCACTGTGAGAAACTGAAAGATGTAAAACTTCCTGCTAATCTGATAAGTATTGAAGAAAACGCGTTTTCCGGCGATGTATCGCTCGAAAGCATAGTTATACCTGATAAAACCGAGAAAATAGGTCAATATGCTTTTAGTGGCTGTGGCCTTAAAGAAGTAACAATACTAAGCAAATTTGTCAGAATCGATGAGGACGCCTTTTATTCCTGCGATCCGTCAATGGTGATCTGCGGTGCAAAGGGATCAGTTGCGGAAGAATATGCGAAAAAACACAAGTTTAAGTTTAAGGCACTTGTACGCGGCGATGCAGACGGAAACGATGTGATCGATATTTCAGATATTTCCATACTTTCACTCGGCCTGGTCGGTGAAAAAGAACTTAACTTCAAACAGAAAAATGTACTTGATGTTGACGGTGACCACGATGTTGATATTGCCGACCTTGCAAAGCTCAGACAGTATCTTTCAAAGAAGATCGAAAAACTCTGATTCTATACAGCTAAGGAAACGCTGATTTATTCATGAATAAGCGTGGGGATCCGTGGCGAAGCCCTGCAAATCCCGCCTCCGGAAATCCGGCGAAGCCGGATTTCCGATTTAATCAGTGTTTCCCTGACAATAGGATAACAATAGTAAACGGCAGTACGCTGATCGCTGTGATCAGTATACTGCCGTTTTCATATTTTTATTACTGTACCGCTTCGGTAACTTCCGGTCCGGATGTTACTTCCGATTTTAAGCTGTGTCCGGGATCATAAACTGACCAGAACAGTTTTGCAGCGTCTTTGTAGCGTACCTCGGCTGACGGAGCTCTCATTATTACTGATATGAGATCGTGGCCGTTTTCCGATGCAGTAGCGACCATGCAGTAGCCGGCTTCGTCAAAAAATCCTGTTTTAAGGCCGGTTACAAAGGAAAGGTAATACTCGTCATCAGGTAATATAAGAGCGTTTCCGTTTTCCCAGCTGTAATCCTGTCCGGTAGATGTGGTCACTTCGTATTCCGCACTTGAGCCTATCTCGGCGATGAGCGGATACTGTGCCGATCTGATGGCTATCTTCAGCATATCTTCCGGTGTTGTGTAGTGGTCCGGATCGTAATATCCGTCCGGTACTACAAAACGCGAATCTTCTGCTCCGGCATCAAGTGCCTCGTCGTTCATAAGATCAGCGAAATATTTTACTGCATCCATGTTCGGCATGTTCGGGTTGTTGGAAACTTTTCTTGCAGTATTTACGGCTATTGTGTAGGCTGCGTCATTTCCTGACGGAAGAAGAAGGCCGTAAAGTGCATCTTTAAGAGTGATCTTCGTGTCCTTTACAAGATAGGCGAGACTCGACTCCGGTTTAAGAAGATCAAGTTCAGAACCGACAGTCAGTTCCGTTTCCGGCTCAAGATAGCGCAGTGCAACGCAGGCTGTGAGCACCTTTGTCATACTTGCCGGATAAAGATGCTTCTGCGGATTCTTGCTGAAAAGCACTTCGCCGGATGTCTTGTCGTAAAGTACCACCGCGTCCGAGCCTATTGCCGTGTAGTCGATGCCCTGCGGCGGTTTGTAGGAATAACGCAGGCGTATGCCCGGTTTGTCGGTTACTGTAAAAGGAGCGTCGGTCTGTACTGCAGCGTGATCGGACCTTTCCGCTTCGGTCACTGCAGGCTTTTTCTTCAGAGCAAACGGAAGAAAACAGACCATGAATATTATGAGAAACCCGACAAAGAATATTCTGTCAGTTCTCACTCTTCTTTTGACGTTTGACTTTCTTTTTCTTTTCAATTGTTGACCTCGTTTTCCTGCGGCCGCTTACATGTACATGAAGTACAGAAGCTTGGCCAGTGATGTAAGTGCGTAAAGCGGGAACAGCAGAATGACAAAAGCAGATGTCAGCAGTACAGGAAGTGCCCTTCTGCGCTGTTCCGGCTTGTTTTTCGGAAGCGGTTCCCTTATCAGTCTGATGAAGGTGAATACGCCGCCGAGGACCAGTGTTATGATAGTCCATACTCTCATGAGCAGTTCGCTCTGGTCCCAGGCGAAGATGCTGTATACTGAAATGATCATGCTGCTTGTGTTCACAGCCATGTGTATGAGTACGGATGGAATGATCGAGTTGTATTTCACGGTTATGCTGCACAGAAGAAGTGACATGAGAAATGCAGGCAGCATTGCCGGAAGACTGCATGTTGCAAGTGCACACAGCAGTGACGATGTGATTATACCGAAACGCTGTGATGCTCTCGAAAGATTTTTAAGAGCGAGTCCGCGGAAGATAAGTCCGTCGGCAGCAGGGATGACTATGCAGTTGCACAGTGCTGCTGCAGCCACAAGTGTCCAGTCCTTTTCGATGTACATTGCCGAAGGCATGTAAGCAGTCGGTGAGAAGGGGAATGAGAATGTGATTATGTTGGCAAGAGCGGCAACAAACATTCCTGTCATAAAGCTCAGTACAACATCGCCGGTTTTTATCGTTCCCTTTCCTCTTAAAAGGCGTGCCGGCTTCAGTTCTGAAAAACGGCATCCTGCAAAGAAAACCGAACCGGATGAAACGATCACGGCAATGATCCTGAAAGCATATTTTATTGTTTCGTCTGACAGAGCACTGTAGTAAAAATTCAGATTAGGCGACAGCGCAAATGCGAACAGAAACATGAGAATATAGAAAACCAGAAGCGACGCGGCTTCGATAAAAAGTTTCGCCATTAAAAGTGTTCCGGTAATGTTGTAGAAGTAGCGAAGCCTTTTTCTTTCGTATTGAGAAGGCTTTTTTCTGCATTTTTCGGTACGGAAGAAAAACGCAGGTATTACGTGTGAATATGATTCACGGAATGAGCGGTTTTCGGTCTGGTTGCAGAAGGGATCCTTCTCGTCAGGCATCTCATTTTCCTCAAACCGGTCGAAAAGCTCTTCGCTGTTCGTTTCAGAGTAATTCATTGTTCACCTCCGTCGTCTTCTTCTGTAACTGCCGGTGCAGCTGTTACGTCAGGCCTTTCGGCAGGAGCATAGCTTCCGGCGTTTTCCGGATCAAAGCCTTCAGGCGGATAGTTGTCAAGATATTCGCACGGGATGTACAGATCTTCATCGGTACGGTAGAAGCCTGTGCTTGTTCTTGCGATAATATGAAATTCATATCCCGGATCGTAGATCATGGCCTTTCCTGCGTCGGAAAGTGCAGCCGAATATCCGATACACGGAGATACGGCGTACATGTATTTGTCAAGATTTATTTCAGTCCATGCAACATACGGAATAGCCGCATCTGCATTGTAGTCAGGTGATCCGGCATCTTCGATCATGTCCAGTTCAGTGGCATCGTCATCTCCCGGGAGAGGTGCCACCCTGTTTTCGTCTGTAGGTTCAAAAACGAATGTCATACTGACAGTCTGCATACTCTGTGAAGCGGAGGTGACTGTCTGCCTGACCTGTTCCGTCCGGCTTTCCTGCGGACCTGTGATCTCTGTTATGACTGCAGTTTCAGTCTGCGTGGTTTCTGCCGGAGCTTTTTCTTCGGTGACTGTACTGCCTTCTTGGGTGCACGCTGTAAAGGAAAATGCCAGTGTAAATGCTGCCGCTGCAGCAATGGTTCTGTTCATGGTATAATGCCTTTCGTCAGTCTATCGACCAGTTGACCGGTTCCATTCCGTTTGCTTCGAGAAATTTATTTGTTTCCGCAAAGTGTCCGCAGCCGAAAAATCCGTGGTAAGCAGACAGCGGACTCGGATGAGCCGAGGCAAGTACAAGATGCTGCTTTCCAGTGATAAGTTTTCTCTTAGTCTTTGCGTTGTTCCCCCACAGCAGGAAAACGACCGGCTTTTCACGTTCGTTGAGAAGGGAGATCACTCTGTCGGTGAAATGTTCCCAGCCCTTGTCCTTGTGGCTGTTTGCCATTCCGCGTCGTACTGTGAGCACAGTGTTCAGCAGAAGCACACCTGACTTTGCCCAGTTTGTCAGTTCGCCGTGTTTTCCGCTGTTGTCGATGCCGAGTTCGTCGTTTATCTCCTTAAAAATATTTTTAAGTGACGGAGGCGGCTCAACGCCCTTCTTTACGGAAAATGAAAGTCCGTGTGCCTGGTTCGGCTCGTGATACGGATCCTGTCCGAGTATGACAACTTTTACGTCTTCGTACGATGTGTATTTCATCGCATTGAAAATGTCGTACATATCCGGATAGATGGTCTGTGTTTTGTATTCCTTTATCAGGAATTTTCTGAGATCCTGATAGTATTCTTTCTGAAACTCGTCCTTAAGGAGTTCGTCCCATTCGTTTTCGAAGTTTACCATTTCTGCTCCTATATATTTCTGTATTTTTCTTATACGTCTGAAAAAGCTGCTTAAAAGTTCGCCGCACTCTTCAGACATTACTCCTCTGATTATTTCCGGTTTGTGATTGTACGGAAGTTCGAACATCTGCTGCAGTGAGAATACTGAACCCGCTTTCATGTCGTCCGCTCCGTAGATAACGCGTTCCACACGGGAGTTTATTATCGCTCCGCAGCACATCGGACACGGTTCAAGCGTCACGTACAGGTCACATCCGATAAGCCGCCAGCCGCCGAGTTTTTTACAGGCTTCGTTTATCGCTATGAGTTCTGCATGTGCAAGAGCGTTTTTATCAGATTCACGCCGGTTATATCCTTCTGCAACTATCTCACCGGTCTCACGTTTCACAATTACCGCACCGACCGGTATCTCGCCCATGGAACCTGCGAGCTCCGCAAGTTCGACGGCTCTTTTCATGTACTTTTCCATCAGCTTTTCTTTTCTGCAGTTTCCGGTACCGTTTCAGATGCGGTTTCATCAGTGTCAGCGATGGTTTTCTCTGTAACCGGAACTGTTTCGGAAGCCGGTGCGTTTACTGTTACAGGTGAGGATTTAGACAGTTTTATTTCATTTATCTTTCTGATCAGAAGATCAGTTCCTGCTCCTGAAAATCCTGTGAGTATAATATAGTAAGGCATGATGTACTGTGACTTGCCTTCAAATATCATGTGGTAGAGGAATGCTCCGAGAACGATGAGTATGAGTGATGAGCAGAACAGATCCTTTTTCTTAAAGCAAACGAATACGCCGGCGAATGCTGACATGAATACGAACAGATGGCATACGTTCATGTATTCCATCAAAGGTGAGTGGCTGTCGCCGCCGTTGGTTTCGATAACTGCCTTTCCAAGCTTGCCCGGTTCGGTGCCGTTGTATCTTCCTACAACAAGATTTACCCAGAGTGAAGCGACTGTAGGTTCGTTCCACTGAGATGTGTTCTTTTCGTAGAAGAAGTCATTTGCGTAGCTGTAGTCCGTCATGAATTTGTGAATCGAATTCTTTATTCCTTCTCTTGCAAATTCATCAGCGGCTTTCGCATCGTAGTTGTGTGAATCCATGTTTGAGAAGGTGTAGTGACTGCTGTACCATCCCATTGCGTTGCAGCCGAGTACGCCCTTCGGATCGTCGAGTCCCATTGCGATATATCCTGTCATAGGGACAGCCGGACCAAGTTCCTTTCCGCTTCTGTGTTCATATGATGTTGCAACGCAAGAGAGAACGTTTACTGAAAAACAGAGCATGGTGATGATATAAAATGCATCAAACGGTTTGCGGCGTACAATGAATTTTATAAATGCTGTGCCTGCAAGAGCGATAAGTGCTATATAGTTATTGGTTTTTATCATGATTGAAAATACCATGAAAAATTCCGACAGGCCAGCATAGAGATATTTCTTATTATTTTCAGTTTCAAAATATTTTATTTCAAAAAGGAGAGCAAAAAGTACGTTTGCGATGCCCGGTATAACCGCATATACGAATGTGGTGTAAAGGAGCGGCTGAAGTGAAAGCATCATGGTCAGAGCGGACATTATCTGGATACGCTTGCTCTTGAAGAGCTTTCCCATGATGAGAATGAGCGCGATATATGCTGCTGCAAGATAGAAAACGTTGATGATCTGTGTACAGATTATCGTGTCAGCGTTCTTTGCAAAAAGCCTGAACTGGATCTCGTAGAAGAGCACCATTCCGAGCTGATACGGACAGTTGCTGAAGTAGCGGTCATCCATGAAGGAGAAATCATCGTGCGCCGCAAGCCAGCCTGCATGTGAAACAAGGTACTGGTCGGCCTGCTGCGAAGCCTGCGATGAAATGACCCAGGCAAGTCCGCAGATGATTGTCACTGCTATCAGCAGTCCTGTATAAAGATGAACAGGAGCCTTTTCAAGTTTCGGCATCACCGCACGTATGATAAGAAGCGCTGCTGTCATGTAGATGCCGTTGAAAATGAAGTTGTCGTGGTGGTAGCTTATGCCCTCAAACATTTCCTTTGTGCTTGTCAGCATCATTGTGTGCATGAAGCTCTCGACAAAGAGAAAACCAAGTATCACGACCATCAGTCCGCAGATGATATTCCGTATATATTCCTCTGACTTCTGTATGTCAAATTTAAATTTCATTTTATCTCTCCTGATACTGTTTTTTACGTACATTATCTATTTTATCATAAAAATCAGCCGCATACAAGTTATGCGGCTGATTTTTTACCTATAGGTCGTAAATGGAACACTTTTACGTTCCGGATTTTGTTGCATCAAGGTACTTCTTCACCCGTTCCGGCCGAAGACTGCTATAGAAAACGAGCTGCCTTTTTCGAGGCAGCTCGTTTTAAAAGGTCGTTAAATCTTCAACTGTCAGACATGGAAGTTCTTTGAATTGTTTAAGCTGTTTATCGTTTGTAAGGAATAAATCGCATTCAGTTATACATGCTGAAGCAATCTGAAGACAGTCAATTGTTTTAAAGTGTTTGTATTCTGCACGTATTCTGGCAGCTTTTTGAGCTGTAATGATATCAATTCTATGAACAGGTATTTCACAGTCATTAATGAATTCCAGAAAGGCATCTATTTTATCAGTATTATTTGTTCTGTATGGATATGTGAGATATTCAGTGAATGTTATTGATGATGTTACGAAATCAGAACCGCTGTCAAGAAAATCAGATAAAAGATTCTGCGTAATCATTCCAAAGTTCGGATCCTGATCAAGGTAATAGATTATTGGAGTAGTGTCGAGAAATATCTTTTTATAACCGGTCACTGTCTCTGAGCTCCTTTATAAATTCGTCAGCATTGCCGTCAAACATTTTTCTGCCACGACCGGCATATTTGTTCAGGTCTATATTTTTCTTTCTGCTTTTTTTCGTATCAAGAATGGTTATAATCACTTCCTGACCAACAGAAAGATCCATGGCTTCGTTCATTACTATATGGTTACCGTCGTAATATCCAGATACTGCTGCATACATATGGCTCACGTCCTTTCAGATTTGATTTTTTCTTGTTAATATTATACCATATCTGTAATCGTAAATCTACTGAATCCGCAAAATCATTTTGAAAATTGTCAGCGTATGTGTAGTATACGGTATGAGCTGTGAATAAAGAAACGCTCAAAAGTGTTATAAGACTTATATATTTATTTCAGCGTAAATACCGCCTGCTATGTCCTGATGGATAACTCCGGAAGCTGTCTGCGTTACTATTTTTCCGCCAATGAGTTCAGTGCGTTCAGAAGTCTGAGGAGTCAGGGTAAAGTATTCGTCGGCAGTATATCTGTTTTCCTGATGTAATGGCATAGTAACACCTCCGATAATTGTTTGTATTATTGTACCATAAAATCGGATGCCTTTCAACCATTTTGCATTGACAGAAATGTGATTTCGCATTATAATCAGTTTTATAAAAAATGCGATTTTGCGGTAAAACCGGTTTTTATATTTTGCGATTTTGCGGTGACACGCTTCGTGTCACCGATGTGACGAAGCAATTCTTTACTGTTTATCAGTTCTGTATTATTCTTAAATCAGCCGGAAGGCAATAACAGAAAGGATACAGAATGAATTATGAAAAAGGACGGAAGAAAATTACTTATCGCAGGACTTATTATGATGGCGGCATTTGTCATCTGGACTATGCTTATACAGACCGTGGATGTCCGGCCTGCGGGTCAGAACGGAACAGATATCGGATTTGCTGCGATGAATCTCGCATTTCACAGAATGACGGGAGTGCATATGAGCATCTATACTATAACAGACTGGCTTGGACTGGTTCCAATCGCAGTGTGTATGGTGTTCGGTGTGATGGGACTTATCCAGCTTGTAAAAAGGAAAAATCTCTTTAAAGTAGACGGCGACATCCTGCTCCTTGGAGTATACTATATTCTTGTGATCGCAGGCTATCTGATATTTGAGATGATACCGTTAAATTACCGGCCGGTGCTGATCGAAGGACGTATGGAAGCGTCTTATCCGTCATCCACCACGCTTCTTGTGGTCAGTGTGATGCCGACACTTGCATTTGAAGTTCGCCGCAGGATGAAAAAAACCGCTTTGAGATGCGCTCTGTACGTATTTACAGTCGTTTTTACAGCTTTTATGGTAATCGGACGAACAGTATCCGGAGTGCACTGGCTGACAGATATTATTGGTGCGCTGCTGCTTAGTGCAGGACTTTATCTTATTTATCACGGTGCTGTCGACATGATGGAGGAAAACAAATGGATTTCAGCGAAAAATTACAGAACCTAAGGAAACAGAATGGCTTAACGCAGGAGGAACTTGCCGCGAAGTTGTTTGTATCCAGGACGGCTGTTTCCAAATGGGAATCCGGCAGGGGATATCCGAACATTGATTCCTTAAAGGAGATCTCAAAATTCTTTTCGGTTTCGGTAGATGAACTGCTGTCATCTGATGAGCTTATAAATGCTGCACAGGATGAGAACCGCAAAAATATCAGCGACCTGCTTGATATGCTTGCAGGATTTGCTGATATAATGTGTGTACTGCCGCTGCTTCTGCCTCTTTATCCCGAAAAAGTGAGCGGCAGCTTTTCAGCGGTCAGTCTGTTTGAATTTGCACAGAAATCATTTGCTCCGGCGTGTATCTGCTTTGCTTTATTCGTTCTGCTGATGGTCACCGGTACGGCAAAACTGGTCATGAACCGAAGGCATATCGAAAATGGAAGGAATACACTGACGGTAATCTCGTTTGTTTTAAGCATTGTTTCGGTACTGTTTCTCACAGCTGCAAGACTGCCCTATGCGGTGACTGTGATGTTTCTGCTGTTTATAGTAAAAGGGGTTCTGGTGTATATGATGCCTAAAAAGTAGTCTTCACCCGTTCCGGCCGAAGACTGCTATAGAAAAAACGAGCTGCCTTTCGGGGCAGCTCGTTTTATGACTGCGCCGCAGGCGCAGCCGTTATCATCATTTAAATGATATTTTACATACAAACAATGTAGATTTTTTCTTTGAAATATAGTATAATAAAGAAAAGAGTTATAAAGTTAGGAGATACTTTTTTTTGAGAAGAATAGAAAAAAACCACTGGCATCCCGGATATATTGCTGCTATGGGAATAGAATTCAGGGATAACAAGTCAGAATTGATATTTGACGAATACCATAAACTTAGCAAGGAACCTCTGGAGATTGATTTGCTGATCATTGAAAAAAATCAGGGAATTATTATTCAAAATGAAATAGGAGCAATTTTCAGGAAGTTTAACGTAACTGAGTATAAGTCGCCGGGCGATGATATGAACTTAAGTAACTACGTTAAAACTGTTGGTTATGCATGTATCCTTAAGGGAACGGAATCGCATGTTAATGATATACCGCTTTCTGAACTTACGGTTACTCTTATCAGAGAAGAATATCCGGATGCGTTATTCAAGGCAGTTGAACAGGAAGGCGGATTGGTTGAAAAGAAGTTTTCCGGAATATATTATATAAGTGGTTTGTTCATATTTCCAACGCAGGTGGTTGTCACCAGTGAACTTGATTCAAATCAGCATCTGAGCCTGAAATTACTCAGCAGAAAAGCTAAAGAGGAAGATATTGAATCATTTATAGAGATGAGTAAAACATTTGCAAATAAGGAAGAACAGCAATTTGCTGATACTGTGCTAGAGGTGAGTATCAACGCTAATAAAGAAACGTTCAAAAATGTTTTAAGGAGGGATTCGAATATGTGTGATGCTTTAAGAGACTTGATAAAAGATGAATTTCAGAATGAAATTCAGGATGAAAAACAGAAAGCAGTCGATATCGCTATGATAGCAGCTATCAGAAATCTTATGAGGAAGAATGGAATTGATGCTACAACTGCTATGGATACTCTCGGAATTTCTCTTGATGATCAGATAAGATATGCTTCAAGAGTTTGAATACATTTAATTAAGAAGAAACATAAGAATATGAGACAAAACGAGCTGCCTTTCGGGGCAGCTCGTTTTATGACTGCGCCGCAGGCGCAGCCGTTATGATCCTGAGATATAAGAAAAGTATTGAAATAAAACAGTTAAACCTTTATAATAAAAAGAGCGAAAACAATTGCAGAGGGAGAAGGCAGATGGAGATACTTGTGGTGAAAGCGGATCCGGAGGCGGATTTTGATTCGTACTGCGGAAGATTCGTAAAATATATTTCGCCGGAACGGCGTGAAAGAGTGGAAAGAATGCGTTCGGAGCGGGACAGGATAACATCGGTTCTGGCGGAACTTACCGTAAGGATTCAGATCATCCTTCATACCGGAATGAAAAATGAAGATATCCGTTTCGACTACGGCGAACACGGCAAGCCGTTTCTTCACGGAAGGGATGACTTCCAGTTTTCGTTCTCCCATGCCGGCGGATATGTGGCATTTGTCTGCGGTAAACGTTCAGTCGGAGTTGATATCGAACGCACCGACCGTGAAAAAGAAAACATTGCCCGCAAGCATTTTACGGAAAATGAATATGAGGCTATCTACACACGCAGGGAAAAGACCTTCGCTGAGATATGGACAGCCAAGGAAGCCTACGTTAAATATCTCGGCACCGGACTTTCAAAAGGCCTTAACACCTTCGACGTTCTCGATGATTCTACCGGATGCCGGTTTGTTTCATTTGACGTTGATAACGGCATGACGGTTACATCCTGTCAGGACACTGACGAAGAGACTGTTCTTAAGATGATAACAGCTGATGAACTTTTTGAAAGCTTAAAGGGAATGCTTCTGAAATAACAAAACACAGTTTAATAAACAGAGAGGTTTGAATGAAAAAATCAAAAAAGAAGGCAGTTGCCATAACAGCTGGTGTACTGGCATTAGCGGCGGTAGGCGCAGTTGCTTTTATGAAGTCGAAACTTGATAAAATACTTGAAATGACCGCACTTGATACCATAAAATACACGACGAAGGACAGGGTGGATGCGGTCGTTACCGTGGGATTGATACAGGGATCGCAGATGACAGTCAAAGTGTACGGACAGAACGGCGAGGAACTGGTAACTGACACAAATCACATCTATGAGGTAGGGTCGCTAACCAAGACCATGACCGCGGCTCTTGTGAACAGGGCATGTTCAGAGGGGCTTATTGATCTTAACGATACGGTCGATAAATATCTGAAACTTACACCTTCGAACAGCTATCCGACCATTGAGAAACTGCTTACCCATACTTCCGGGTTCAAGGGATATTATTTTGAAAAGCCGATGATTTCAAATCATCTTAACGGTCGCAATGATTTTTACGGTGTCAGCAAGGATATGCTGTTAAACAGGTTAAATAAACTGAACACCGGAAACGGAGAATACGGTTTTAAATATTCAAATTTCGGCTATGCAACACTCGGCCTTGTGCTTGAAAGTGTTTACGGAAAGGACTACACCACACTCCTTAACGATTTTATAAGTGGTGATCTCGGCTTGGGTCATACCGGCATCTCGAAAACGAAGGGTGATCTCGATAATTACTGGGACTGGGCTGACGGTGATGCATATATCCCGGCAGGTGCGGTCACATCTGATATCGAAGACATGATGCGCTATGCACAGCTGCTTATGAATGATGACGAGCATTTCGGCAGATGCCGTGAGAAGCATAAAATGATAAATGCATCTTCGGGTATGTACAAGTCGATGCATATAAACATGGACAGCATCGGTATGGGATGGATGATTGACGAAAAGAATGGCTATTGCTGGCACAATGGCGGCACCGGTGACTATAACTGTTATCTTGCTTTTGATGCTGAAAATCAGCTGGCTGTGGTGGTGCTTTCTAACCTTCCGCCTGCCTACCGCATACCTGCGACAGTTACAGGAGCGAAATACATGCAGGAGATTAGTCAACATGGTGGTTGACAATATAGAAAAAACGAGCTGTCTTTCGAGACAGCTCGTTTCACAATTGCGCCGCAGGCGCATCCTTTTTTTACGAACAAAAAGAAAAAACTACACATTTCATTTTTTAATTGGAGCTGATGGAGACTTGTATACTATACAAATTGCTGTTGGCCATTATAATGTTAATTAAATATTTCAATCTTAGACTGAAAACATATTGAATTTTTGAATAGTAGACGAATATGCTGAAAACTGTATATGATGCCAGTTAAACAAGAGATATACAATATAATTTTAGAAATGCGGTTAATTGACAACTAATAGTGATTCCAAGTATAATTATAATGCAAAAAAATTTTTTTTGGAAGGAATGATTCTATGACAAAGATTAAACTCTGTACTCCGCAACCCTTTGGAGTATTCAAAAAAGCACTGGCTGGAACACTTGCTTTTTTGATGACTGCATCATGTGTTTTAGATAAAACGGTAGTCATCAGCAAGTCAAGAGCAGCTGAGAGTAGCGTAATGTATGGTGACGTAAATAGTGACGGAATTATAAGTATATTGGATCTTATAAGTCTTAAGTCGTATATTTGTGAAGAAAACTCAAAAGGGTTTACAGAAAAAGCTGCGGACGTTGATGATGACGGTCTGATAACAGCTTTTGATTTGTCTGAACTTACTATGTATTTAACTGATAGAATATCAACATTTTCTTATGTTACTAAAAATGATACAGACGGAGATGGCATCTGCGATTACATAGAAACAGAAATAACAATGACTGATTATAAGTCGGCCGATACAGATAAAGACGGATTAACTGATTATGAAGAGATTTATTGCTGCAATACTGATCCGCTGGTTAAGGATACAGTAACTTCAGATATGCATGACGTTGATGCGGATGGTATTAACAATATTGATGAACTTGCAGCTGGAACAGATGCATCAGATTCTGATACAGATGGAGATTCTTTATCAGATTATGATGAGATAAATCAATATGAAACTGATCCTTTGAGTCAAGACAGTGATACTGATGGGATTTCAGATGTTGGCGAAATAACATTGGGATCAGATCCTTTGAAGGATTCATCAGCTGAAACTTTTAAACAGAGTTTAAAGAAAGGTGATAAATTATTATCTACAGTAAACAATGAAAAAAGTCCGTATGAAGTAAGTATAGAAGTTGATGCAGGCGGATATATAAAAGAATCTATGACTGTATGCAGAAGCGGCTATTCGCAGTTTTTAGCTGGAAAAGCGGTATTAGGAGAAATCATAGATGTCGATTATGATGACAGATTTACTGTGAATTCATTAAGTGTATCATTTACATTGAAAGATGCATCTGATCCTGAGTCATTTATGATATTCAGATATGATCCGGAAACGTATATGCTTTTGCCAGTAGAAACAACATATAGTGGAAGTACGCTTACATTTAATGATGATTCTTGCGGAACTTATTGTGTAATGGATTTAACAATATTGTCCCAAGAAAATAAAATCGAATATGCTCCAAATCAAGACGAATCTTCTAAACGGATTTCTGTTATGTTTGTGGCGGATGGATCACTGATATACCCTAGTCTGTCACCGTATGACTGGAAAATCGCGGAAAAGGTGTATCAGTTATCATACAAAGTTTTCAGCAAATTCGATACACCGATGAGCAACATAGGTATAAATTCTACGGCATATTGGACTTATAATAATATAATTGCTCACAATAACACTAGCTTTAATGGACACACATATTTAACTGATATCTCGGATTTGAATTATATAGATATATACTATACTTTCCCTTTAGGCAATTTTCCATCGGGAATCAGTGATTCATATATAGAAGGATCGTTGTATTCGCCACTATATGAAACTATACGTAACGAAAAAGATTGCTATTATACATCTGATCAAACGTTTGTCTTTGTGATAACCAATGAGAACTATAATGAAGGGGAGTATTATATCGACAAAAGAGAAGCTAATTATTGCCAAGCTGACGTTGAAATCAAACAATGTAACGGTATAGAAGATATCATTTCTAAATTAAAAGGCATTGATAATTTATCGATATCATATATTGTTCCAAATGAAAACTCTACAACGATGATAGATAAAGTCAAACCATATACAGAAGAATTTAATGGAACGATAATGTATGGTACTGATGATATTGATGAAGAAATAATAAAATTTATTGGAGAAAATATCATTGTAAAATCTGAAAATCAGCAGCCTTATTTTTCTAACATAGAATATAGTGATAGTATTAATAAATTTTGGCAGGTTTCTGGTGAGAATAAATTGACTAAGTTTGAAGAAAAACTTCTCTGTCTGCCAGATTCGGATATTGACGGACGCTGTGATGCACAAGAAATAAACTGGAAAATGATTGACAGTAAAAGCAACTCCTTGATTTTCCCTGATAGATATGCTCTTTCTGAAAAAACGGAAAGTGATTTGTATAAAAAAGGCATGAATTCGTTAATTGAGCATTGTGACAAAAATGGAATTAACATTGAGAATTATGTACATAATCCTGTATTGCCGTTGGTATCAAATATTAAAAGTAAGGATACCGATGGTGATGGGTATGATGATGCTGATGATCCTAGTCCAGAAGTTACACCACTTTATCTTGATGGAGAATACGATTATCTTGATGGAGAAATCTATAATATTTATTTTACATCCGATAAGAGGTATCTTGAAAATAATAGCGGGATAAGTGATTTTAGTCAAAATAACAATAGTGATAACAATAAATTCCGATTTGAATGGACAGGAAGAGGGTATAAGATTAGTTCATTAGCCGATAAATCAAAAGTGCTCACGGTGTACCTTTCCTCAGATGATAGTTCATGTGTAACTGGATTTGTATCATATAATCCCGGAGATAATGCACAACTATGGGAAGTCGTTCCGTATAATAAAATGCTTGTTTTAAGATCAAAACAGGTGAGCGCCGATGGTAAATCATTGTATTTAAGTTTGAATGCTGGAAAAATAAGTATGTCAGAAGTGAAGGGCTCGAATTGTACAATTGATTTGACCGAGATTACTGATTGGATTAGATTCGGAAAATTGTACATGAATCGTATGGGATGGATTGATTCAAAAATATCGAGATCCTATGAAATATTTGATAATTATTTGAATAACAAAGCGATTGGGCTTGGAAGCGATAATATGTATAGCTACCTGAATCCTAATACCAATCAAACTAATTATGTTCTTTTAGGACAGCATATTGGTACGTTTTCTCAATCTCAACCTCAACTGATATATGGGCATTCTGAAATGAAAAATGTTATTTGCGAAGTAATTGCAACATATAATGCTTTAAAAATAAACCAAAGCATAGCGGATGATAGCAATTACGATGAATTTTTCAAATTAGCGGCTGAATTTGAAATGAGTGGTATGTTGCTTCCGTTAGTAAATGGCTTTTTTGGTAGTGATCCGTATAAGATTCAAAAATGCCTGAATAGTTATAATGTAAATTATTCTAAATATGATGTCGTATGGGCGTCTGAGTATGCGAGTGATTATGCTCAAATGATGGATGATGATGCTGTGAATTCCAATTCGATGATCATCTCGTATAGATTCCCGGCGTTAGGCGATAAGATCCCGATTGAAAAACTCAAAATTCATACAATATCGGCGATATATGACAGCAAATCTGGAGATTTAAAGGTGTTTAATGATAATGTGTACGAGAATAAAAATACAAGTGAATCATCAATTCGTGGAGTTACATCGCTAAAAACAAGAACTTTCTATATAGGCTATATACTCAATGGAGAAAGAACATGAAAAAATCATGTTTATTAATTTTGGCAGCCTTGATTATAACAGGCGGAGTTATATTTAGAGTATTTCAGTATCCTGATCTGAATATTCATGTATTGGAACTTTACGAGGACGCAGCACGTGTGGATGAGGGACCGGAACGTGTGGCGCATCTTAATGAAAAATATTATTATATAAACGGCGGAAAAATAACTGATGCCCAAAGTGGAAAAACTATATATGATTCAGGTGCGGAATCAATAAATGTCTGTGCTTCCGGAAATTATATATGGACAGCTGAAAAATCAGAGGATTCAACAAAGGTTTCTGCTGTTGACGGAGAAGGAAAAGTGATAAACAGTTATTCTTTACCTGTTGCTTTTGATGAGTTTGTGATAGAGGATAATATCATATTTTGCGAGGTGAGTGATAACGATCTAGATATAGGAAATATAGAAAAATACCTGAAGGTATATGAATTATCTGATAACAATACATTTAAACCTGTAGATGTTGATTTTTCAGATGAGGTTATGTCGTTTGAAATGATGTTCGACATCGTAGACATATCATCTTATTCATATAAAAATATACGCTGTATGAAGTTTTCGGAAGATCCAGGCTGTGGAATTGTCATGTCCTATAATGATGGCGAGAGACTGATATTGTCTGGTTGCCCTCCGCGGATTTATACTTTGAATGAAAATGAAATGATTTTTTCGGATTACAGGGATGATGATGATTCCATAGTTTTGTATAAATATGATTTTAAAAAAGGCAGTGCTACGTCAAAAGAATCAGTAATCGGTATGAATATCAGAGGGTTTAACGCTTACTTCTCAGGCTTTTTTGATCATTCTATTTTTAGTGGTTCCAGTGAAGTTATGCTTGTTGCACAGGATACAGCATCGCGTTCATTAGGAAAAGAAGCACCGTATAACATATCAGATGAAATGAAAAGACATATGTATGATTATCTGCTTATATTTGATACAGATACACTTGAGTTGAAATCTGGAAGAAAAACGAAGACATTTGAGCGAATCATATATGCCGATGCTGAAAAAGCGATCACTTATTACAAAGGGAATTACATTACATATTCCATAAGTGACTGGAAACGTATCGGAAAGACTGCTGCGGATGAAATAAAAGAAGGCGGTTCATATACATTTGAATTATGCAGAGAATACGTTTTTGTTTTTGATGATAATTCAGGTGAATGCATCAACAGAATAGCGATATAAACAGCTTTTAGCTGTAAAAAAGCACCTCGGAAAATTTTTCCTGAGGTGCTTTCGTTTATTGAGAATATGAATTTTTTCTCCTGTCGAAGAGGACGCAGGCATGTATAATCGAGATCAGTCCATAGCCTTCTTTATAGCATTCATGAGTTCATCATATGTTTCGTAAGCAGGAAGATCAGGGTTTTCTGCCTTGATGCTGTCAGGGCTCTTGAAGAGGAAACCTGCCTTGCTTGCTCTGATCATGCCGAGGTCGTTGTGGCTGTCGCCGCTTGCGATAGTTTCAAAACCGATTGACTGTAAAGCCTTTACAGTTGTGAACTTTGAATTTTCAACTCTCATCTTGAAACCTGTGATCTCGCCGCTTTCTGCTACTTCAAGAGTGTTGCAGAAAATAGTAGGGTAGCCGAGCTTCTTCATGAGCGGGCCTGCAAACTGTGAGAATGTGTCACTGATGATGATGACCTGTGTGAATGAACGGAGTTCGTCGAGGAATTCCTTTGCACCCGGCATCGGATCGATCTTTGCGATAGTTTCCTGGATCTCCTTAAGGCCGAGTCCGTGTTCCCTGAGGATGCCGATCCTGTATTTCATAAGCTTGTCGTAGTCAGGCTCCTCGCGGGTTGTGATCTTAAGCTCCGGAATACCTGATGCTTCAGCAAAAGCGATCCAGATCTCAGGGACGAGTACGCCTTCAAGGTCGAGACAAGTAATGTACATAGACATGATAAAAACTCCTTTAAGTAATTGATATTTTATGATCTGCGGATGCGCCGCAGTTGCCTATGTAATTATATCACACGGAAAAGAAATAATCAATTTTTATTGATATATAAAAACCGCTATGTTATAATATATATGTAGAATTATGTTCGGTTGGGATGAAAATGTGCATTTAGCTGAAAATATAATTATAAAACAGGAACACATTATTCATATCAGAGCAGAGTTTCTTATATTTGTCTGCAGTACACACAGACATACAGAGATTATACCGGGAGGATGTGGTACGTACAATGAACTACAGATTTATGATAGACACAGCTATAGACGTAATAAGAAAGCGATACGACAAAAGGCATAATCCTCTCGCAGGAGATACCGTCTGTGTAATATGTGCAGGAAACGGCAATGTTTACACAGCATGCAATGAGTATGTGGTAAAGGATGACGTTACGGAAAATGTCCATGCCGAGATAAATGCTCTGAAAAAGATGCAGTCAGAAGGGTTTACCAAGGTGAAGGCAGTCACTGTTTTTAACTCATGCAGCATTACACCTATCCTTCCGTGCAACGGATGCATCTCATATATTCTCGGAATGAACCCGGAAAATTCACACGCTCTTGTAGTAACTCCGAACGGCAACATCCCTATAACAGAGGTTGGAAGATATGCCGCAGGTCCTGACCGTTCACAGACACGAATGTCAGGCGGATACTACAGCGTCTATACCGCTGTTCCTGAAACCAACAGAGGCGCATCACTCTATACTGCTCCTCCGGTAAGTCAGATGAGCAGAATGAGCGGACCGGATGCAGGTTACAGACCTGCCTATATGAGATCACAGACTGCGCCCGGGAATGTATCATATATCTCGCGTCAGTCGGCTGTCACTTACGGAAACCGTACTGCAGGTCCTGTGTCAATGCGTGCACCTGTGCGCCCTAACCAGAACGGAGTCAACAATCTGCTGAAGAACAAACTCAACACATTATTTGAGGAAGACGATGCAGAGGAGTAATAATCAATGAGCAGATCAGGATCGAAGGCCGGTGAAAAAAAGCAGAGCCGGCGCTCAGTTTCAGCACTCAATTTTTTTCTTTTGCTTCAGCTGATCCTTATGTTTATTCTTTCGATGGGAATAACACAGATAATCAGCACAAGCGCTGCCCGCAGTTCTGACGACTACATGCTCACTATCGCGGATGAACGCAGCAGGATAATCAGAAATTACGTGGAAAGTGCGGAAAACACCCTCAGTGCCTACAGCCATGCCGGCGAGATACATGGGGTCCTTGAAAATCCCGGTGATAAGGCAGCTGCCGAAGCGGCACAGAAGTATACTGAGGAATTTTCAGACGACATAGTAAATCTTGAAGGTATTTACGTAAGCACCTGGGATACAAAAGTTCTTGCCCACACAAACCGTTCCACTGTCGGAGTTACCACAAGGACAGGTGATTATCTGAAGGAACTTCAGCAGGTGCTTAAGGAATCTGGAAACAGTGTTTACAATACAGGAATAATCACCTCACCTGCCACGCAGAAACAGGTCGTATCCATGTACAGGACGGTCTGTAACAGCAGCGGTGAACCGGCAGGGTTCGTAGGTCTCGGCATTTATACGGACGGTCTTGTCAGACAGCTTGATTCCATCAGTGAACATGACGTAAAAGGCGCTTTTTACACTATGCTTGATCTTAATGATATGAAATATATCTTTCACGAAGATAAGGATAAGATCAGCACCGAAGCGGCAAATCAGGAGCTTTTGCGCATATGCGAAGTTCTGAAGTCGGGCGGCAGTGACAGAAGCGGTAAGTTCAGCTACAACATGAACGGACAGAAGTACATTTCAGTTTACTCATACATGAGTGACCTTAACTGGCTGTTTATGATAGATGCGACTGAGGCAGGTGTCTACAGGCTTTCAGGCAGCATGCGCGGCTACATGATAGTTTTCAGCATTTTCTGTTTCATACTCATCGTTCTTTTCAACGTCATCAACAAGAAACGTGAAGATACGGCAAAGAGTCTTGATACAGTCGTTGAAAAGCATGAAAAAACAAGAGAGTCGCTTACCAATGCGGTGTACAACGATTTCCTCACGGAACTGCGGAACCGTATTTCGTTTTCAAGCGACTTTGAAGCAGGCAAGGTGAATCCTGCAGAAGGCGAGGCGTATTACTTCGCACTTTTCAATATTAAGGATTTCAGCAGCGTGAACATTGCCTACGGTGAGGAAGCAGGCGACATGATCCTCATCACTACTGCCAAGCTTATACACAGTTTTTTCCCGGACGCAGATGTTTACCGTACAGGATCAGATGAGTTCCTGGTGGCAAAGAAGCTGAAAAAGGACCTTGCAGGTCAGAGTGAATTTTTAAATAACATAAACATTGCGCTTTTAAGTCTTTCAAAACCTTTTGAAATAGGGGACGAAAAGATAACTGTTCCTTTTGAAGTGGCGGTGGCTTCAAAAAGCAAAAATGTAAACATATCAGTTCTTCCGACACTCAAGAATATTATGCGGAGCAGCACGAAGGGCGCAGTTTCAGTAACTGACCTTGACGTTGAAATACATGACGATTCACAGTGAGCATTACGGAAACAAAGAAGCGGCGGATATTTCGTTTTGAGAAATATCCGCCGCTTTTATTAAATGGAGGGTTTAGACGTTTTTGCTTTTGTTTTTCTGCTTCTTGTTGGCTTTTTTCTTTTCCTTTGCCATGGCGAAGCTTTCGGCCTTTGCTGACTCATCGATCTCAGTTTTTATTTCAGGCTTTGTTTCTGTTTTTTCAGTATCCGCCGGTTCAGACTTTACGGCTGGTTCAGGTGCCGTTTTTTTATCTGTTTCTGCGATCTCTGAGTAGTCACTGTCATCTGTATCTTTCGCTTTTCCGACAATAACAGTTTCATCTTTAGGTTTTTCAACGAGATCAACTGTTTCCCAGCGTTCCTCGTATTCCGGTGTTTCCACTGTGATTTTTCCGTTATCATCAACGCTGTAGTGAGGTGACCTCAGACGCAGTTCAAATTCATCGTGCGTCAGAGGCTTGTCAAACAGGAAACCCTGAACAACTGAACACGAAGCCTTTTTAAGAAAATCAAGCTGTACCGTGTTTTCAATTCCTTCACAGATAACCGTTCTGTCCAGATCGTTTATCATCTGAATGACGTTTTCAAGCATTTTTTCCTGATGAATATCATCGGAGTTGGTCTTTGCAAGGAAGGACTTGTCGATCTTGACTACGTCCACATTGATGTCCTTGAGCATAGAAAGTGATGAGTATCCGGTTCCGAAGTCATCTATTGAAGTACGTATTTTTGCGTGATTCATCTTTTCAACGAAGATGATAAGCGCTTCGTAATCGGTGTATCCTGATGATTCTGTAAGTTCTACCTCGAGAAGATCAGGATCAACGCCGTATTTTTTCATTATTGCAAGAACTGAATCGGCAAAGTTAGGATTTGCAAGGTTTATTTTTGAGAAATTGGATGAGATCGTTACAGGCTTTATGCCCTTGATCTCCCATTCGCATATGTTCTGGCATACGGTCTCAAATACGAAGAAATCAATTTCAGTTATAAGTCCTTCGTTTTCAAGGACAGGAACAAATTCAGCAGGTGAGATCACCCTTCCGTCCTTTATCCAGCGGATAAGTGCTTCCGCACCGCAGAGTTCGTTGGTCGAAATGTTTACTTTCGGCTGGTAGTACACCTGGAATTCGCCCTCGCTCATTGCGCGGCGGAAGTCGGTGATTATACGGTTGTTTTCCACCATTGAATCCAGCATTGATTTTTCAAACCGGATTATGAAGTTGTTGTTCGAAAGACGAGCGTTCTTGAGTGCGACTGATGTGTAGTTAATTGAATCCTGAACGCTGTCATTTTTGTCGATTTCATAAATGCCGCTTCGGATCGAGATCTGTATAAGGTCGCTTACGCCGTAAGCTTTAAGATTGATCCATGTCTCGGAAAGCTTTTCTATGAGATCGTCTTCGTGGCCTTTCTTTACAAGAAGGATGAAGTTGTCGCTTCCGGTACGTGCACAGTATTCACCCGGCTCAAGATGTCCTGAGATTATTCCGGCGTACTGGATAAGAAGAATGTCACCGAGGCTCGTACCTATTTTTGAATTTATGAATTTGAAGTTTCTTATGTTGAGCTGTACTACTGAATAATCTGAAAGAACGCCTTTGCGTCTGAGGCTTTCACCTTTTTCAACCAGACTGTCGTAGTTCATTATTCCGGTGAGCAGATCCTTTTTGGCGAATGAAGACCAGAATGTGAAAAGGAAAGCTGCACATATACCGAAAAATGCAGCGACCAGAAGAATTATCTGGATCTTCAGAATACCGAATTCGCGGTATATTTTTTCTGTCTTCGTGTCAACTCCGACTATGCCGACTACTTTGCCCTGGGAATTCATTACAGGAGCATAGGCACTGATGTAGGATCCCCATTTGTCTGAAGATATTTTTTTGTCGCAGCATATCTCACCGCGGAACGCCGGTTCGATGTCTTCGGTCATAGGATATTTTTCACCGAAGAGAGCGCGGCTCTCTTCGGACGGGTCTGCGTCAACGACGAATACCAGTTCATCGCCCTGCATTTTCATAGTATAAATGTAGTCTACCGAACTTGATTTTTCATATTTCGAAAGGACGTCCATTATTTCGCTGTATTCAGGATCGCCTGCCGATGTTATCTTTTCAAATTTGTCGCCGTACTCCCGGTTAAGTTCGTCGGAAACAACTGCGATAACGTCCATGGCTGAGGCTTTCCTCTTGTCGAGAATACCGCTGCTGATAGTTTTGTATATAAAGAAGCCGAGTACACTGAAGCACAGTGCGGCAGCTATAAGTATTATAACTGTAGATTTGCTCGTAAGATAAGTGCGCTTATCTTTGCGCATGACAGATGCCATATTCTTCACATCCCCGTTTGTAAACTTTACGGAAACAATGATCCGTAATTTTCTGACCCTGATCTGAAAGCTGTTACCCCAGCCTTGTATATTAATTATATCACGGTTTAGTGAAAAAGTAAATAACCGATTAATATAATTCGTAAAATATGTGAAAAATTCAGATGTAAACCTTTGCGATATTTAACAAAAAAGCCGCTCTGTCAGTTATTTATCTGAAAGAGCGGCTTTTTTGAATGCGCTTATGCTGTAAAGCTGGTGACGGGATTCGAACCTGCGACCTGCTCATTACGAATGAGCTGCACTACCGACTGTGCTACACCAGCATTAAAAAATCACAATTGATATTGTACCATAAACAGCTGTAATCGTCAAGCGGTTTTGACACAATTAATAAAATTACAAAAAAAAAATTATTTTTTGGTTTTAGAAATTGTTTTTTAAAAAGATGTATGATATAATTATGAATATACGTTTTTATGACGGGGTTTCTGTGCCCTGACGTGCATGAGAAGTATGAGAGACAATACTCTTTAATAAAAATTCAAAAGCAAAATGAAAGGAAGAAAATCATGGCTAGAAGAAGAAGTTTCGGCTCTGTTTTTTTAGGTTTTATCAGGGGACTGATTTCGTTTGTTCTGTTCCTTGTTCTCGTCGTTTCCGTAGGAGCTAACCTTGTTTTCCGTAATAAGGACAGTGCACCAAGGATCGATTTTCTTGATTATCATATGACTTTTTTCATAAATCGTTCCACCGATGCTAAGAATATCGCAGAAAATTCACTCTGTTTCATCGATCACACTGAAAAGCCGGTGGAAAACACCTATGTTCTCTGTTCAACAGGGGAAGAAGGAAAGAGGATCCTGAGCCTTGAATCGATAACTCAGAACGAGAACGGTTCACTTTCATATAACCTCAGATCAGACCTCATGGCTTCACTTGATACTGTTTACTCAGTTCCTGCTTCAAAGATCTACGGAACAGTTTACAACAAGGATGACCTTATCGGTGAGATACTTGCATTTTCAACGGAATTCAAGGGCGTTATCGCACTTATGGTGCTCCCTGCATTCCTTCTCATAATCCTTTCAATCGCAGCTATCAGAGCAAAGAAACTCAGATACGATGACGATCTTCTCGAAGCTGAACTTTTCATCGAGGAAAAGAGAAAGCAGAAGAGAAACGAAGAAAAGAGAGCTGAAGAACACAGAAAGCTCATGGCTGAAAAGGCTGCTGCTGAAGCTGAAAACGCTATGGCAGCAAGAGCAAGAGTTGAAGCTGCAGTACGCGAAGCTGAAGCAGCTGAAAATTCTGTTCCGGAAACACCTGTTTCTGATCCTGATCCGGCACCGTTCAGCTTTGAGGAATACAAGAGAAAGGCTGACGCTGAGTTCAATGCGGCTTCACAGATACCTGCTCCTGTTCCGGAAGCAGCTCCTGTAGCACCTGCACCTGCACCGGCTCCGGCAGTACCTGAACCTGTAAAGGGACCGGTTCACGAAACTCACAGTGTTCCTGCAGCTGAAAATGTAAACAAGTACGAATTTACTGAATTTACATCAGAACCTGAAAAGAAAAGCGAACCTGCAGCTCCTGCAGTTCCTGAAAAGGAAGCGGAAAAGGAAGATGTTCCTGCATTCCAGGAAGTACCGCTCAGCGTAAGACCTTCCTACCGCTACGAGCAGATGATAGAAAACCTTACTGCTTCAGCTTCTGAAATAAAGTATACAGCAGAAACTGAAACTGCACCTGCTCCTGCACCGGCACCTGCAAGAAAAGCTGCTCCTGCACCGGCAAAGGCTCCGGCCAGAAAGAAACCGGCAAAGCCTGCAAAGAAGCTCAATGCAGACTCGATCGACGATCTTATAAAGATCCTCGAGGAAGAAAAGAAGAAACTTGATTAAATAAAATGATGCTGTGAAGCTATCGCGGATGTATGACTTCACAGCAATTTTTGTTTTATAATATCCCGGAAAGGAATTTATTTATGGATTTAAAAGAGCTCAGAGATCAGATCGACATTCTTGACGGTGAGATGCTCGAAATGTTCCAGAAAAGAATGGAACTCTGCCTTCAGGTAGCTGAATACAAGAAAAAGAACAACGTAAACGTCCTTCAGACAGGCAGGGAAAAGGAAGTTATCGACGGCATCAAAAGAAAGGCTGACCCGAGGTTTGAAGACAGTGCGGCAGTGCTTTTCTCCAATATAATGGATATCAGCAAAAGCTATCAGCAGTGTGAGATAAACAAGGGCGTAACTTTTGTTGACCACATCGATTTCAGTGCACCTCTGGACTGCAGGGTGGGCTGCTACGGTGTGAAAGGCTCAAACTCCGAGGAAGCTACTAAGTGGATATTCGGAAACCGTAAAAAGATCGAGTTCTACCGTGAATTTGAAGATGTTTTTAAAGCTGTTCAGAACGGAAACATCGATTTCGGTATCGTTCCGGTGCAGAATTCGAGTACCGGTTCCATTTCTGCAGTTTATGACCTTATGAGAAAGTATAAGGTGTACATAAACAGAATGGTAAGGATCACAATAAGACACTGTCTTGCTTCAGCAAATGCAGAGTCTGTAAGTGACATAGAAGCAGTTTACTCACATCCGCAGGCACTTATGCAGTGCTCGGAGTTCATTCGTAAAAATGATCTGAAGACCGTACACTACGCAAGCACAGCCACAGCTGCAAAGCTCGTTGCGAAGAACGAAAAGAAGCTTGCAGCTATCTGCTCGGAAAAGTGTGCACGTCTTTACAATCTGAAAATACTTGAAAAGAATATTTCCGATGAAGAATCCAACTTCACCAGATTTGTCTGCATTGCCCGCGATCCTATGGTGGAACAGGACGCGAACAGGATATCTGTCGTTATGTCCCTTTCCGATGACGAAGGTTCACTTTACCGAATGCTGACAAAATTCCGTGTTGCCGGCCTCAATCTTTTAAGGATTGAAAGCCGTCCGCGTCATCAGGGCAACTTTGATGTTGTATTCTATCTCGATTTTGAAGGCAGTGTGGATGATGAACGCGTAAACGCTCTTCTTGTGTCACTTCAGAACGAGCTCAAGGATTTCAGATTTCTCGGCAACTACAGTGAAGATATAGAATAACTGATCTTTTTGACTGACCGCCTGTCAGACCTTCCTGTCAGGCAGAAATGGAGAAAAACCTATGTTTTATTGCTGCGCAGTAACAGAACAGGGCGTTAAGGAGAGAAATGAGGACGCAGTCCTCATAGATAATATAGTCCTGACAGAAGGAACAGTGGAGACCGAGGTGAACAAACCGTTTATTGCTGCCGTATGCGACGGTGTTTCCGGTGAAAAATCAGGAGACATCGCTTCAAAGATGTGTCTTGCGGAACTTGCAAAGCAGGCGTACAGCAGTCAGGTGAACCTTACAAACGAAATAAGCAGGATACATAAGCAGCTTCAGCGCTACGGCACACTGCACAAGAACTCGTCGAACATGCAGACCACCATATGCGGCATCGCGGTGGATGAAGAACAGAAAATCTGCTGCATGAACGTCGGAGATTCAAGGCTTTACCGCTTCAGGGACTCAAAGCTCAAGCAGCTTTCCAAGGATCAGTCCCTTGTGGAGATGCTGTATGAACAGGGAAAGATAGGCTACGAGGAGAAGCGTAATCACGCTCACAGGAACATTATCATGCCGGTTCTCGGAAACACCTCGGCACAGCCGAACATTGACGTGAACGCGATCAGGGATCCTCTCGAGCACGGCGATGTTTTTCTTATCTGTTCGGACGGCCTTTCCGACTACATCGTAAAGTCTGAGATCGAGGAAGTGCTTTCGATGCCGATGCCGATGATGAAACGTCTTGAGGAGATGGTAAAACGTTCTCTCAACAAGGGCTGCCGTGACAACATTTCCGTTGTTGCTGTAACATACATGCCGTAATTATGCTCCGGTATGATCCGGGAAAATTTTCATACAGTCCGGAAACCACGCAGATGCGCAGTTTCCGGGCTGATTTCTGTTTTATGGACGTCGTTCTGAAAGCGGGTACTGAGCCGTAAAAAAACTGATTGAAAATTCGTCCGGTTTATGATATAATTAACTTGATTATGTATGCATTTTTGAAATTACAGTTATTGACAGAGAGGTAATACGTTTGAGAATACTCGGAATTGATCCGGGCTACGCGATAGTCGGATTCGGAGTCCTTGATTATGATAAAGTAAAGTTTACGCCTGTGGAATACGGCGCCATATTTACCGAAGCACATACGGACTTTAACGGAAGACTTAAGAACATTTTTACCGACATGCAGTACATTATCGAAAGGTATAAACCTGACTGTATGGCAGTCGAAAAGCTTTACTTCACCACCAACCAGAAAACAGCCATTGATGTCGCGCAGGCACGAGGAGTTATCAATCTTGCGGCGGCTCTTGCAGATGTTCCTGTTTTCGAGTACACGCCGCTTCAGGTGAAACAGTCTGTGGTAGGCTACGGTAAGGCTGAAAAGAAACAGGTCATGGACATGGTAAAGCGTATCCTTAAGCTTGCGGAAGTTCCGAAGCCTGATGATACTGCCGATGCAATTGCCATCGCCATATGTCACGGACACTGTTCGGGCGGATCAGAAATGAGGAAAAAATATGATATATAGTGTAAGAGGAAAACTTGTACTCAGAGAAACAGAACTTGCGGTAGTTGAATGCGGCGGTGTCGGATATGCCTGCAGAACAACGCTCCAGACCCTTGCTGCACTCGGCGAAAAAGGTTCGGAGGTCATGCTCTACACTTACCTTCACGTGAGGGAGGACTGCATGGAACTGTTCGGGTTTGCCACGAAGCAGGAACTTAACTGCTTTAAGATGCTTATCTCGGTTTCAGGTGTCGGTCCGAAGGCTGCTCTTTCAATACTTTCCGATGTGAATTCCGAGCAGTTTGCACTTCTCGTTGCTTCAGAGGACAGCAAAACTCTTACGAAGACCAAGGGCATCGGTGCCAAGACGGCACAGAGGATCGTTCTTGAACTGAAGGACAAGATAGTCAAGGAAAACAATATAGATTTTTCAGCCGCATCAGGCGGACCGGCTGTTCCGGTATCGGACGTATCCGCAGTCTCAGAGGCATTTTCAGCTCTGCTCGTTCTCGGATATACACAGTCAGAGATCGCTCCTGTACTTGCAGGACTTGACCAGTCTCTTCCGTCTGCCGAGCTTATCAGGCAGGCGCTTAAGATCATGGCACAGAGAATGAGCTTATAAGGGGGAAACGCTTTGATCGAAACAAGTGAAAAGATTTTTGAAACAGACGACCGTGTGGTGACACCGGAAGTCACAAACGATGACAGTGACATTGAGTTTTCCCTTAGACCTAAATGTCTTGCTGAGTACATCGGGCAGGACAAGGCCAAGGAAAACCTTGCAGTTTATATAGAAGCAGCCAAAAGAAGAGGCGAGGCTCTTGACCACGTTCTTCTCTACGGCCCTCCGGGACTCGGTAAAACCACACTTTCAGGCATCATCGCACACGAAATGGGTTCGAATCTCAGGATAACATCCGGTCCGGCAATTGAAAAGCCGGGGGATCTGGCAGCGCTGCTTACCAATCTTTCGGAAAACGACGTTCTCTTTATCGACGAGATACACCGTCTTTCCAAGTCAATTGAAGAAGTTCTCTATCCGGCGCTTGAAGACAACGTGCTGGACATTATGATAGGAAAAGGACCGTCTGCACGTTCCATACGTATAGACCTTCCTAAGTTCACCCTTGTAGGTGCGACCACAAGGGCAGGTCAGCTTACTTCACCGCTTCGTGACCGTTTCGGCGTAATACTCAGGCTCGAACTCTACACGAAGGAACAGCTCTGCGACATCATACGCAGAAGCAGCATGATCCTCGGAATCCAGTGCGATCCTGACGGAGCCGCTGAGATCGCGGGAAGAGCACGCGGCACGCCGCGTATAGCGAACCGTCTTTTAAAGCGTGTGCGCGATTTTGCCGACGTAATAGGAAACGGCGTCATCACTAAGGATCTTGCTTCAATAGCCCTCGACCGTCTTGAAATAGATCCGATCGGGCTCGACAGCATTGACAAGAGAATGCTTACCATGATAATAAAAGGCTACAACGGCGGTCCGGTTGGACTGGACACGCTTGCATCCGCGATCGGCGAGGAAGCGGTCACACTGGAGGATATGTGCGAACCGTTCCTTATGCAGCTCGGATTTCTTGCGAGAACTCCGAGGGGAAGATGCGCCACAAAGCTTGCCTACGAACATCTGGGATTTGCGTCCCCGGATGACGGAGAAAACGGTAAACAGCTGTCATTCTGATGAAAGGATGAGTGTCTGCAATGGACAGATTATTTACTCCTGACGGTATAGTCGGAACGGCTATAACCGAAATAACATGTGAAATGGTCATGAATACCGGAAGAGCTCTTGTGCTCGCCCTGTCACGCAAACTTCAGCACAGGGTGACGGTCTTTGTCGGCATGGACACTCGTCTGTCCTCCGGCATACTCGAAAGTGCTCTTGTCGCCGGTATCTGTTCAGCAGGGGCTGACGTTGTGAGACTCGGTGTTATTCCGTCGGCGGCGGTCGCCCATCTTACCAGATCAAGCAAGGCAGATGCCGGTGTAATGGTAACTGCAGCGCACAGAAGCTATGAGATAAACGGTCTCAAGATCTTCTCCGGAGCAGGATACAAAATATCCGAGGACGTGGAAGATGAACTTGAAAATACGGTCTGCCGTCATCCTGAAATAATCCCTATCGTATCACACGAGAGAGTCGGAAAGGCCATCGCCTACAAGAATGCCGAGTGGGATTACATCCGGCATCTCCTGAAAACAGGACGGTACGACTTTACAGGTATAAGGGCAGTTATCGACTGCGCCAACGGATGTGCTTCATCCACTGCGGAAAAGCTCTTTTCAGCACTGGGTGTAAAGTGCATCATGATAAATGACAAGCCGGACGGAATGAACATAAACAGCCGCTGCGGAGTTCTTAACACCGCGGCAATGGCCAAGATGATAGTTGAAAGACGCGCCGACATAGGTCTTGTGTTCGACGGCGATGTCGGAAAATGCCTCGCCCTCGACGAAAAGGGAGATGTCATTGACGGCGATCAGATAATGGCTGTTCTTTCGCTCCACTACAAAAATGAAAGCAAGCTGAAGGACGACACGGTGGTCATCACCGATACATCGAACTTCGGTTTCAGACACTTTGCGGAAACAAATGAAATAGAAGTCATAACTTCACGGCCGGGAGAACGGTGCATAAACGAAAAGCTTCTCGACGGAGGCTACACTCTCGGCGGTGAGCAGAACGGCAAGGTGCTCTTTCCGGAACTCTCCACAACGGCAGACGGTTTCCTTACTGCCATGGAACTGCTTGACGCACTGAAAAAGTCAGGAAAGACAATGTCCGAGCTTACTTCCGTAATGGAGAAATATCCGCAGGTGCTTATAAATGTAGGCATACTTCCGGAGTACAAGGAACTCTGGAAAAATAATCACAACATAACAGATCTCATTGAAAGAAGACAGTACGGCCTCGGCGATGACGGACGCATATTTGTCCGGGAAGCCGGAGACGAGCCTGTTATCAGGGTCATGGTAGAAGGAAAAAGCTTTGACAAGATAAACCGCTACGCCAATGAGATCTCAGACATGATAAAGGAAGAGACCGGTACTGTACCGGTACTAAAGAAATCAACTGACCGGAGGACTGGATTTGAGAATAGCAGATAAATGGGAACAGTATAAAATACTTGATACATCAACCGAGGAAAAGCTTGAGGACTGGAACGGCGTAAAGCTCATAAGACCTGACCCGCAGATAATCTGGAAAACTCCGAAGAACGAGTCACTCTGGAAAAGTGCGGACGGACACTATCACCGTTCATCCAGCGGCGGCGGAAGCTGGGAATACAAAAACAGCAGACCTAAGGATTCCTGGACAATGTCCTATGGCAGTCTTAAATTCAGAATAAAGCCGACCGGTTTCAAACATACGGGACTTTTCCCGGAACAGGCTGTGAACTGGGATTTCATGCGTGACAAGATCCGCAAAAGCGGCAGGGAAGTGAACGTGCTCAACCTTTTTGCCTACACGGGCGGTGCAACTCTTGCATGTGCCGAGGCGGGAGCTTCCGTGTGTCATGTTGACGCGTCAAAGGGAATGGTTGCCTGGGCGCGCGAGAACGCAGCACTTTCCGGACTTGACGACAGACCGGTAAGATGGATAGTCGATGACTGCGAAAAATTTGTAAAGCGTGAAATAAGACGCGGAAAGAAATATGACGGTATAGTAATGGATCCGCCTTCATACGGCAGAGGATCCGGCGGTGAGATCTGGAAACTCGAGGACAGCATCTACGATCTCGTGGAACTCTGTTCACAGGTGCTTACCGATGAACCGCTGTTCTTTCTTCTGAACAGCTATACCACAGGACTTTCACCCGCTGTCATGGCATACATTCTTGACAGTATTCTGGTAAAGAAATTCGGCGGAAAGGTCACTTCTGATGAGATAGGCCTTCCGGTAAATACAAGTAATATGGCCCTTCCGTGCGGTTCGACCGCCATCTGGCAGAAACAGGGGTAATGACCTTGGCATCAGAACAGATGATAAAATTTGAAAATGTTCATTTTTCATATGACGGAAAAACCGAGATACTGAAGGGTATTGACGTCACGATAGAAAAAGGACAGTTCGTCGCGGTACTCGGCCACAACGGATCCGGAAAATCCACTTTTGCAAGACTTATCAATTCGATACTGGTACCGACGGAGGGGAAAATAACCGTTTTCGGGATCGATACCTCCGATGAGGAAAAGCTTTATGACATAAGGCACAAAGTCGGCATGGTTTTTCAGAATCCTGACAACCAGATAGTCGCTGCCGTTGTCGAGGAAGATGTTGCTTTCGGTCTTGAAAATACCGGTGTTCCTCCTGAAGAGATAAGGAGACGTGTTGACGAAGCGCTTAAGGCAGTCGGTATGTACGAGTACAGAAAGCACTCGCCGGGAATGCTTTCGGGCGGACAGAAGCAGAGAGTGGCAATAGCCGGTATAATCGCTATGCGTCCTGAATGCATCGTGCTTGACGAACCGACGTCGATGCTTGATCCTGCCGGACGCAGGGATGTAATGAACACAATTAGAAAACTGTGCGGAAGTTACGGAATAACCGTGCTTCTTATAACACATTACATGGATGAGGCCGTGCAGGCCGACCGTGTTATAGTGATAGATGAGGGACGCGTGATACTTGATGGCGTTCCGAAAAATGTATTTTCAAACGTGGAAATACTGAAAAATGCCGGACTCGATGTTCCGCAGGTAACAGAACTTGTTTTTGAACTGCGTAAACACGGGATAGATGCTGATCCGGCAGTACTTACTGAAGAGGAGTGCGTAAATGCACTTGCCTCTGTTTTGAAGGAAGGAAAAACTTGAGCATACTCCAGACAGAAAACCTTACCTGTGTTTACGGAAAGGGAACCCCTTTTGAAAGGACCGCAGTTGATAACGTATCACTCAGTATAGAAAAAGGCGGAATTACCGGGATAATCGGTCACACCGGTTCCGGAAAATCCACTCTCATACAGCACTTCAACGGCCTTCTGAAACCGTGTTCAGGCAGAGTTCTGCTTGACGGAAAGGATATCTGGGAAGGCGGAAAGATAATGCCGGGACTCCGTTTCAGAGTCGGTCTTGTTTTTCAGTATCCGGAGTATCAGCTTTTTGAGGAGACCGTGTATAAGGACATTGCTTTCGGTCCGAAGAACATGAAGCTTGATAAAGCAGAAACCGATGCAAGGGTGCATGAGGCGGCTGAGCTTTTCGGAATAGATGAAAAAATGCTTGCCGCATCGCCGTTTGAACTTTCCGGCGGTCAGAAAAGACGCGTCGCCATTGCAGGAGTAATGGCAATGCGGCCGGAAGTCATCATTTTCGATGAACCGGCTGCCGGGCTTGATCCGAAAGGAAGAAGATCGGTTTTTGACATTATCAGCAGATACAGCCGGAACACCGGATGCACTGTGATCGTAGTATCACACAGCATGGAGGACATGGCGTGCATAGCAGACAGACTTGTTGTTATGAACAGGGGAAGTCTTTTCTGTCACTGTCCTGTAAACGAGGTGTTTTCAAGAGCTGACGAACTCATGTCAATGGGACTTGATGTTCCTCAGGTCACAAAGGTATTTTCCGTACTTAAGAAAAGAGGACTTGCAGAAGACGATAATATCTATACCGTTGAACAGGCGGTAAACAGCATAATGAAACTTCTTGGAAAAAAAGGCGGTGATCCCGCTTGTTAAAGGATATTACCATCGGTCAGTATTTTCCGGGTGAAAGTGTAGTTCACAGGCTTGACGCAAGATTCAAGCTCATCATAACCATGCTGTTTGTCGTGATGCTTTTTGCAGCGGACGGGATATTTTCACTGTCTGCGGGTGTCATTTTTCTGATAATTGCCTACAGGCTCACTAAGCTCAGTCCGGCACTTGTGATAAAAAGCCTTAAACCGGTAGTTCCGGTGCTGCTTGTGACCGCTGTTATAAACATTTTCTTTTTTGAAGGAAACGAGATATTCCGCCTCGGTTTTATAAGCATAACCGACGGTGGCCTTAAAAATTCAGCATTCATGCTCATACGCGTGATCGCTCTTATTGCCGGTTCCTCGGTGCTCACCTACACCACTTCACCGATCGAGCTTACGGCAGCCATAGAAAAGCTCCTTTCACCGCTGAAAATCTTTAAATTTCCGGTGCACGAGCTGGCTATGATGATGACTATTGCACTCCGTTTTATACCGACTTTTATCGAGGAAACGGAAAAGATAATCTCAGCGCAGAAGGCTCGCGGAGCTGATTTTGAAACAGGCTCTTTACGTGACCGTGCTTCAGCAGTGGTACCGGTCATCGTACCGCTTTTCATATCGGCGTTCAGACGTGCCGAAGAACTTGCGCTTGCAATGGAATGCCGCGGTTACCGCGGCGGTGAGGGCAGGACAAGAATGAAACAGATGAAGGCAGGACCGGCAGATATAGCCGCACTGATCATCACCTTTGCGTTTCTTGCCTGTGTGTTTCTTATCGACAGAATGAATTGAGGTGTTTTGATGAAAGCTTTAGCAACACTCTGTCTGCTTTTGTTCATTGCCATTCCGCTGTTTGCGGTGTTTCAGCTGCTTCACAGGCTTGAGACCCACAAGGTGGATGAAGGGGCAAGCCGCAGATTTTACGAGGCGCTGCGCGAGGAATACGGTCTTGTGACAAAGCCTAAAAGAGCACTTACCGAGGACGAGCGTATAGCGCTTGCAAGAAAGATCTCGGAAGATCCGTTCGGCGACATTACGGCCTGTGATGTAATGGAGGATGATCCGGAAACATCATCAGAAGGCAAAGTCGTTTCACTGGCAAAGTCCGGTGAGGATGGCGGAGCTGCTGCGGAAGAGAACGAAGAGGAAAAGAGAAAAAGGCTTTCACGCGAAAAGGCTCTGGCAACAGTCAGTGCAATGCTTGACCGTCCGGGGAAGAACAAAAAGGGCGATGCTCTGGCGGAACTCCAGCGCACACTTGAAAAATACAGAAAATAACAGTAATAAAATATCTGCGGTAAACGTCACCTGCATGCAGAGAACGGGTGCGTAATACAGACCGGCAGGATAATTCGGATCAGAAACAGGATATTTATTTTGAGAAATTTAAAAGTAATAATGGCTTACAGGGGAACAGCCTATCACGGCTATCAGAAGCAGGATAATGCTGTTACCATACAGGAGACCGTTGAAAAATGCATTTCACGGGTCCTTGACACTCCGACCGAGATTTACGGCTGTTCCAGAACAGATACGGGTGTTCACGCAAACGGTTACTGCTTTTCAGTAAAGACTGAAAAACAGATACCGATACGCAATTTTATAAGAGGTACCAACGGCTATCTTCCGTCGGACATCACACTTCTTTCGTGTGAGGAGGCTCCGGAGGATTTCCATGCGAGATATTCCTGCCGCGGCAAGGAATATGTCTATCTGATACACAACAGTGAATGCCGTGATCCGTTCGCGGAAGATCTGAAATATCATTACCGCAGGAAAATGGATCTCGATCTGATGAGAAGAGCGGCGGAATATTTCGTGGGCAGACACGATTTCAGCAGTTTCTGTTCAAACGCTTCCGAAAAGGCAAGTACCGTAAGGACAGTGCATGAGCTCAGACTTGACCGTGAAGATGAACTTGTAAAGGTCACGATAAGCGGCGACGGTTTTCTTTACAACATGGTGAGAATAATCGTAGGAACGCTTCTCTGGGTCAACGAAGGAAAGATCGCTCCCGAAGATATTCCCGTAATAATGCAGAGATCAGACAGAAGACTGGCCGGCAAGACGGCACAGGCACACGGACTTTATCTTAACCGTGTATTCTACTGATTTGGAGGTACAATGGAAGAATACAGCGCAAGGGGTCTGGCGGAACTCAGACGGCAGAAAAAGAGAAAACAGAGCCTGCAGAAGTTTCTGGGGTTCATTGCCATCGTTATCGTTGTTCTCGGACTTTACATATCCAAGGACCGCTGGATGCCTAATTTTAAAATAGACAATTCAGGTTATACTGATGATGAGATAACAGTGGGCTCGTTCCCGCTGAAGATCGCAGGAAGTACCAAATACAAGGCGTGTACTCTCGGCGACAGGCTCATAGTTCTTACAGACACGAGAAGATATACATACACAGCTTCAGGGGATACGAATAGTGTGGAATCACATTCCTATTCCAATGCAATTCTTAAAAGCTTTGACAACCGTACGCTTATGTACGAACTGAACGGTACAAGTCTCAGGGTGGACTCAAAGCGTTCCGTACAGTACGAAAAGAAAATGGATGATCCGATCTACGTCGCATCACTCGGCAGCAGAGGGTTCACTGCAGTGATAACCCAGTCTGACCAGTATGTGTGTGAGCTGCATGTTTACGACGATTCCGGCGACGAGATCTATTTTCGCGGATGCAGTCAGCGTATAACTGATGTGGTTTTCAGGGATGACTGCAGTGGATGCAGCATAATTTCGCTTAATGTTTCAGAAGGTAATCTTGTTTCCGAGATAACGGCAGTTGATTTCAGCAGCACTGAGAACCTGTGGACGGTAAATAATATTGAGACCTGTCCTGTAAGTGCCTGCCCTTACGGAGAAAACGGACTTGTGCTGTTCGGCGACACGATGTTTGCGTGCTTTGCGGGTGACGGCACAGAGATAATGGAATATCCTTATCCGGGTGCTCTCATTGACGCCTCATGTTCATCAGCAGGCGCTGTCATGATGTTCGAGAACAAGGAAAGACGAAGCACTACTCTTTCAGTCATTACCGATCCCGCATCCGGCGGTGTTACAGAAGCCAAGCTTAACGAAAAGTTTAAGCACGTTCTTGCGTGGAACGACAGGATTTACCTGCTTTCAGAAACTGTGCTTGAATCCTACGGATACGACGGCAAGGCCATTAAGGCACTGGAACTTGATCAGCCATTCAGTGATTTCGAGAAGACTGGAAGGTACATTTATCTCGAAGGTCACAGAACCATAGAAAAGAAAGAATTTTAAGATTCAGGAGTGTGTAAATTATGAGTAATCTGAACTGGTGTTTTGACGCCGCAGCAGGGGTAATGCTGGTATTGTTTCTGATATACGGGATAAGAAAAGGTGCATCAAGAACTTTTGTTCCTTTTCTTGTTAATATAGTATTTGTAGTTCTCGCTTTCTTCATGTCAGGCGTTATTGCCGGCACAGTATACGAGACTATGGTGAGTGATTCCGTTGCAATGTCTGTTGAAGAAGTTGTGGACAGTTTCGACCTTCAGGGATATTTCAACAAGGAGTACAAGGAACTTACTCTTATAGATGACGTTTCTGAAAAGGAAGCGGCAGTGGTTTTAAGTTCTGAGGCCGATATGGACAAGAAATTCTGGAAACTTATCGACAGAACTTCAGGTGTGGGCAATCAGGTAAACGAAGCGGCATGCTTTACAGGACTTAACAACATAATCAGAGTTTCGCTTCAGGACGAGCTTTCAAAGAAGCTTCCTCCGTGCGCAGGACATTTCTTTGAAAATTTCAACGAGGGAAATGAAGAGGAAACATACAGACTTATCAGCATGATCTACAGCGACCGCAAGTCAGCTGCAAAGTATATCAGTGAAAACTGTGTAAGTGATGTTATGTTCCGCTTTGCAAAGCTTATGTCATTCGTTATAACTTCAGCTGTACTTATGATACTTACAGGCATCATATTCTCAATAGCATTCAGAAACAAGGATCAGGATGCAATGGGCGCCGGAGATTCACTTGCCGGTGCAGTTATTGAACTTTTCAACGGTCTTATGATGATTGCGGTGGTCGCAGTTCTCGTGAAGATCGTTATCTGGTCCGGTGTGACTTTAGAAAATATCATGGATGAAAAAACACTTAACAATTCCTATGTATTTAAATATCTTTACAATCTTGACAAATATATGCCGGGGACAAGAATATAATGTTCTTTTGTCACGGCAGATAAAAAGCAGATAAAATGATATTCGGAGGCAATTATGATTTTATGCAACAGATGTAAGAAAAGACCGGCTGTTGTTTTTATAACAGCGATGAACGGCGGTACACAGAAAAACGAAGGACTCTGCATGTACTGTGCAAGGGAGCTCCAGATACCGCAGATAAAGGACTACATGGAGCAGCTCGGTATCACTGATGACGAGATCGACCAGCTTTCAGAGCAGATGATGGAACTGGTTGACGGTGATTCATTTGAACCGGGCGGAGCAAGTACCGTACTCCCGCCGTTTATTCAGGATATGATCAACGGTGCGTCAGATCCGAAAAACGGAAAGAGCGGCGGTTTCGGTTCACTTTTCGGAAGTGCTTTTGAGAAATCGGAATCAAAGAAGAAGAGTGATTCTAAGAAAAAGGAAAAGAAACTCAAGTTCCTTGAAAACTACTGCACCAACCTCAGCAGAAGAGCTGAAGAAGGTAAGATAGACAATATTGTCGGACGTGACAGGGAAATAAGCCGTGTCGTTCAGATCCTTTCAAGAAGAACAAAGAACAATCCGTGCCTTATCGGTGAACCGGGCGTAGGTAAAACAGCCATAGCCGAAGGCATTGCACAGCGCATAAACAAAGGTGAGGTCCCGTACAATCTCAAGGACAAGAGAGTATATCTTATGGATCTTACCGCCCTGGTGGCAGGCACACAGTTCCGCGGACAGTTCGAAAGCCGAATGAAGGGACTTGTTGATGAAGTAAGGACCGAAGGAAATATCATTCTTTTCATTGATGAGGTGCACAGTCTTGTGGGTACAGGTGATTCCGAAGGCTCGATGAACGCTGCCAACATCCTGAAGCCTGCCCTTTCACGAGGCGAGGTACAGGTCATCGGTGCGACAACCTTTGCTGAATACAGAAAATACATCGAAAAGGACAGCGCCCTTGAAAGACGTTTTCAGCCGGTAACTGTTGATGAGCCTACTGTTGATGAAACGTTTGAGATACTTAAGGGTATCAGGGGACACTACGAGGAATTCCACCGTGTAAGAATAAGCGATGAACTTCTGAGAGAGTGTGCTGTTCTTTCGGAACGCTATATAAACGACCGCTTCCTTCCTGACAAGGCTATTGACCTTCTCGACGAAGGCTGTGCGCTTGCTGCTATCGAAAGCAAGGACCTAGCTGAATACGACAGAAAGTCCGCCGAACTCGATGAGCTTGTTGAAAAAGCCAGCGAAATGGAAGAGGAAGACGAAGTTGATTTTGAAAAGCTCGCAACAATAAAGGCTGACATACTCAGAGCCGAGGAAGAGCTCGAATACGCAGCAAAGAAGAAGGAAAACGCAAGAGTTTCCGAAGAGAACATAGCAAGAGTTATCGAACTCTGGACAGGGATCCCTGCAAACAAGGTGGTCGGTCCTGAACTCCAGAAGATCGCACATCTTGAAGAAGCTCTGAAGAAGAGAGTCATCGGTCAGGACGAGGCGGTTGAAATACTCGCAAAGGCTATAAGAAGAAAGAGAGTTCAGCTTTCAAAGAGACGCAGACCGGCTTCATTCATCTTTGTCGGACCTACAGGTGTCGGCAAGACCGAGCTTGTAAAGGTGCTCGCTTCCGAGATGTTTGACTCTACCGAACCGCTCATCAGATTCGACATGACTGAATTCATGGAGAAGCATGCGGTATCAAAACTCATCGGTTCTCCTCCGGGATATGTAGGCTACGATGAGGCTGGTCAGCTCACCGAAAAGGTAAGAAGACAGCCGTATTCGGTAATTCTTTTTGATGAGATCGAAAAGGCACATCCTGACGTTATGAACATCCTTCTTCAGATACTTGACGAAGGCAAGCTCAACGATTCACAGGGCAGAAACATAAACTTTGAAAACACGATAGTTGTAATGACATCAAATGCAGGTTCTGCAGACAAGTCCACAGGTGTCGGCTTCAACAAGACTACCGAGGACATTTCAAAGGAAAGAGCGATGAAGGGCCTCCGTGAATTCCTCCGTCCGGAATTCATGAGCAGAATCGACGAAGTTATCACGTTCTCACCGCTTGAAAAGGATTCCTACGCAAAGATCGCAGGTCTCATGCTCGAAGAAATGAGAGAAGCTCTTGCTGAAAAGGACATCGGACTTAAGTACGACGATGCTGTTCTTGAAGTGATAGCAGAAAAGTCCTACGACAGAAAATCCGGAGCCCGCGACATCCGCAGAGTTATCCGTGACAGTGTAGAGGACAAGGTCGCAGGAACAATAATCGACAATCCGGAGAGCGTGATCACAGCCCTTATCATAACAGCCGATAAGGAAAAGAACGAAATCACAGTTTCATTCGAATCTGCCGGCGAAAAACTGTCAGACAAAAAAGAAGCAGCGGCTTCAGGGATCGATTTAAGCAAGTAAAAATAAATATGTCTATATAAAACGGGTGTTTCATTATGAGACGCCCGTTTTATGCGTTACAGTACAACGGCAAAATAAATGCGGCAAAATAAATTTTAAAAAAATTAAAAAAAAGTGTTGACAAACGATCTCCATTGTAGTATAATAATAAAGCCGACTGAGAAAGGCGGCAAAAATTAAATGCGGGTGTAGTTCAATGGTAGAATGTCAGCCTTCCAAGCTGAACACGTGGGTTCGATTCCCATCACCCGCTTAGACTTCTGTTAAGAAGTACTATGCATCTTTAACTCAGTTGGATAGAGTAACTGCCTTCTAAGCAGTAAGCCGCTGGTTCGAATCCAGCAAGATGCATTTAAATGGTGGGTATAGCGTAGTTGGTTAACGCGTCAGATTGTGGTCCTGAAGACCGTGGGTTCGAATCCCACTATCCACCCTTATAATAATGAGATTTTGCCCTTTGGTTAATTCCAAAGGGCTTTTTATATTTTATGTACACAGAATGATCATTGCTTTTTTACTGTTATTCTGAAAAGCAACATGATGTTGAGAAGAGTATGAATACTGTATTCACAATTATGTTTACATTCTATTAACAAATAGACAATTGCCGATGTGATATAATATAAAGTGATTATACTATTAGATCATTATAAAGGAAGTGGTTCAAATGTCAAACTATAATTTTTCAAAAGTTACTCCGGCTATCGATCAGCTTGCGGAAAAATGCGTTAGCTGCCATAACATTGATCCGGAACTCTATGTAAGGTACGATGTTAAGCGGGGTCTTCGTGATCTGAACGGTAAAGGCGTACTTGCCGGACTTACAGACATAAGTGAAGTGTGTTCAAGTAAGATCGTGAACGGTGAGTCAGTTCCGTGTGACGGCAAGCTTTACTACAGGGGCATCGATGTGGAGGATATTGTTGAAGGCTTCGTTTCAGAGAACCGCTTCGGGTTTGAGGAAACAACATACCTTCTTCTTTTCGGAAAGCTTCCGACAGAAAATGAACTTAAGGATTTCAGCGGGCTTATAGGCAGCTTCAGAAAACTCCCTACCACGTTTGTAAGAGACATTATAATGAAGTCACCGGGCAATGATATGATGAACATTCTTGCCAGAAGCGTTCTCACACTCTATGCCTACGACGATGCACCGGATGACACAAGCATTCCGAACGTTTTAAGGCAGTGCCTTGAACTGATAGCTCTTCTTCCGGTAATGGCAGTCTATGCTTACCACTCATACAACTACTACAAGAAGAGCGGAAGCCTTATAATCCACAGACCGCGTCCGGATCTTTCAACGGCGGAAAACATTCTTTACACTTTAAGAAGTGACTCAAAATACACTGAGCTTGAAGCCAGGATACTTGACCTTGCACTTGTTCTTCACGCAGAACACGGCGGCGGAAACAATTCGACTTTCACGACACATGTCGTTTCATCATCCGGAACTGACACCTATTCATCCACAGCAGCCTCACTCGCTTCACTTAAGGGACCTAAGCACGGCGGCGCCAACATCAAGGTGGTACGCATGTTCGATGACCTTATGGAAAATGTGGAGGACTGGACAGATGAAGAGGCGATAAAGGAATACCTCGTTGCGCTTCTTGAAAAGCGCGGCTTCGATAAATCCGGCCTTATCTACGGCATGGGACACGCTGTTTACTCGATCTCGGATCCGCGTGCAAGGGTGCTCAAGAAGTTTGTAAAGGATCTTTCAGTTGAAAAGGGCATGGAGAAGGAATACGAGCTCTACACTCTTGTTGAACGTCTTGCTCCTGTCGTTATCGGCGAAAAGAGAAAGATCTACAAGGGCGTAAGTGCAAACATCGACTTCTACAGCGGTCTGATTTACCGTATGCTCGGACTTCCGGCTGAACTGTACACACCTATTTTTGCTGTTGCGAGAATATCGGGATGGTCAGCTCACCGTATCGAGGAACTTATAGGCGCCGGCAAGATAATCCGTCCTGCATACAGACCGGTAGCAGATCACACTGAATATACAAAAATGTCAGACAGATAAAAAACATCCCTGCTGTACCGGCAGGGATGTTTTTTTATTAAATTTCAGAAAAATACTATACATTCAGTGAAATTTATTGTATAATAAAAAATACGTGGGTAATAATTTATAAGAGGTAGATGGTATGAAAGAGTTACTAAGTCTGATTTTTGCTTTTAAATTTAAGGAACTGTTTTTTGCTCCGACAGAAAACGGCCTTATAAAGTTTTTCAGATATGCATTTGTCGGCGGTATTGCCTTTGTTGTTGATTTTGTGACCTATACGCTTGTCTGTCAGGCAGGCACTTCGTGGCAGATCACAGCACTTGCGACAGCAGCCGGATTTGTCACAGGTATAATAACCAATTTCATACTTTCAAAGAAATTTGTTTTTCAGGAGAAGTCCAATGCAAAATCAGGCTACGGTGAGTTTATCGGATATGTCCTCATCGGTCTGGTCGGATTCGGGCTCAACATGCTTCTTATGTATCTTGCCACTGAGATGCTTTCGATGAACCGTTATGCAGCCAAGATCGTTGTTGCAGTAATAGTTCTCGTTTATAACTATCTCGCAAGAAAGATAATTCTTTATACACCAAAAGGAAAGACAGAGGGTTAATACATTGAAAAATATTGTTATTATAGGCGCAGGTCCTGCCGGACTTACTGCAGCATATGAACTTTTAAGCAAGGCAAAAGATGAATACAGTGTCACTGTTCTTGAAGGATCATCTGAAATAGGCGGTATTTCACGAACAGTTAAATACAGAGGCAACCGTATGGATATCGGCGGCCACAGATTCTTCTCAAAGGACAAAGAGGTAACTGACTGGTGGGAAAATATGATGCCTACACAGGGTAAGCCTTCCTTTGATGACATCAAGCTCGGCAGAGTCAAGAAACTCAAGGCCGGCGGTCCTGATCCTGAGGAAACTGACCGTGTAATGCTTGTCAGAAACCGTGTTTCAAGAATCTACTACAAGAAGAAGTTCTTCGATTATCCTATTTCGATGAAGATGCAGACTATAAAGAACATGGGCTTTGCGTCAACTGTTTCAGCAGGATGCAGCTACCTCGGATCATGCATTTCCAAGAAGCCTGAGGATTCACTTGAAAACTTCTACATCAACCGTTTCGGTAAGGTTCTTTACTCAATGTTCTTCGAGGGCTATACAGAAAAGCTCTGGGGCAGACATCCTCGCGACATCTCCGCAGACTGGGGCGCACAGCGTGTAAAGGGTCTTTCGATCAGAGCTGTTCTCAAGGATATGTTCTCAAAGATCGGCGGCGGAAACAAGGACAGAAAGGTGGAAACTTCACTTATCGAGGAATTCATCTATCCTAAGTACGGCCCGGGCCAGCTCTGGGAAACAGTTGCTGAGGAGGTAAAGAAGCTCGGCGGCGAGATCAGAATGAATTCTGAAGTTGTAAAGATAAACACAGCAGACGGAAAGATAAACTCACTTGAACTTGCTGACGGATCAGCAGTTGAAGGCGATATTTTCATCTCATCAATGCCGCTCAAGGATCTTGTCGGAGGCATGAACGATGTTCCGGACGACATTGCAAAGATCGCTGCCGGTCTTCCTTACAGAGACTTCGTTACAGTCGGCCTTCTTGTAAACAAGCTCAATCTTAAGAACGAAACAGATATAAAAACACTCGGCAACATCGTTCCTGACTGCTGGATCTACGTTCAGGACACAGGTGTAAAGCTCGGAAGAATCCAGATATTCAACAACTGGTCACCGTACATGGTTGAAAAGCCGGAAGACACAGTATGGATCGGTCTGGAATACTTCTGCAATGAAAATGATGACTTCTGGAACCTTTCCGATGATGAATGCATCAGAATGGCTTCAAAGGAACTCGTTTCAATGGGCGTTATCAACAGCACCGGTGACATTCTCGACTCACACAGGGAACGCGTAAAGAAGGCATATCCTGCTTACTTCGATACATACAGTGAGATCGATACACTTATTAAGTATCTTGATTCGTTTGACAATCTTTACTGTGTCGGACGTAACGGCCAGCATCGTTACAACAACATGGACCACTCAATGGTTACTGCATTTGAAACAGCAAAGAACATTATTTCCGGTAAAACTTCAAGGGACAACATCTGGAATGTAAATACCGAGAAGGAATACCACGAAGAAAAGAACGACTGAACTAAAGAAAAGGGGAATCACAGTTGACACCGGTATTTATCTACACAATAATATCCTGTGCGTTGTTCTGGGGCATTTATTCTTACCGCGACAGACGAGGCAGTGTAAAAGGATATTCTCCTGCAGAGCTCGTACCGTTTTACGTGCTTATGCGATTTGTCCCGCTGTTTATGATGCAGGACAGAAGCACTTCAAATTACATTGCACTGATCAGTGATGCTGCTGTTCTTGCGGCAGTCTGCTTTTCAGCTTCGGGTATGTCACGCAGCAAAAGCACAGCAGCAGCATTATATCTTTTCTGTCCGCTTCCGGTAATATGCATGACTGTGGGCGGCACTTCGATGATCATCATCAACATCGCAGTCTGTGCCGCGGCTCTTATCTTTCTCGGTATACTGAACAGCAGATATCCTCTGGCATCACCTTCGGTTTTCACCGGCGCATACGCTATGATATCCACAGGTATTCATTTTGCGTCGTACTCACTGTTTGCCCAGAAGCATAAGTTCCGCGAACTGTATTCAGGCACCTATTTTCCGACCTTCCTTGCGGCAGGTATCCTTCTTGTCTCCGCAGGTCTCGTGCTTTTGTTTGTAAGGCTGAGAAGCTACGGAAAACAGGGTAATGCCGGAAACAAAGAGGAAGCTTCAGCGCCTTCCCCGGCATATACACCGGAAAAGTTCGGAAAAAAGAATATCATACACATGATACTTATCACTGCGGCATATGCTTTCGTAGTATTTTTCCAGCTCGGTTCACACGAAGCTCCTGAAACATCCAGAAAATTCAACTCGAACGATCCTGAAAACGCTGAGATAATAATCGATCTCGGTGAATATAAGACAGTTAATGACCTTCAGATCTTCCTTGGCCCTGAAAGCTTAAGAAAAATAAGTGTTTCCGCTTACGATGAGGTTGAACGTGAGTGGAAGGTGATAAAGGAAGAAGAGGAACTGAAAACCGCCTTCGCATGGAATAAAGTAAGCGTTTCATGGAGCGTGCGTTATATCGGTATAGTTTTCAGCAGTGAAGACACTCATTTCAACGAGATCATCATTCTCGGGGATAATGACCAGGTCATTACTCCGGTGAACACTGCGGAATACTCTGAACTCTTCGACGAACAGGACAAGTTCCCGGGTTCTGAAGCAACTTATTACTACAGAATGATGTTCGACGAGATCTATCACGGAAGAACCGGTTATGAATTCATTCACAACCTTCCGATTTATGAAAACACTCACCCGCCGCTCGGCAAGACCCTTATCGGTCTCGGAATCAGGGCGTTCGGTATGAATCCGTTCGGATGGAGATTTACAGTTGCGGTTTTCGGTACGCTTATGGTACCTCTCATGTATCTCTTCGCATGGAAGATATCACACCGTTCAGGTACAGCTCTTACAGGCGGTGTGCTTCTTGCAACCGAGTGCATGCATCTGACTCTTTCAAGAATTGCTACTATCGATATTATCGTAGCTCATTTCATCGTAATGATGTTCTTCTTCATGTACTGTTTCGTTGAAGAGATGAACAGAGACGGAAAGTTCTCAAAACAGCTTCTCTGGATATTCCTAAGCGGTATTTCAATGGCACTTGCCGTTGCGACAAAGTGGACAGGACTTTACGCAGCTGCGGGTATAGCAGTTCTCTTCTTCACTTTCCTCATCAAGCACTGTGCGAAAAAGAAGACTTTCAAAGAGTCCGTGCCTTATCTTGTAAAACTGTGCATTGCCTGCGTTGCAGCATTTATCCTGATCCCTGCACTGGCTTATGTTCTGTCATACATTGAATTTGCTCAGGTATACACTGACAAGGATATAATCCATCATGCTATAGAAAATTCAAAGTCAATGTACTCATACCACTCAAACGTTACTGATTCACATCCTTACCAGTCAGAATGGTATGAATGGCTCACGGACAAGAAACCTCTTCTTGACGCCATCAATTCATTCCCTGATGACAGGGTAAGCTCAGTTGCAACGTTCATGAATCCGTTCATCGCATTCGCAGGACTTGCAGCATTCTTCCACAATGTATTCCTCTGGAGAACAAGAAAGAGCACTTCGGCACAGTATCTTTCGATAGCATATCTTGCGATGCTCATGCCGTGGCTCTTCGTACACAGAACAGTATTCATCTACCAGTATTTCGGATGCCTGCTCATAATGATACTCCTTATCTGCAATTCAGTTCGCAGCATGAGCGGAAATATCAGAAAAAAGGAATGCATAGTAATGGCGGTATCAGCCGTTGTATTCTTCATGTTTCTTCCTGAAGCCTCCGGTATCGCAGTACCGAGAACATACATAAAGCATGTTCTTGAACTCGTACCTACATGGATATTTGAATAAGGAGGTACACGAATGAAACATTTTAAAGAGAAAAAAATATTACAGTACGCTGCCGTGTTCGTGATGGTTTCGCTTATCTATGTAATGTGGCGTCTCATGCTTCCGAATGAAAAAGGCATAAGAATTTTTATGGGCGTACTGATAGCCGGTGAAGCAGTGTTTGATCTCATTATGCTGAAGCAGAAGAAACTCACCGCCGATGTGCTTGTCGCATCGATAATATTTGCCGGATTTGTCATGCGTATAGGATACATGCTCTACACGCCGGCAGCTGTAAGATCACATGACATGTGGGAGTTTGAAAAGGACGGATACGGTCATGCCGGATATATACTTACTCTCATTGAAGATAAAATGCTTCCGCAGACAAACACAAGGCAGTATTACCAGCAGCCTTTCTTCTACATTCTCTGTGCTCTTGTTTCGGCACCGATCAATTCATTCCTTGGCGGAACCGGCGGACATGATCCTGAAATGATCGTTGATACCGGTAAAATAATCAGCAGTGCCGCTTCATGCATTGTTCTTCTCATGACAGATACATTCTGTAAGGAACTTGATCTTAAGGGAAAGTACCGTGCGGCAGCAGTGGGATTTGTCGCTTTCTGCCCGGCGTTCTATTTAAGTGAACGAATCACGCCGGACATGCTCTGTACGCTTCTCATGACCATTGCGCTCGTTTACACTCTCAGGTGGTACAGAAGTCCTGACTGGAAGAACACGGTCATCCTCGCCTTTACCTATGGCCTCGGTGTTATGACCAAACTCTCCATCGGTTCACTTGCTCTGTTTACCGCCGGTGTGTTTGCCTGGAAGTTCTTCGGATCAGTAAAGGAAAAGAAATTCGGTCCGTACATTCCGAAATTCATTGTATTCGCTCTGATAAGCCTTCCGCTCGGCCTCTGGTACAGCGTAAGAAACTACAGAAGGTTTGACCAGCCTTTCGGCTATGTTCTTGAGATCCCGAGTGACCACGCACTTTACACAGGTGATCATTCCTTCTTCCAGAGGATCATACTTCCTGACATTCCTAACTTCGTGACTGAACCATATGCGGAGGTTTTTGATGACTACAACCTCTGGACATACATGGTAAAGTCATCACTTTTCGGTGAATTCAAGTTCGATGTTCCGTCGATCATTCCTATGAGCCTTATGCTCGCAGCCATAGCACTTGCTGTCCCTGCTGTGACAGGCGTTGTAAAGGGGGCTTTCAGAATAAAGGAAAACACTGAACAGTTCCTTGTTTCAGCAGCAGTGCTTGTGTTCATGGCATCGATCGTTTACTTCTACATCAAGTATCCTAACGGATGCAGCATGGACTTCCGCTACATGACATTCATAGTAGCTCCGGCCGCAGTTCTTGCCGGTAAATACTGCGCTGAAAACGGAAAGAAGTGGATCGGTACGCTTTATACTGCTGCCGTTCCGGTCTATGCGCTGTTCTCAGTACTCATGTATACGATGATCAGATAACTGATTTTACCTCAGGTCCTTTGTCACTATAGTTTTTACTGGTGACAAAGGACCTTTTTCTATAGTGAAAACTGTATAAACTATATGTAAAAAAAGCAATGTGTGCATGATGCCGGAAAGCATCTGAATTTCCGGACCGCTGATTCGTCCATCGATGGACTTTATCAACAAAGCACGCATTTGCGTGGATTAAATGTGACGATTTTGTGAAAAAGCAGTGACTCCATTGTGTATTTGACTATATAAACAGGTGTAAATTCATTTAAAATAGTGCAGGCGCGGATGTTGAAAGAAATTCAGTACAGTGGTATAATATATTCTGTAGAGTGTCGTCCGCTGGTTCGGGATGACACAGGCGCAGATACTAAGAAAGGTAGTGTAGTATGAAACGAACAAAATTTAAAAGACTGCTTGCTTCACTGTTAAGCATTTCGATGGCCGGAAGCTTTGCAGGGACCGGCATTTACGTAAGTGCCGATGCAGGTGAAGCGCCGCCGAGCGTAACTCCGGATGAAATGGTATTCCCTGATCCGGATTCCTTCAGCTATGATGACGTTGAAGTAAATTTCGCCAAGGCACTTCAGTATGTGCTTTACTTCTATGACGCCAACAAGTGCGGATATGACGTTGACGAGAACGGAGAACCGGGTCTCAAGTGGCTCGAGTGGAGAGGCGACTGTCATACCGAGGACTACAACATTCCTCTTAAACCGATGTCCAAGGAAGGTGCTGATGCCAAGTTCGGAACAAACCTTTCACAGGAATTCATTGATGAGTACAAGGATATTCTCGATCCGGACGGTGACGGATTCATCGACTGCGGCGGCGGTATGCACGATGCCGGAGACCACGTTAAGTTCGGACTTCCTGGTTCCTATGCCGCTTCAACAGTAGGCTGGGGCTATTACGAATTCCGCGATGCATATAAAAAGTCAGGCCAGCAGGAACACGTTGAAAACATTCTTCACTGGTTCAACGACTTCTACATGAACGGTACCTACCTTGATGAGAACGGCGAAGTTATCGCTTTCTGCTATCAGGTTGGTGAAGGCAACAACGACCACAACTACTGGAACCCGCCTGAGCTTCAGAATTCACAGATGCTCCTTGACTTCGCAAGACCGGCTTATTTCGCAACAGTAGACACACCTGCTTCAGACATGTGTGCAGGTACTGCAGCTTCACTCGCTGTAAACTACCTCAACTTCAAGGACACAGAACCTGAATATGCTGAGGAAAGCCTTAAGAAAGCCATCGCTCTTTACAACTTTGCAGTAAAGACTCATAAGGAAGACGAAGGCATGTCAGTAGAAAGCCTTGGTTACGACGGCGGCTTCTATACATCAAGCTACGACTACGACGAACTTGCATGGGCTGCTGTTTGGCTCTATGAATGTACAGGCGAACAGAAGTACATCGATGACATCATCTCAGTTGATGAATCCATCAAGGATGATATGGGTCATGTAACATACACAGGCTACATCAAGCGTATCATCAAGACTACAGGTTCTACATGGCAGAACATCTGGGTACACTGCTGGGATACAGTATGGGGCGGCGTATTCGCAAAGCTCGCACCTATAACAAACACAGCACGTGACTGGTACATTTTCAGATGGAATCTTGAATACTGGTCAGGAATCCCTCACACATATCCGGGCGGCATGGCAGACGAGATCTGGAATATGCCGTATGAATATACTGATAAGCTCGACGAAAAGGATACAACATTCCTCGCAAAGACTCCGGAAGGATTCTCAATGCTCAACGAGTACGGTTCAGCACGTTACAACACAGCAGCTGAACTCTGTGCGCTTGTTTACCGCAAGGAAACAGCTGCACGCGGCGAAGAGGACAAGAGATTCTCTGACTGGGCAGAAGGCCAGATGGAATACATCATGGGTAAGAACCCTATGAACCGTCCTTACATCGTTGGTTACTCACCGACAGCGGCTTCACATCCGCATCACCGTGCAGCTCACGGCTCATCAACACTCTCAATGGACGATCCGAAGGATCAGACACATGTACTCTGGGGTGCTCTTGTAGGTGGTCCTGACGCAACAGACTGGCACAGAGACATCACAAAGGACTACATCTACAACGAAGTTGCCGTTGACTACAACGCAGCAGTTACCGGTGCTCTCGCAGGTCTTTACGAATACTATGCAACTGATGACATGAAGCCTGACGAAGACTTCCCGCCGAAGGAAAAACCGGCTCAGGAATTCTGGCTTGAAGCTCTTGTAAACCAGGAGAACAAGGAAAGAACACAGTACACAGTAAGATTACACGCTGACACATCACAGCCTCCGAGATATGTAGACAACCTCAAGTGCCGTTACTACTTCGACATTTCCGAGCTCGTTGAACACGGACAGAAGGCAGAAGACCTCAAGATCGAAGTTTACTACGACAAGGTAAGCGCAAGCTCTGATGCAAAGCAGAATGTAGCAGTTTCAAAGCCGATCCAGGCAGAAGGAAACATCTACTACGTTGAAATGGACTGGAGCGGCATCCCGTTCCGCGGCGCAATGGAACTCCAGCTCGGTATCATTGCTCCTCAGGATGCTGAATACAATTCAAACTGGGATCCGACAAACGACTTCAGCCGTAAGGGACTCGAAATAAGCGACGACTACGGCCCGACAGAATGCATCCCGCTTTACCTCGGCGATACTCTTGTTTACGGTACAACACCGTTCGGTGACAAGGCAGTCGCTCCTGAAGATGTTGCCAAGACAGGATATGCTCCGCCAATACCTGAGGGAGCTAAATCATCAAGGCCGGCAGCTCCATCAAAGGCTACAGCTTCACCAAAGCCTACATCAACACCGAAGGCAACACCTACAGCTGATCCTACTGCAAAGAATACTTCAGGCGAGATCATCTACGGTGATGTAAACTCAGACGGTAAAGTTGACGTAACAGACCTTTCGCTCCTTTCACTCTACCTTCTCGACAAGACAGGTATCAAGGGAGACGGACTCAAGGCAGCTGATGTAAACGGCGACGGAAGTACAGCTCTTACAGACCTTGCAACACTCAGACAGTACATCTCGAAGAAGATCACAAAGCTTGGTCCTGATAAAAAGTAATTGCAGCGGAAGCTGAACAAATAAGTAATTATAATGCGGGTTACCCCTGTAGTCAGGAGTAACCCGTTTTACAGAAAGGATGAATTTATGAAAAAGTTTGACCGAATACTCGCTCTCATCCTCAGTCTTTCCATGACGGCAGGATGTGCAGTACAGTCAGTCGGAGCTTCAGCCGGTGAGGATCCGCCTCCGATAACAAGCAAGGACATGCCTGATCCTTCTTCCTTCAGCTACGATGACGTTGAAGTAAACTTCGCAAAGGCGCTCCAGTATTCCCTTACATTCTACGATGCCAACAAGTGCGGTGCCGGTATTACTGACGGCTATCTTGAATGGCGCGGTGACTGTCACGTTGAGGACTATAACATTCCTCTTCAGCCGCTGGAGATCGTAAACGAAAAGAAGCACATGTACATCGGTACTGACCTCGACCAGGATTTTATCGACAAGTACAAGAATATTCTCGATCCGGACGGTGACGGAACAGTTGATCTCGGCGGCGGTATGCACGACGCCGGTGACCACGTTAAGTTCGGACTTCCGGGTTCCTACGCCGCTTCAACAGTAGGCTGGGGCTACTATGAATTTCGTGATGCCTACATCAAGACGGGCGAGCAGGAACACGTTGAGGACATTCTCAGATGGTTCAACGACTTCTACATGAAAGCAACTTTCATGGACAAGGACGGCAAGGTCATCGCTTACTGCTATCAGGTGGCAGAGGGCGACAACGACCATAACTACTGGAATCCTCCGGAACTTCAGGATATGGCCCATTTCGACGATTTTGCAAGACCGGCGTATTTCGCCACAGCTGACAAACCGGCATCGGACTGCTGTGCAGGTGCCGCTGCTTCACTTGCGATCAACTACCTTAACTTTAAGGATACTGATCCTGAATATGCTGAAAAATCACTGAAGACTGCTCTTGCACTCTATGACTTTGCAGTCGAGACACATCATTATATCGATGACTTTGACGAGGAGTTCAACGACAAGGAGAGCCTCGGCTACGGCAGCAGCTTCTACGATTCAAGCTATGCCTGGGACGAACTTTCATGGGCTGCAGTATGGCTCTATGAATGTACAGGTGAAAAGAGCTACATTGACTCCATCATCAGTATTTCCGATACACCGGATGCAGAAGGCTTCTATGAATACACAGGCTATATGAAGCGTATCATCAGAAACACAGGCAACATCTGGCAGAACATATGGGTACACTGCTGGGATACAGTATGGGGCGGCGTGTTTGCAAAGCTCGCACCTATTACAAACACAGCACGTGACTGGTACATCTTCAGATGGAATCTTGAATACTGGTCAGGACTTCCTCATGCTGATACAGGCGTTCTTGCCGATCATCTCTGGGAGACTGAGTACAAGCCTACAGGCAAGATAGGCAACGACACTGACAAGCTTCCTACTTCACCAGCAGGATTCGCAGTACTCAACCCTTACGGTTCTGCACGTTACAACACAGCGGCTGAACTCTGTGCTCTCGTTTACCAGAAGGAAACAGCTGCGCGAGGTGAAGAGGATCCTCAGTTCTCGGAATGGGCAAAGGGCCAGATGGAATACATCATGGGCAAGAACCCGATGAACCGCTGCTACATCGTCGGATACGCTGACAATTCAGCATCTCATCCGCACCACAGAGCTGCCCATGCATCAACAACACTTTCAATGGACGATCCTGTTGATGACGTACATGTACTCTGGGGCGCTCTCGTAGGCGGTCCTGATGACGGTGACTACCACAGAGATATCACAGCCGACTTCGTTTACAATGAAGTTGCGGTTGACTACAATGCCGGATTTACCGGTGCATGTGCCGGCCTTTACAACTACTTCGGCACAGATGACATGAAGGCTGACGAAAACTTCCCTCCGAAGGAGAAAGAAACAACAGCTTACTTCGTTGAGGCACTCATCAACCAGGAGAACAAGGAAAGAACACAGTTTACTGTAAGGGTAACAGGTGCTCAGGTATCTCCTCCTGCATACATCAACGGATTCAAGGCAAGATATTACTTCAATATCAGCGAGCTTCTTGAACACGGTCAGAGTATTGACGACGTAAGCGTTGAGATCTACTACGACCAGATCGAGTCAGATACAAAGGGCGAATACAAGTCGAACGTTACAGGTCCGTTTAAGGTGGATGACGAAAACTATTACATCGAAATGGACTGGGGCGACTACAAGTTCTACGGAACAAGAGACATCCAGCTCGGACTTATCGCAGCTCAGGACAGCGAGTTCAAGAGCAACTGGGATCCGACAAACGACTACAGCCGTGAAGGCCTCGAAAAGAGCGACTTCTTCGGCGAGACACACAAGATCCCGCTCTTCTACAAGGGCAAACTCGTTTACGGTGAACCGATGGAAGGCGACACCAATATCCCTAAGGCAGATCCTACAGCATCACCAAAGCCAACCACATCACCAAAGCCGACAGAATCGCCGAAGCCAACGGCATCACCGGCACCGTCAGGCAAACTCGTACTCGGTGACGTAAACAGTGACGGAAGCATCGATGTTACAGACCTTTCACTCCTCTCACTCTACCTCCTCGACAAGAACGGTATCAAGGGAGACGGACTCAAGGCAGCCGACGTTGACAGCGACGGATCTGTAGCACTTACAGACCTTGCAAGACTCAGACAGTATCTTTCAAAGAAGATAACGAAGTTCTGATACAGTAATTTTAACACCTGATATAAAACAGAACCGGAAGCAGAAAACCAAATCTGCTTCCGGTTTTTTGTTACTGTAAAAATGAGAGTGTTCCTCACAGCTCACAAACGGTACAGCCCATCTCTCCGAGCTGACCTGTGCTATTGATAATTTGCTGCTTTCGCAGCAAATGTTAATGAAGTTTCAAGCGTTAAAACTCTTTTTTTCATGAGTGAAATTAACTTGAAATTCATAGTGCTTAATTATAACTGAACTAGATTAGCTTTATCCAAATTGGATTTTGGCACATTTTGTATCGATTTCTGTGATTGCGTTGACAGATTCGTGATGATATGATATAATTATAGTGAGATAATCAAATATACATTCATTGTTAATTCATTTAATACTTTGCGAATATGCATGTAAATATTAATAATTCAGGAGGTCGAAACTATGCAGGGTTCTGTTGTCAGAATTTCAGAAATAGAAATCTGTAATTTTAAGAATGTAAAGCATGGAGTGCTAAATCTCGATAATACACGAAAGTCGTACAAATCAAGTGTACTCGGTTTATATGGTCAGAATGGTTCCGGAAAGACCGCTTTAATAGACGCACTGTCGGTGCTGAAATACGCCTTAACCAGCAGAGCTCTGCCTGACTTTTACGGTGATTTTGTCAATGTCGATTGTGATTCATCTAAACTGATATTTCGCTTCAAAATATGGAGCGAATCACTTAAGACAACATATAATGCACAGTATGAACTTTGCCTGAAAAAGGAACTGGATGAATCTGATCAGAATGCTGACTATGATATACAGGGCAGAAAATATAAGACCGTGCTCTTTAATGAAGTACTTTCTTATGGATATCAGAATACTGATAATCAAGTCAGAATGCAAACTCTTGCTAATACAGGAGCAGACGGATTACTTTCACCTGTTACAAAAATGGAAGTACTGATCGGAAAGGACAAAAAATTATTTACCAATCTTCTTGTAGCAAAGAAAATAGCCTATACTTCCTCAAGGTCTTTCCTTTTTTCACCGGGATTACTGAATGCTGTTCGTCAGAATTGTCATGATATATTTCACGTTGAGCTGTTTAATCTTCTGACGAAGTACGGTAATACAGAACTTTTCATTATAGATACACAGAAATCCGGAATGCTCAGTCTGAACACTATCCCGCTCAATTTTAAAGTTGAAGAAAACGGTAAGATTAGTCTCGGAAGTGTACTGATCAATCTGAATGAGCCTTCTTTGATTCCGCAGGATGCTCTTAGCATTGTCAGGACGGTTGTAGATCGTATGAATATTGTGCTTGTACAAATGGTGCCAGGACTTACTATTGGTATGGAAGAACTGGGAACTGAGCTTTTACGGGACGGTGAAACCGGATGCAAGGTTCAGCTTGTTTCCCACAAGAACAGCAAAGTTATTCCGTTAAAATATGAATCTGAAGGAATTAAGAAGATCGTGTCAGTACTTCAGCTTCTTATTGTGGTATATAATCAATCATCGATTACCGTTGCCATCGATGAACTTGATTCCGGAATATTTGAATATCTGCTTGGTGAATTGCTTCATATTATTTCTGAGCAGGGAAAAGGCCAGCTGATATTTACATCTCATAACCTAAGACCTCTTGAAACGATCGACAAGAGTTTTATTGCTTTTACGACCACTAATCCGGACAGAAGATATATCCGTTTCAGCAATGTCAAGACCAATAACAATCTCAGAGATTTTTATTATCGTGACATTGAACTCGGAGAACAGGACGAAGAAGTCTACAGTCCTACGAATAATTTTGAAATTGCATTAGCGTTCAGAGAGGCTGGTGTAGTCCGTGGCTCGTAAGAAAATAGTATTTATTATCGTAGAAGGACCATCGGATGAAGTAGCTCTTGGCGCAGTTCTGTCAAAACTGTTTGATTCTTCGTCGGTATATGTACACATCATGTTCGGCGACATTACGACACGATCACTGACAGGAAATAAAACAATAGTCAGTAGTATTGGTGACGTAGTTAAAACATATGCAAATTCCAAACACTTTAAAAAGAGCGATTTCCAAGAGATTATACACATTGCAGATACTGACGGTGCTTTTATACCAAATGACAGCGTTGTTGAAGATGAGCAGAAGGAAGAAGTGTTCTATTCTGAAAAGGAAATTAGGACAAAATACAAGACAAGGATCGAAAAAAGAAACGAAACCAAGAGCAGACATATGCAGGTTCTTTGCAGCCGTAAAAAAGTCTGGGATATTCCATACCGTCTGTTCTATATGTCCTGTAATCTGGATCATGTCCTTTATGGTAAACTTAACAGCACTGATGAGGAGAAAGAAAATGATTCATATGATTTTGCAATGAAATACAGATTATCACCAGGCGATTTTGTGAAATTTATTTCTGAATCAGATTTTTCAGTTATGACAGGATATAAAGATTCATGGGAGTATATTCAGCAGGAACTTCGTTCGCTTGAGCGGCATACTAACCTTGGATTGTGCTTTAGCGACGACGCAATTAATACAGGTAACAGAAGGCACGATAAACGCAGAAAAGGAGGATGATCTTATGGCAACAGAAGCAATGGCACAGAAGACAGATGCATCGGAAATAGATGACAGGATCATACCGGTTGTGACGATCGTTGTTTACTTCGGATCGGATGAATGGGACGGACCTCAGTCGGTATATGACATGTTCAGCACCAAAGATCCGCATATACTGAAATACGTACCTGATTACAGGATGAATCTGGTATCACCGTCTGGAATGTCAGATAAAGATCTGGAAAAATTCAGTACGGAACTGAAACAGGTATTCAAGTATCTGAAATATTCATCAGATAAGGAAAAGCTGAGTCAGATAGTAAATGAAGACGAAGTATACAAACACATTTCACGAAGAACCGCAGTGATGATAAACACGGTAAGCGGAACGAAAATAAAGATCAGCGAAGGAAAGGATGAAGTAGACATGTGCAAGGCAATAGAAGATATGCGTAAAGAGGAACGTGAAAAAGGTATTGAAGAGGGATTAGAAAAAGGAAGAGAAGAAGGAAGGAACGAGGGTATAATCGAAACACTGTCCGGTCTGGTAAATGACGGACTTATCACACTGGAAACAGCAGCATCGCGTGCGGGCATGACAGTTAAGGAGTTCGAAACCAGACTCGGCAGCTGATTTGTTCCTGGAATTCAGAAATCATGTAGTAAATTTACCGGAAGCAGAAAATCAAATCTGCTTCCGGTTTTTTTATTCCCATAAAATTCTGAAAAAAAGATAAAAGAGTGTTTTTATCAAGCACAACAGTTATAACAAATATGCCGATAAACAGAATCCAGCCTATTGCCATATATAAGCTTCATATGATATATGTGTCAGAAAATAGTCCAGTCCCGGAACAAAAGTGCATTTTCTGATTATCCTCATTTTTTGTGACTATTTACTGAAATGACATAATATGTACTGTAAATCGTAAATTTAATGCATCAATATCACCAAATCATCAAGCGACAGATTGTGAGTTGCTACAAAATAATAAATAGTTTTGAAATTACTGTTGACAAAAAAAAAAAGATTTACAATATGAACATCCTCATTAAAAGGGTGTTACAAAAAAATTACTTAAGGGGCTTCATGTGTTCTGTTTTAAGCGGCCGGACATCAGAATTTCCAGGCAGTGATTCTGGAAGTAATAAACTGTGAGTGAGGAAAATCAGAAATTATGAGGAAAGGGGAGAATGACCGTGAGGGGTAATTTTAATTTTGTATCATTAGCTATATCAGAATATAATAATGATTTTCACGGTATGGTTCTGACCTTTTCGGAAGTTAATAACGGTAATACAAGTGTGTCCCGCAGACAGTGCTAAACTGCCTCGCCGCGGCACGCTTTTTTGTATTATAAATACGAATCGTTTATGATTTATGATTATTAGGAGGAAACTACGATGAAAAGAAAGAGTTGGAAACGAACTGCAGCCTTTGTAACATCACTGGCTATGACAACAACAATGCTTCCGAGTGATTTAAGCGGCATTGTTACAAGTATTGTTCATGCGGATGAGATAAATTTAAGTGCAGGATCTGAGCTGCCTGAAACAATCACAGCCGAAGCAGGTGAAACATGGACAGTAATCGCACTTCCTGGTACAGTTAAAACTGCTACAGGAACAAATGCTGAAAGCAGTACTTATACAGGTGTTAAGAAGATAACTTCAGCAGGTATTTTTAACGATGGTACAGATCCTGTTGCTGCATTCAGAGATACTGATAAAGATGATACTAATGCTAATCCTGGTTTAGGTATCTATGTTGATTCTATTGATGTAGAAAACAAAACTCTCACACTTACATGGGAAGATCCGTATGTTACTGATGGAATTCATATTGATTTTGGACCTGTATGGAATGATGTAACATCTATTAAGCAGAATGGCATTGATGTTCACATAACAGGTATAGATCAGGAATTTACTAAAGTAAAGACCGGTTATGAGTATGTAATCAGATCAAAGAAGGCTTTAAACATTACACCTGATGTTTTTCCAAACGAGAACGATGTCAGATTCAGCGCTTACGTTAAAAAAGCTGAAGAAAACGCTGCTGACGGCGCAAAGTATGTTTATACATTTGTTGTCGGAAGAAAAGATGTAATAATAGCGGAAAGGGCAACAGAATGGAGCGTTGCTCAAAGCATAGATCCTAATGCACAACCGATCAAAATTTCAGGAGATGATAAGAATACATCCATATACGATGTAACCAATAGTGAAAATCCAGCAATACTCCCTAATTCAATGGTTTACCCGGATAACCGTTATAAGATCAGTTCAACTATAAAAGATATTGCAGTGTTTGAGGATACAAACGGTAATGGTGTACTTGATCTTACAGGTGAAAACAAAGACTTAAGAGTGTCTTCTCCGAGATCACTTAATTCAAATACAAATGAATATGAGTATACATTCACAGCTCCTTACAACGATATATTCATCACACATGCTGACCAAAACTGGAATTTCGCTGTAGCAGAAAACGGCGAAGAAATCACAGCTACAAGTACTGAGATCACTGATGAAGATGTTGTTTATCATTTCGGTTTTGATACAACAGGACCATTTACTGCCGGAGTCAACAATGACATTGAAGCAAACGGTGGATTTGGAATAGTTTCTCTTGACAACACAAATCCTGATGAAGCCAATGCGGTCTGGAGTACTCTTTCATGCGAGATAGCTTACAGCTATAAGGACATGAAGGGAAATACAATTGACAAGCCTATTAATGCCGGCACATATATAAGAGTAGCTGATATCTATCTCTACGACGAAGAGGGTGCGTGCTCGACAGAGGGCATTGGTGATTACCACATCGAGAAGGAATTTAAGATTTCACCGATAGAAAGTGTTCTTGATGTTGATGTTACGGATAGCTGGGAAATACAGGATAATGTAGCACGTCCAACACTTCAGGCTCTTCAGAATCCTAAGAAACTTAAAGACACAGATGAGGCTTGGAAAAGACCAGAACTTAAAGTTTCAAACGGCGGTATAGAGTTGACGGAAAATGAAGACTATATAATCGAAGGTGAAGTAACTTCAACAGAAGAAGGTATTCATACACTTGTAATTGTAGGTATCAATGATTATGATGGTATAGTACAGGGATTTAAGTGGTATTCAGATGCTGCGTTCAAATCTGCTATCATTCGCGCAGATTCAGTTGAAGATGAAGATCCGGTGAAGGTGAATGGTCTTGACTATGAATATGGTGACAGCTTTGATTTCGCATTAGATGAATTTGAAGGCGATCAGTCAGGCGTTACATACAAGCTTACACCTGTTTTTGAGAAAGAGTTAGCTGAAAAATTTTTAGTTGCCGATCAGGGACAAAAGCTTGTTTTCAGAGCAGCTTACGAAACAGTATTTGGCAAAGATTCTTTTGTTGCTCCTACAGCGCTTCCGGAATCTGTAAATGTGACCGAAGATCTTTTAATTGATGTTAAAACATTTGATGCTGCTAGTATTATGGCAAAGTTAGAAAACGATAAAATAAGTACGTTGGCGGCTATTAATACCTTAACAGGCAGTAACTATAACGATGGTGATGACAATTTAGAAGTAATTACAGAACTGCGTGATTACATCAATGAGTATACTGTATCTGCTGTAAATGCAGAAGAGACAGTTGCTACAGCTGATATCACCGTTGTAGCTAAAAAAGTAGAGGTTTCATTCAATAAGGAATCCGTTACTTATGATGGAAAAGATCACAGATCAGAGTTTAAGCTTTTTACTGATGAGGTTCTTGAAAAGGATGCTGACGCAGTAAATGCTGAACTTGGTAAAATATCAATCGCACTTGACGGCGACAACGGTACAGAAAAGTTACCAATGGTTAATGTCCTTCATAATGGTTATAACTTTAAAGCAGTAGCTGCAGAAGTAGTTAAGGCACTTGGAACTAATTACGCTTTATTTAATACCATTGATAATGGTGATATTACGATTACCGCAAATGTTGACCCTATTAATCTTAACGGTTTTGCAACAGCAAGCGCACCTGAAACAGTGCTGGTTACTACTGGTGGAAATAACTACAGAAAGCCGAATATTACGGTTACAACTGCAGAAGGCACCGAACTTGTTAAGGGAGATGATTTCTACTTAGCTGGTACTATCAGTGCTAATAAGGAAGGCAACTATACTACTAAGATTCAGGGTAAGAATAACTACACAGGTACACTTAAGCTTGACTGGTCTGTAATTGACGGGGTAAGCTTTAAGAAAGCTATCGCTTTATCATGGATGCCAACAACAGGTGTGATAAATGGCAGTGGTAATCCGGCTGTTAAGTTTACATTTAACAGAAAGGAAGTACCGGAATTCTCTGAAGGCTTTGAAGTAACAGCACTTGGTTACGTTTATGCTAATCAGAAGAATAACAATCAGTTAGTTGCTGCAGATCTTACTGTTGATAATAAAGGCAAGGAGAAGAAGGGTAACACAATCAAGGTTTACAATGCTAAAACTCCAAGCTTCAGCGGAAACTATTCACTTTCAATTGCAGACAAAGGCTATGGCGTAACTGCAAGAGCGTTTGTGACACTTAAGAATGTTGCAACAAACACAGAGTGGACTGTATATACTGATGATTATGCAGCTGATATCATGAAAACAGATTATGAATCTGCTGTTAATGCTCAGATGAAAAATGCGTTTGCAATTGCAGAAGTACAGACTCCTCCGGTTGCATACACTGAAAGTAGCAAGAACAAGCTTCAGGCAAAGTTTACAATAACAAAGAATGCTAATGCTTCTGAAAACTTAAAGGTAGTAGAAGCTGGTTACATCTATTCTAATGTTGCTGAACCTGCAGAAGCAGCTGATATCAGTAAGTGGCAGGATATGACTCTGGAAGCTGCAAACGATACAGCAAATACATTCATCAAGAAGACATCCAAGACAACAGCTAATATGAGTTCTTATACTGTTAAGTTTGTTGACAATGGTGCCGGTGTAAGATATCGTGCATTCATCGTTGTTGAGAACGAAGACGGTGCAAGATTCACAAAGTATATTAACTATGCTGGTGAAAATACAAAAACATATGGTGTAGGTGCTTCAGCTGTAACTTGCGCAAGTTACAACTTTGCAGATATCAGCATTAAGCAGCTTAAGAAACTTGTAACAGTTACTGATAATCTTAAAGATGATAATACAACAACTAACGATGGTAATCCAGCTGCAAGATTCGCAAGCACTCGTAAGTTAGACGAAACCGCAGCAGAGAGTGATGTTACTGTAAGTGAGTACGGCTTCATTTATGCTAACGGTCTTGACAGTGTGTCAGCTACTACAGACTTTACAGTAGAAAAAGCTAACGTAAGTGCTACTGATGTAATAAAGATCAATAAGAAAGCAGGAAGTGCTATCAGCAAAAACGGCGTAACCTATTCACTTAATATCAAGAAGGTTGATGATAACGAAGTATACGTTCGTGGTTTTGTAAAGGTTAAGGATAACAAGACTGGAATTGAACAGTACATTTATGCTGATGTTATCACAGGAACTAATTAAGGCAATTTTGTTAGCCCTTAATTTACTGATTATTCCGGCAATAGCCTGAATATATAACGCCCAAGGTTGGAAGGAGGAGAAATCCATGCAGAAGTACACAGAAGCTGAGCTCAGAATCATCAACTTCGATGCTGAAGATGTTATCACAACATCTGACGTTAATGAAGATGGCGGTGACGCTGAATAATTTTCACTCAGATTAAAATAATAGACATCATGCTCCTTCGGGGGTGTGGTGTCTATTCCTTTTTGTCAAAAAAGTGAATTATTACCAATTATCGCTTTGTGGAGGAAAAATGTTCACAGGAAAATATAATTTTGCAGAAAAAACAGTTGAAATAAAATCTATTTATCCTAAAACTCATGAATACTGTATAGGTTATGTTTCGGATAAACCAGTTGATTTTGTTGTAGAAATTGATGGAGAAGACATTACAAAGGAAAAAGAAATAACCCGTGAGGAATATGAATTTGAAAAAAAACCAGTACCAGACTATTCTGAAGGTGTTTACGAAGCGACGGCAGTCTACCGTAAGATCGCCGAAAAAATGCCTGAATTCGATTCATTTGTATTCCACGGTTCAGTTATTGCCGTTGACGGTGAAGGATATCTTTTTACGGCAAAGTCGGGAACAGGAAAGTCAACACATACCAGACTTTGGCGCGATTATTTCGGTGAAAGAGCAGTCATGGTAAATGACGACAAACCTATACTCAAGGTTACAGATAAAGGTGTTATCGCTTATGGTACACCATACAACGGAAAACACAGACTGGGTTCAAACATTTCCGTTTCGCTGAAAGCTATCTGTATTCTGGAACGCGGTGAGAAAAATGAGATCGTTCGTATAAATAAATCCGATGCCTACGCTATGCTTCTGCAGCAGGTGTACCGTCCGAAAGATTCTTTACAGATGGCGAAAACTCTCAGACTTATTGACGAAATGGCTGACAGTGTCAGAATTTACAGACTTGCGTGCAACATGGACATCGAAGCTGCTAAGGTAGCTTACAGTGCGATGAAAGAATGATAAGTAAAATTAACGAAGATCCTGATTTCCTTATCACATGCGCCGCGAATGAAATAAGGAAAAGCGAGGCCGATATGATATTTCTTGCTTTATGTGTACTGAAAGGCATAATACCTGATGAAGGAATTCTCGAAGACATTGATGCAAATCTGTTCAGTGTATGTCAGAAGCACGGACTTACGGTGTTGGTGGCATATGCACTTGAATCGGCAGGTGTTCACGACAGTAATTTTGAAAATGTGAAAAAAACAGCCGGAAAGTATCTTTTTGAAAGTAAAAAAGAGAGAAAACGGCTTGAAAAATATATTATAAGTATAAGAAAGAAGTTGAAATTATGAAACTGAGTAATAAGTTTATAGCACACGAAGACGGAAACGAAAAGCTTCTCGTTTCAACAGGAGCATCAAAGTTTTCAGGACTTGTAAGAGGAAATCCGACAGCGGGATTTATTATAAACTGTCTTGAAACTGAAACTACACCGGAGGAGATCGTAGCAAAGATGGCCAGGGAATACGATGCTCCGCGTGATGTACTTGAACGTGATGCCTTAAAAATAATCGACCAGCTTAGAAAAATCGGAGCGATAGATGAATAAATCCACCTTTGAGGAGCAGCTTTCTCAGAACGGGAAGCTCATCTACACCAACAAGGGCGACAGCATGATGCCGCTTATCAAGCAGGACCGTGATCTTCTGGTAATAAAATCTGTAAACGGCAGGCTGAAGAAGTATGACGTTCCGCTTTACAGGCGTGACAGCGGTCAGTACGTTCTTCACAGAATATTAAAAGTCAGGAAGGACGATTATGTTATCTGCGGTGATAACCGCTGGGTAAAGGAATACGGTATTTCCGACAGACACATAATAGGTGTGCTGTCTGCGGTCATTCGCAACGGAAAGGAAGTTTCCGTTGATAACTGGAAATACAAACTCTACGTCCACCTGTGGTGTGATTTTTTCCCTGTCAGAGCACTGATCACCCATGTTGTATCTAAACTTAAAAGAATGAAAAGAAAGAAATTACGATCAGGATGAAAAACAACTCACTAAAATGGCTCTGGCACGTTACCGGTAAAAAGAAATATTACGTTGCAGCACTTATGCTGGTGCAGGCGCTGAACGGCGGGTCCGGTGTGCTGTACGCACTGTTTCTCAGAAACATTGTAGACAGTGCAGTGGCACATGACCGGGAAGGATTTTTCAGAAACTGCATTTACACCGCGCTTCTCGTTCTCGGGCAGGTAATGCTCAGTGCCATGATACGTTACCTTGAGGAACAGTCGCGTTCATCGCTTGAAAACCGGTTTAAAAGCAGACTGTTTCATAACCTGCTCTGCAAGGACTATTCCTCTGTTAGTGCGGTACATTCCGGAGAATGGATGAACCGTCTGACAAATGACTGCATGGTAGTGGCTAATAATTTTACTGAAATACTTCCGGGAGCAGCCGGCATGACAGTAAAGCTTGTGAGTGCAGCTGTCATGATAGTTGCTCTTGAACCAAAGTTTGCGGCACTCCTTATTCCTGCCGGATGTGTGATGCTCTTTTTCACTTATGCCTTTCGTAAAAATATCAAGCGCCTTCACCGGCAGATCCAGGAGAAAGACGGAAAACTCCGTATTTTTCTTCAGGAGCACATCGGCAGTATGATGATGATTCGTTCCTTTGCAGCCGAAGATCAGACTGAATCAGAATCAACAGAGAAAATGGAAGTGCACAAGGCCGCAAGAATGAAGAAAAACCGGTTTTCGAACATATGCAATATGGGCTTTCAGACCGGAATGCAGGGGATGTATCTTCTCGGAGTATGCTGGTGCGGTTACGGTATTCTTACTTCAACAATAAGCTACGGTACACTCACAGCCGTTACCCAGCTCATTTCCCAGATACAGTCTCCGTTTGCCAACATAACCGGCTACCTGCCGAAGTTTTACGCAATGACGGCAAGTGCTGAACGAATAATGGAAATAGAAAAATTCACTGATGACAGCGAAAACACTGTTCTTACGGCAGAGGAAGTAAACTCATTCTACGAAAAAGAAATGAAGGGTTTCGGAATAAGGAACGCGGAGTTTACCTACTATCCTGTAGTTGACAGAATAAGCGACCTTACCAAGGAAGAAATGCCGCTTGTGTTCAGAAACATCAGTGTTGACATACGAAAAGGTGAATATGTTGCGTTTACCGGACACAGCGGATGCGGAAAATCTACAGTATTAAAGCTCCTTATGAGTGTTTACAGACTTGACGGAGGAATTAGGTATATTGAATCCACGGAAGGTGAAAAGGAGCTTTCACCGGAATGGCGTCGGCTTTTTGCCTATGTTCCGCAGGGAAACCAGCTTTTCAGCGGTACAATAAGGGAGATAATCTCGTTTGCCGACAAAAAAGCTTCCACCGATGACGAAAGACTGAATAAAGCACTGAAGATCGCCTGTGCCGATGAGTTCATGTCTGAACTTGAACAGGGCGCTGATACTCTTCTCGGCGAACGCGGTGCAGGACTTTCTGAAGGACAGATGCAGCGTATCGCCATTGCAAGAGCAGTCTTTTCCGGGTGCCCCGTACTTCTTCTTGATGAGGCTACGAGTGCACTTGACGAACAGACGGAAAGAAAAGTACTTGAAAACCTTAAAACGATGACGGACAAAACAGTTGTCATAGTCACACACCGTCCTGCGGCACTTGACATATGCGACAGGATACTGCAGTTTACAGAAAACGGAGTAATCGAAAAACATGGAAAAGAATGAATACAGAAAAAACGCACTTGACATGATCTGGCTGACTTCATGCGTACTGAGAGGAACATCACATGATCAGGAAAGACTTTACGAGATTGATCTCAAAGGCTTGTTTTACGTGTGTCAGAAACACTCTCTTACCGCCTGTGTGGCGTATGCACTTGAATCGGCAGGAATTAAAGACGAAAACTTCAGTCAGGCAAAGGAAAAGGCGATACGCAAGAATATTCTTATGGATACTGAACGTAAGAAGATACTTGACCGCCTTGAAAAGGAAAAGATCTGGTACATGCCGCTTAAAGGCTCACTGTTAAAGGACTGGTATCCGAGACTTGGTATGCGTCAGATGTCCGACAATGATATTTTATGTGACGGCAGCAAACGTGCGCGTATAAAGGAGATCATGGAAGATCTGGGCTTTAAATGTGAACACTACGGAAAAGGCAACGACGATGCCTATCACAAGGAGCCGGTCTGCAATTTCGAAATGCACAATGAACTTTTCCATACCGCAAATGCTGGTAATCTCCACGAATACTATGGTGATGTGAAAGACCGCCTTATAAAAGATGAGAACAATGATTACGGCTATCATTTCAGAACAGAAGATTTTTATATTTATATAACAGCACATGAATACAAACATTTTGCAGCCGGCGGAACAGGTGTGCGTTCGCTTGTGGATACTTATGTATTCTTAAAAAAGTTCAGCGATTCCATGGACTGGGGTTATATAGCTGCAGAATTAAAAAAACTCGGCATTGAAGAGTATGAAAAGAACAACCGTGAGCTTGCACTTAAGTTCCTTGAAACAGATGATCTGACCGAAGAGGAAACAAAGCTTCTTGATTACCATATCTTTTCCGGATCATACGGAACAGTCGCCAATAATGTCGGAAATCTCATGACAAAGAGCGGAGGTTCAAAGGCGAAATATATTTTTAGCAGGATCTTCATCCCTATGGAGTTCATCCAGTCGTGGTACCCGTTCTTTTACAGACACAAATGGCTCATACCGTTCCTTCCTTTCTACCGTGCTGTTATGGGACTTACAAAGAACAGAAAAAAGGTTTTATCTGAATTTAAACTGCTTTGCAAGCGATAAGAAAACGGCGGGAAACTGAATTAAAAAAATCAGCAGGATAGTGATCATAACATAAAACACATTTACCGGAAGCAGAAAATCATGATCTGCTTCCGGTTTTTTTGACTGTAAAAATGAAAACAGCAGGTCAAAGTGACTTGCCGGTTATGGGTGAAATATATTTTTCTACTTGTTTTAAGCTATCCTGTGACTGTTGTAAGTGCCCTCGTCAATTTCAGCCATTTCCAGAGCCTCTTCCAAAGGAAATCCCTTCTTTAAAAGCGACTCAACAAATCTTACTGACTTCTGAGCAATTTCTTCAGCAGTTTTTTTAGCGGCTTCTTCGGTAGTTTTTTCAATTGCAATTCTTTCGCGTTCCTTTGCAATTCCTTCTGCATAATCTTCAACTGCACGGCACATATTATTTACCCCCTCGTCAACGTATTTATACTTTCTTACTGACTTTGACAACGGACCGAAACGATCATCATCAGGGTCTGCTGTCTTGAAATACTGAAGCATCTCTGAAAGTTCAGAACCATCTTTTACTTCTGCGTTCAGATAGATCTCGTGAACTTTTCTATTCCATTCGATACCATCAATATATGTTTTACTTGTATATACGACTTTTTCGCGTCCGTATTTTTTCAGCGGATTAAAAGGCGTTATAAAAATTACATATACCTCCGGTAACTTATCATAGTCTTCTTCGCCTTTGGGTACCAGAGACGCGTCGATTATTGACTGATGAAAACGTGAGCGCATAGGACCGAAATGAGCTTTATCGCCTACGTTCTGCACTTCTATGTTAAATACTTTTCCAGTGGAATCTTCACCGATAAAATCGAGTGTCGATGATTTACCAATAAGATTTCTCAGCGCCTGCTGGATGTTACTGTTTATCAGCTTCAGATCCGGAATACCGGTACATAGTCTGGTAACATATTCTGCAGTGTTTTTATCCTGCATAACTACAGAGAAGAAAATGTCATCAAATAAAGTGAACTGGCTGACAAGTTTCTTTTTCTGTTCAAACGTTCCTACAAGATCTTCATGACGGATCTCCATTTATATTTCTCTACCTCCCATTATACAGTATCTGACCTGCAGAATCAATACTGTATTTACAAGTTGCTTTATAAATAATTCCAAAAGAATATTCTTACATGTAAATTATAACATTTTAAAATAGCAATGTCAATGCAAAAATGAAATAAATTTACACGGAAGCGATATAACAGAAAAGGTTGTGGCACGTCAAAGCCGTGCCACAGCTATTGATAGTGCGCCTTTCGGCGCACGATTTAAGATAAGCGACATTAGTGATATCACAAACCGGAAGCAGAAAATCAAATCTGCTTCCGGTTTTTTCACCGGGAAACAGAAAATCAAATCTGCTTCCGGTTTTTTTACCGGGAAACAGTAAAAGATAACTGCGAAGCCCGGACTGCGGACATGACTATGCTTTAATAACTGATCAGCATTTCCATATATGAAAGTCTTGCGTAAACTATTGATTGATCCTATAAAATATTGTATACTAATAAGGTGTATGGAATTACGCAGAATGGTGCGGATAACTATCAGACTATTGTAAGGACGGAGGTGACCGGGTGATGGACAAGTTAAGAAAAATCAGAAGAATGGCGGCTTTTTTTACCGCTTTTCTGTTTGCTTTTTCAAATATTTCACGCTGTAAGGTCACTGATGTTTCAGCGGCGGAAGAAAAGATATCGTATGAAATAGAATACACTGAAAAGCGCAGTTATCATGATTACTACAGCGAGTATTCATCGCAGAAACCTGCATCCGCAGAAGTTATCGTAAAGGCTGAAGATCATCTGAAAGCTGAAAACGGGGATTTTACGAAGAAGGCATTTACCGATGCGGCTGGTGTGACTAAGGACGCACTTGTCTGGAACTCGGCTGAAGGAACGCTTTCGTATAAAGTTGAAATACCGGAAACGGCGGTATACTGTATGGATCTTTCCTATGCACCGGTGGGAAATGCGGCTTCCACGGAGCTTTCGGTTTCCGTTGACGGTGAAGTGCCGTTTGATGCTGCTTCGCGCATAACCCTTAACAGAGTCTGGGTAAATGAAAAGGAGATAACTGTAAACTCATCCGGAAACCAGATAAGACCTGCACAGGTCCAGCAGAGCAGATGGTGTGAGACTTCACTTAACGATCCGGACGGACTGTACAACGATCCGCTTCTGTTTTATCTTACAAAGGGAACTCACGAAATAACTTTTGAAGCATCGAGGGCGTACATTGCTCTTGAATATATAAAATTTTACGGCAGAAAGCAGATTCCGTCCTATAAGGAAACGAAGCCTTCTGCGGATGAAATAAACGGTACGGCATCCGCACTGATACGTATAGAGGGCGAGGATGCGGCGTTCAAGTCGGATTCAACACTTTATCCTACTTCGGACAATGCAAGCTATCTTGCTTCACCGGCTGATCCGGGACATCTTGTCTACAACACGATTGGCGACAATAACTGGCAGAAGGCTTTTCAGACGATCACCTGGGAAATACCTGCCGGAGAGATAAAGTCGGACGGATGGTATCGTCTCGGCATCAAGGCAAGGCAGCGATACATGCGCGGATTCAACTCGGCAAGACGGATAAGCATTGACGGCACGGTTCCGTGCAGTGAATTTGAAAATGTCCGTTTCAGGTACGACAACGACTGGCAGAATGTCATTCCGCAGACTGACGGTGGCGAAGATATTTACGTTTTTCTTACTGCCGGAGAAGAACACACCATCACTATGGAAGCAGTTCCGGGCGATATAGGCGAGCCTATGAGGCGCCTTGAACCGGTGGTGGACGAGCTTAATGAATACTACAGAAGGATCCTCATGATAACGGGTCCTTCGCCGGACAAATATACCGACTACAATGTTGACCGTGTCATTCCGGAAATAACGGGCGATTTTAAGGATATTTCCGGCAGGCTGAAGGAGATAAAGAAAAGCATCGAAGATCTTACCGGATTTACCGGTTCCGAAGCTGCCGGCATCGAGCGTATGTACGTTATTCTCGATAAATGCACTGAAAAACCGGCACGTATCCCGATGTATCTTTCCCAGCTCAAGGATAATATTGCGGCCATTTCATCATGGATGCGCGACTACCGCGATCAGCCGCTTGAGATCGACTATATTGAAATAGCTTCGGCAGATGCGGAGTTTTCACCGGTAAAGGAAAACTTCTTCTCATCTCTTGCATTCGGTGCAAAGGCGTTTTTGGCGTCGTTTAAACAGGACTACAGTCTTGTTTCCGGTTCTGAGAAGAAAGACGCACTGGATGTCTGGGTGAGTCTCGGACGTGATCAGGCACTGGCGGTAAAGGAACTGGTCGAATCAGAATTCACTCCGGTATACGACATACCGGTCAATATAAGCATAGTTCAGGGCGGAGTTGTTGAAGCGGCCCTTGCCGGAAAAGGTCCTGACGTGGCACTCTTCCTCGGCGGAGAATTTCCGGTAAACCTTGCAGCACGCGGACTTCTTGAAAGACTTGACGGCAGAGAAGGTTTCGATGAGGCAAAGAAGAATTTCCATGAAGATGCCATGACTCAGTACACCTACGACGGCGGAGTTTACGGCATGCCGCTTTCGCAGAACTTTCCGGTAATGTTCTACCGCAAGGATATTCTCACGGAAGCCGGTATAACCACGCTTCCCGAGACATGGGACGACCTTGTGAAAATGATGCCCGCCCTGCAGCGGAATAATCTTCACGCAGGTCTGGTGCTCCCGTCTTCGAACATTTCAGCATCTACTGAACCGGGACATACATTTGCCCTTCTCATGCTCCAGAACGGACTCGGCTACTATAACAACGACATGACAGCCACCACATTCGATACCGTTGAAGCGGTGCAGTCCTTTGAAAAATGGACCGACCTGTACACTGACTACCGTTTCGAGCAGGTCTACGACCCGTTCAGCCGTTTCCGCGACGGAACCTATCCGATCGTGATACAGAACTACACTTTCTGCAATCAGCTGAAGTCGGCTGCACCTGAACTTAACGGTCTGTGGGGCTTTACCCTCGTTCCGGGCACTGAGCTTCCGGACGGCACGGTTTCGCACGCCGCAAATTCAGCAGGAAGCGGAGCGGTCGTATTTACGAAGACCAAAAACAAGGATGATGCATGGCAGTTCCTTAAATGGTTCACATCGACAGAGGTACAGTCGGAATACGGCACTCTGGTCGAAGGCCTTTTAGGAACCATGGGACGCTATGACACAGCAAACACGGAAGCACTTTCAAATCTCTCCTGGACTCCTGCGGAACTTAAGATCCTCGAAGCCCAGCGAAGCGAACTCAAAGAGATCCCTGTCATCCCGGCATCTTACGCAGTTACCCGAAACATCATGACTGCTTTCCGTGAAACGGTAAACTCCCATCGCAACCCGCGTGACACGATTATGTGGTATAACCGTGACATAAATACTGAAATAAAACGCAAACTTAATGATCTTGCAGAATAACTGCAGAGAACGCAAAAGTTTACTAAAAAAGCTTCGCACCGTTATGGCGCGAAGCTTTTTTATTTTAATCATATTTAAGTATGAAATGTTATTGATTAATCCAGTGAAATATTGTATACTAAAAGAGTATATGTGAATTTGTACGCATTAAAACCATGTGTAAAGGAGGCGAAAGCTTGAAGCCGGAAAAAAACAGAAAAAAGCGGTCTTGCAACAGATCTGAAAGTATAGAATGCTGGCTCATGCTGGCGCCGTTTCTTGTGTTTTTTGTGCTGTTTACCGTGATACCGGTGCTTATTTCGCTGCCGGTGGGATTTACGGACTTTGATATGATCAATATGCCTCATTTTACGGGGCTTTCCAATTTTAAGAACCTGTTTCTTTCGGACAGGATATTCATCCGCTCAATAAGAACGACGCTTATATTTGCGATATTTTCGGGACCGGTAAGCTATGTGCTCTGTTTCATGCTTGCATGGCTTATAAATGAGCTTCCGAAGCACCTCAAGACGGTGTTTACGCTGATATTCTACATACCGTCCATGGCGAGTGTTTACACGGTATGGCAGCTCATTTTCAGCGGCGACCAGTACGGATACGTAAATTCAGTGCTCATGGATCTCGGAATACTGACATCGGCAAGGCAGTGGCTCACGGACTCACGTTACATTCTTTTCGTAGTCATTCTCGTTCAGCTCTGGATAAGCCTTGGAGCGGGATTTCTTGCGCTTCGTGCGGGATTCCAGAATATCGACAAAAGTCTGTATGAAGCAGGTGCCGTTGAGGGAATACGAAACCGATGGCAGGAGCTCATATACATCACCGTTCCGGCAATGAAACCGCAGATGCTTTTTGCCGCGGTCATGCAGATAGTTGCTGCTTTCACCGCTGATATCGTCGGAAGAAATCTTGTAGGATTTCCGAGCACGGACTATGCGGCGCATACAGTTATGACCCATGCCTACGACTACGGATGGGTACGTTATGAGATGGGCTATTCCTCAGCTATATGCACCGTTCTGTTCCTTGTAATGTACGGCGTGAACAAGCTTATAACCAGAGTTCTGGCACAGGAGGATTAAGTTTATGACAGATGTAAGCAAACTTAAGGCCTCATCCGGCAGAGCGGGCAGAAAACACGGCGGAACAGTCTGTATTTTCATCTTTCTTTTTGTTCTTGCAGTATTTATGGCGCTGCCGATATACCTTGCGGTGGTAATGTCGATAAAGCCGTCACAGGAATGGTTCATTTTCCCGCCGAAATTCTACGCCATGGACCCTACTCTTGACAATTTCCGCGAGATGTTCAGGGCGGCGGGACAGCTGTGGGTGCCTTTTTCAAGATATGCGGCAAACAGTGTTTTCGTAACGGCGGCAGTGACACTGGCTCAGTGCTTTACCGCATCGATGGCGGCGTTCGTGCTTGCCAAGGGAAAATTCAGGGGAAGCAGATTTCTTAATTCAGTTATTGTTGTTTCACTGCTCTACCAGAGCAATGTTATTTACATAGTTCAGTACATGGTCATCGCAAAGCTCGGCATGATAGATACCTACGCTGCGCTGATACTTCCGTCGGTTGCGACCCCGATGGGCGTATTTCTGATGAGGCAGTCCATCAGCCAGATACCTGATGCCATGATAGAAGCTGCAAAGGTGGACGGAGCCGGAATGTTCCGTACCTGCTGGAATATCGTAATGCCTAACCAGAAACCGGCGCTTATGACGCTTATGATATTTGCCTTCCAGTCGGCGTGGAACATACAGTCCGGATCGTACGTGTTCGACGAATCGCTCAAGACTCTGCCGACTGCAGTCGCACAGGCTGCGGCCTCCGGTATAGCACGTCAGGGCGTGGCAATGGCGGCAGCAGTGTTCATGCTGATACCGCCGGTGATATTCTTTGTTGCGGCACAGAAGAATGTAATTGAAACTATGGCGCACTCTGGCATTAAAGATTAATTGAAAGGAAGTGAGGAAGTGCATAGGATCAGGAAAATAACAGCGGCGGTACTGGCAGCGGTGCTTTGCTTTTCTTATGCACACCCTGCTTCTGCTCAGAAAACCAGTGACACGTACAACTACGACCGATGGGGCGATGCTATCCCGTCTCAGGCGGGGTACGAAGCGGTGAGGAGCGTTTCCGGAACTGATCTCGGAACGTCTAAGTTCTCAGGTGTTTCAGACATGTTTATCGCAGGGGACGGAAAGTTCTACATTGCCGACACCGGAAATGACCGCATCATCATCGCTGACGGTGATCTTGAAAGAGCTGAGGGCGAGATAAAGGAATTCGGCTTTGACGGTGAAAAGCTTACACTCAGCCATCCCGGCGGGGTTTACGTATCAGAAGACGGCATGATCTATATTGCCGACACGGATAATTCACGCGTTATACGCTGTGATGCGACCGGAAAAACGGATCTTGTCATAACGAAACCGGAGTCTGAACAGTACACTGCCGTGACGTTCAGACCGGAAAGAGTCATCTGCGACAGCGCTGGATATATCTATGTGGTTGATACGAACGTAAACACCGGTGCTGTGATGTTCGACCCCGACGGGACTTTCAGGGGATATTACGGTGCAAACAGGGTGGAGCAGACTTCGCAGGTCCTTAAGGATCATTTCTGGAAGCTGTTTGCCGGTGAGGAAATGCGCCGGTACATGACAAATTCCGTTCCGGCGGCTGTGTCGGGATTCGACATCGATGAGGACGGCTTTATCTACACCTGCAGCAGCTCGCTTTCTCAGGACGTTGACAAGATCAAGAAAGTAAACGCAGCCGGATACAACCTTTTTGCCGATCTTGACGTAAGTTTCGGTGACAGACCGACTGCTGACTACAGCGATTATCCGCAGAATTCCTTTGTCGATCTTGACATAAGTCCTGACGGTATGATAAACTGCCTTGACTATACAAACGGCAGGGTGTTCCAGTACGACGAGGAATGCGAGCTTCTCTTTATTTTCGGAGGCAAGGGAGGTCAGACAGGTACCTTCAGACAGGTATCTGCTATTGAGTCAACTGAAAGCTGCGTTTACGTTGCCGACTCGCAGAAAAACACCATAACGGTATTTAAAAAGACTGATTTCGGTGAGATAGTCCACAGGGCGGAGAAGCTTTACAATGCCGGGTATTATGATGAAGCACTGGAACCGTGGCTCGAGGTGCTTAAGCGTGACGGCAGCTACCGAAGGGCATTTATCGGCATTGCCGATGCCTTCATAAACGAGGGCAGATACACCGAGGCTATGAAGTACGCAAAGCTTGCCGATTCAAGATGGCGCTACAACAGGGCTTTCGAGGGTGCGCGTGAAAAATGGATAAGTGAGCATTTTCCTCTGCTTGCAGCAGCTCTTCTGATCACTGCAGCATCTGCTTTAACGCTTCGTATAAGAAAAAATATCAGAAAACAGTCTGAAAGGAGGAAAAGTTCATGATGGATCTTTCGGAAAAACAGTGGGTAAGTCACGCTGTTTTTCATCCTTTCGAAGGCTTTGAGGATATGCGCTGGAAGAAAAGCGGATCTCTTAAAATAGCCTTTCTCATCGTTTTCCTCTTCTTTGCGGGGACGGTGATACGTGACAGACTGTATGGCTTCCAGTTCTGGGATGCCTACGACAGAATATTCAACATTATTCCCTACATTGTTAAAAGCGTGGTCATATTTGCCGCCTGGGTTATCGGAAACTGGGCGGTGTGTACCCTGCTTGACGGCGAGGGTACTCTCAGAAGGATATGCATTTTCAGTGCATATTCACTTATTCCATATGTGGCTTCCCTGTACATCACCACTCTGATGTCACATTTCCTCATAAACGATGAGGGCGTGTTCATCTCGTGCATTCACTATGCGGGACTGCTGTGGAGCGGACTTCTTCTTTTTAATGCGGTTAAGACTGCACATCAGTACACGGTGATAAAAACTGTGTCAGCAGTGGCACTTACCATTATTTCGATGCTTATAATGATGTTCCTTCTGGTGCTCGTTCTTTCACTTTTCCAGAAGGCAGGACTTTTTATTTACTCCATTTATACGGAAATACAGTACAGGATCAAGGTTTAAAGGCGGTGAGCGAAATGCAGAAAAAATATATACGGTTTATAGCAGGTCTGGCGGCCGTGTGCATGTTTATGCCATCTTTCTGCGTATTCGCTGAACCGGAGACCGGAGTTTCCGAAGATACTTCACAGACCGTATCTACAGAAACGGAAGCGGATGAAAATGACGACAGCACGGAAAAAACGGATTATGTCATGAGAACGGAAAACGAGGTCCTCAAGACGATGAAAAGGGCATGCGAGAATGAAAACCTCATTCTTTTCTATTCTGAGGAAGAGGACCTTATTGCCCTTGAAAACAAGAAAAACGGTTATGTATGGTGGTCTTCGCCGGTCAATGCCGAGGGCGATACTGCGGCAAAGACGACCGTAAGAAAGGAACTGGAATCGTCACTTGTTGTAGTTTACGGTGATCCTGACCAGAGGACGGGTTCGACGCTCCGTTCCGCCAGAAACGCAAAAATGAGCTACAGCATCAAGGGCGACACTCTGGAAATAACCTACCGTTTTCCTCTTGCGGGATTCGTTATACCTGTAAAATACACGCTTGAGGAAAAATGCCTCAGGGCACATGCAGATACGGCTGATTTTAAGGAAAACAAACGTGATGACGAAGGTGAGAGACGTATAATTCTTGAACTTTCGGTTCTTCCGAATATGCTGGCTTCGGGAAGCTATGAAAACGGATATTACATAATCCCTGACGGATGCGGGGCAAAAATAGATTTCAACAACGGAAAAACCGAGGCCCGTGCCTATTCCGCCAAGGTTTACGGAACAGATATCACTGCCGTTCCGCAGACTGCTCCGGACAGGACCGAGGAAGTTCTGCTTCCGGTCTATGCATCGGTAAAGGAAAACGGAAACGCCATGCTTGCGGTCATCAGCCGCGGCGATTCCAACGTGCTTATCCAGTCGTCTGTCAGCGGACTTAACAAGAGCAGTTACAACACATGCAGTTCAAGATTCGTTCTGAGAAATACCGATACCTACTACATGAATAACGAACCGCTGACGGTTTTTGAAAACAGTGACATAGGACCGGATTCCCTTGAACTGAAGTTTTTCCCGGTAAACGGCAGAAATACCGGATGTGCCGATGTGGCTGCGGTTTATCGTCAGTATCTTAAGGAAAACGAAGAAGTTGAGAAGAAAAACACCGGCCTTCCGCTTTGTGTTGATCTTTACGGCGGTGTAACAAGGAAGGAACCTTTCCTTGGAATTCCGGTGACGCGCAAAATGGCAGTCACCACCTATAAAAAAGCCGGTGAAATAGTAAATGAACTGTACGGATGCGGTGCCGGTGATATGATCGTAAGTCTCGCAGGCTGGACTGACGACGGCATAAAAGGAAAAGTCGATGTTTCAGCAAAGCCTTCGAAAACTCTCGGCTCACAGTCAGATTTCAATGAAATGACAGCACTGTTTGACAGCCTTGGTGTACGCTTCTGTCCTGTAGTGAACAACACCACCTTCAGGTCAGGAAACGGGTACTGGAGATTCAGCGACACGGCAATGCGTGCTTCGGGTCAGTATTCCAGACAGGTAAGCTTCAATCCGGCCTATGGCACAAGGGATGGCCTTAAAAAGCCTGAGTCCCTGCTTTCACCTGCAGCTTTTCCTGAAATATTTGACCGTATAACCACAGGGTACAGCAGGAGATCTATCCGGGGTATCTGTCCGGGTGATATTACAACTGTCCTGTACGGCGATTACGGAAAGAAGCATATCGGGCGTTCAGTTTCGGAAAAATACATCTGCGACGGACTTCAGAAATTCGATGAGGACATAGGATTCGTCTGCGCAAAAGGCGCATGTGCCTATGCTTTCGGGCATATCGACCACATTTCAGATGCTCCGCTTCGTTCAAGCGGCTACGACATATTTGACGGCGACCTGCCGTTCTATCAGATGGTGCTCCACGGCCTCATTCCGTATTCATCATCTTCGGTAAACGGCGATCCGGATCCTGAGCGGCTCATACTTCTGGCGGTTTCAGCAGGAAGCGGACTTGCCTATGATCTTACAGGCACTGAAACAAGTGAACTCAAGGATACTGAGTATGATATCTACTATTACGCTGACAGCAGTTTCTGGACCGGTTATGCTGCCAAAAGCCAGAAATTCATCACCGATGTGCTGTCAGATGTGAAAGAGGAATACATTACCGGCTATTCCGTAAACGGAAATGTGATAACAACGGTTTATTCATCCGGAACGGTCGTAAAGACTGATCTTGAAAGCGAAACTGTGACAAGCGGAAACAAAACATTTGTTCTGGCAGATTATCTTGGAAAGGACGGAGGTGCGGACTTCTGATGAACAGGAAAAAGGAAAAAAAGCATCTGTCCTACGAAAAGCAGAAACGGCTGTACGGCTACGGCTTTTTAAGTCTCTGGCTCATCGGAACACTGGTGTTTTTCATAATTCCGGTGGCCGGTTCGCTCATCTATTCATTTGAAGATGTGAACCCGGGTGCCGGCGGTGTCTGGGTGGGACTTAAGAATTACTCGGCAGCGCTTAACAAGGACCCGTACTTCAGGAAGTATCTGACAGATGAAATAGCCGAAATGCTCCGGAATACACCGGTAATACTGATCTTCTCACTGTTTTCGGCGGTGCTCATCAATCAGAAATTCAAAGGAAGGACCTTTGTAAGAGCGGTGTTCTTCCTTCCTGTAATAGTTGCGTCCGGTCCGGTCTATGCTGTAATAACCGGGGATATGAACGTAAGCGGTGCCGAGGGCGCAGAACAGTTTTCGACTGTTTTTGAAACGGATATGGTAACAGATCTGCTGGAATTTACGGGCGTTTACGGGCTGAGTCAGACTCTGACGGATACGATAAAGCACACCATTGACGGTATTTTCGCAATAGTGTGGCATTCCGGCATTCAGATACTTATCTTTCTTGCGGCACTTCAGAACATTCCGCCGTCGGCAAGGGAAGCAGCGGAACTTGAAGGTGCCACAGCCTGGGAATATTTCTGGAAGATAACTTTTCCGTACGTAAGCCCGATGATACTTGCAAATCTTGTTTTCACCGTTATTGATTCGTTTACCGATTCCGGAAACAAGGTTATGGAACGTATCATAGCCATGCAGAGTGACTGGAAATACGGTCTTGCTGCTGCGATGGTATGGACCTACTTCGGAATAGTAATACTTATGGTCGGACTTGTCTTTCTCATAATAGGAAAACACGTTTACTACGAGGTCGATTGATGAAAAGGGAAGAAAAGAAAAAAAGACGCGAAAAAGAAAAAGAGCGCCGGAAGCTTATGACGAAGGCACAGCTCTCATATCTCCGCAGAAAGAAAGTTTCGGACGCGGTCTGGCCGGTTTTCAGAACTCTCATACTTGCCGGACTCTGCTTTGTTATCCTTTATCCGCTTCTTTTCATGATAAGCTGTGCCTTCAGGGAACGTAACGATATGAACGATCCGACAGTAATGTGGATCCCGAGGCACTTTACGCTTGATGCCATTAAGGAAACAGCACGGGCGATGGATCTTGGCAATATGCTTGTGAACACTCTGTTTATCAATATAGGCTGTTCCTTCTGCCAGATAATTTCAACTGCACTTACCGGATACGGATTTGCGCGCTTTCAGTTTAAAGGAAAGAAGATCCTGTTTGCCGTGGCCATCCTCATGATACTCGTTCCGCCGCAGGTCATCCTGCTGCCGCAGTATGATCTTTTCAAGGCTCTGGGCGTGATCAACACGGCATGGACTATGTATCTGCCGGCCATGACAGCCAACGGTATCAGAGCCGGCATCATGATATTCATTTTCAGGCAGTTCTTCCGTGGCCTTCCGCGTGAACTCGAAGACGCCGCCTGTCTCGACGGATGCGGTCCTTTCAGGACGTTTCTCGTTATCATGATGCCGAATGCACTTTCCTCATTCCTCACAGTTTTCCTGTTCGCAGTGGTGTGGTACTGGAATGACTACTACGTTTGCAATGCATTCTTCAGCAGCAACCGCACACTTGCCCTTACAATAAAAAACATCCAGCCGGTCCTCAACGCCGCACTCTTCAACGACGCAAGCCTCAGAGTCTCTGCCCGCGAGTACGTAGTATGGACTCAGGCCGCCTGTCTTATGTCCATCTCGCCGATGCTCATCATGTACGTTTTCCTGCAGAAGCATTTCACCGAAGGCATAGAACGCTCCGGTCTTACCGGCTGACGGAATCATTCGGTATCATCCGCCTCTTACGAACCGGATGATGCTATAGAAAAAATGCTGCACATTTTCATGCGCAGCATTTTGAAGGCCCCGTTTAATTTTCATAATTTACGAAAAACGGCCTCAGTAAAGTAAAATTCAACTTTACTGAGGTCGGTTTTGTATTCAGTTAGGTTTAGCTTTTAGCCATTTCTGCTTTGAGTTCTTCAAGCTTTTCAGGTGAAATCCCGGAGTACTTAATGATAAGATCATCTGAAACACCGTCGAAAATCATATTTTTGGCAGTTTCGATTTGATGTTTAAGGATGCCGTTAATCTCGCCCTTTTGCATACCTTCATCATAGATTTTCATTCCTTCGGTAATGATCATAGGTCCGCGCATAATATTACCAACTCCCTTGCTGACTGATTTGTATTTCTTTGCAATCTGGTTTATAACATCTTTTGAAAGACTAGCGATGGTGTTGTACTCCAGCGCTGTGATCTCGCCTTTGTCTCTGAGTTCAATAAGTCTGTCAGATATCTGTTTAAACTTGCTTTCAAGGATCTTAAGCTGTTCTTCATTCTTCTCACACGCAGGCAGTTCCTTTTCAAAATTGAAAATATAGAACGGTATGAGCATGTACAGCTTCTTTTCAAAGATCTGTTCTATCGTGTAGCTTTTCATCCTGACGACCGGAACGTAGTAACTGATGTGCTTTCCGCCTGGAACTTCGATACTTATCTTCAGTTTCTTTGGCGTTTTTCTGCTGCTTCTTAGATAAAGAATAGCGGTGTGAGGTAAGGATACTGTTATTGCATCCTCTGTTACTTTGCTGTTGTCAAGTGCAATCTGCGTATCATACTCGAAAATGCGTAAGAGCATATTATCCGAATAGGGACTGCTTTCGCATTCAAGATGATAGTTCTTTTTCTCCTCACCGATAACAGTAAAATTGGTATCAGTGATCCTCCTTTTATCAGCATCTTCTTTCTGAATAATGAAATGCTCGTTAGGGAAAAAGACTATCTGTTCGTTGCCGGAGTAATTTTCACCAAAAGCTTCATTGATAAACGGCAGGACGAACTTGCAGCATTTGTTAATAATAGATCGGAAGGCTCCGTCATAGACTTCGCTCATTCTTCTCCTCCTTTTTAGTATAACATATCCGGAGTAGTTATACAATGTAAATTATTTACTGCAGTAACCTGATTGTACCATATCGATGACAGAAAGTAAATAGTTTCGCCCTAACAGGTATTTTTTCTCCTAATGATTTACAATTAAATAGAAAATAATGTCAATTCTCGTTATTCATATTCACCTAACCAAAGATACATCGTTTGTGAATGTGAACAAAATTTCTTTATACCCGTTTACAAATTAAAGTTATTGTGATAATATAATTTACATCGAAAGCGATACGGAAAAGCTGGCTGAAATGAATGATGAACAGTTCAGCGTTTCCGAAAAAAGGGAGATATTTATTATATTTTTATGATTGCGAAAGCGGGGAGTTAAAATGAGAAAGTTCATGACAGTTTTATCAGTTGTACTTGGCATTCTTACATTTGCAGCGGTTTCGTATGTAGGACAGGACAGCAGTAAATTCAATGCAGCTCTTATCTGCATTCCTGCACTTCTGTGCATTATGACTGCAATAGTAGGGGACAGACCAGACAGTCAGAAACTTGATCTTGACGAGGTTGATGCTGACATCTGATGCAAACGGAGATTTTTTAGCAAAACATTTCCTCGGCAGGGGGCTGCCGCAGCAAAGACAATTAAACAGTACGCAATATAGAAAACGCAGTCTGTAACATATACAGGCTGTGTTTTTTTGTGGGTATATATGGCGAAGCCGTATTTCCGAAGGTGGGATTTGCGGGGCTTCGCCCCGAAGCTCCACGCTGATTTATGAATAAATCAGTGTTTCCGCGGTTTTGTTTGCCTTGCAGACAGACCGCGGTTGTGTTATAATAAACATATGATTTTTTGGAATTCGTTAAAGGAGAATGCCGGATCATTTTTATGGTCTGCGTTTCCTGAAACGCTTTTACAGGAGCGGATTCAATGGACACACCGGTTTATGATTATCTGATCTCATATGCTGAAAGCGGCACGCTGCGTATGCATATGCCGGGACATAAGGGGAAGAAAACCGGCAATGAACTGTCGGAAATATTCAGACTTGATCTGACCGAAATAACCGATGCTGGAAATCTGTTTTCGGACGAGGGGATAATAGCTGAAAGCGAGAGAAATGCCACAGAGCTTTTCGGAACGAAGGCAACGTTCTATTCCACGGGCGGCTCGACCCAGTGCATACAGACCATGCTCGCCCTTGTAAAGCGCGAGGGCAGGAAGGTCATTGCTGTGCGAAACGTTCACCGTGCATTTCTTAGTGCCTGTACGCTTCTTGACATCGATCCGGACTGGATAATGCCGGAGTATAGTGATACCTACGTTTCCGGGCAGATACCTTTGAACGCTGTCGAAGAAAAACTTAAGGCGAATCAGAATGCCTGCCTTTACGTGACATCGCCGGATTATCTCGGTGCCATGGCAGATATAAAGACGCTGGCAGATCTGTGCCATCGTTACGGCGCAGTACTTCTAGTTGATAACGCCCACGGCGGACTGTTGCCGTTTTACAGCGAAAACCGCCACCCGATTCATCTGGGGGCGGATCTGTGCTGCGACTCGGCACATAAAATGCTTCCGGCACTGACGGGAGCGGCTTATCTGCATGTTGGAAATGAACGCTACGTTTCAAAGGTGAAGGAAGCCATGCTGCTTTTCGCATCCACCAGTCCGTCCTACCTCATAACCTGTTCACTTGATCTGTGCAACCGCTTTATCGCTGATGAAATACGCGGGAAGCTTGCAGACGCAGTAAAATGGACAGATGAACTCCGAAGGACAGTGGAAAAACGGTATGTCATCTCATATCCGGCCTTCGACCGCGAAGATCTTCACTTTACTGTAAATGCTGCGAGGAGTGGCATAAAGGGATCTGTACTTGCCGCATATCTTCGTGAGAACGGCATTGAATACGAATACGCAGACGATACCTACATAGTAATGCTCTTCTCACCGTGCGACGATCACGATGCATATCTTAAAGTGGCAGATGTGCTCATGAAGGCTGACTTCGCTTTGGAATATCCGAAGGAAGAAAAATTCCACCTTCCGCCTCCGGAGAAGATACTAACAATTCGTGAAGCCGCTTTTCGTGACTACGAAGAAATACCGGTAACCAAATCCACCGGCCGCATATGTGCATCCCTCGACCTCCCGTGTCCGCCCGCCGTACCGATAGCCGTAAGCGGCGAACTGATGACCGCCGAACTCGCAGAAATAATGCAGAGCTTCGGTATCGAAAAAGTCAGAGTAGTAAAAGCATAAGAAAGTGAGAATTCCATGAAAAAAATATTGATGCCTGTACTGCTCATTATCATTGAAGTGGTTGTGTGCGTGATGATATGTATCATTGCTGATAATAAAAGCTACGATGAATGGGAAGAAACAACTGCAGTTGTTTCACGTGTCTCATTTGATGGTAACAGAGGCGGATTCAGAAGTGGAGGCACATCATGTATTTTTTTGTCGCTCAGTTATCTTGACGGAATGCACAAGGTATTGCTGCTGGATAATTATAAGGAAGATTTTAATAAGGGTGATAAATTGACGATTAAAGTGAATAATCATGATGCCAACGATATTATATATCCTAAGTACGAGAGTTACAAAGTTTTTGTCAGAAGACGAAACAGCATAATTGTAACCACGCTCCTTATAGCAGCAACAGTATGGTGTTACAAACTTAAATATGGAAAAAAGAATAGTGGTTTAGATGTCAAAAGTCTATTGGATATTTTGAACGAAATCAAATGATAGAGAAAAATGAAAATTTACGGAAATAAACTTATAAAAGAAACTATCCTCAATATGTCGCAGAAGGACAGAATGATGTACATCATAATATATAAATAGGTTATACAATAAAGGCGATATGTCGTCTTTATTACGAAAATACGGTGACTTCTAAAAATATTATTGACTTTGTTATAGTGGCGATTATATAATTAATTTAATTGTGAAAAAACGGAGGTCAATATGAAAAGAAGAATTATAGGATTTGTGACGTTGGCAGCATTCTTGATAACCAATATTACAAGTGTCATGCCAAGCGTAAGTGCAAGTGAAGAGGATTGTATTTCCTATGAATATGAGGGATATTCAGTTTGCTATGACATCATAGATTCGTGGGATGATATGCAGAAAGTGTCAGTGTCGATTCAAAACACTGGATCGGATGACATAGAAAACTGGATGCTGTATTTTGATCCGAAGGGTGAAATAACAGATATCTGGAATGCCGAAAAGGCAATTACGACTAATAATACAGGATATATAAGAAACAGTGGCTTTAATTCTGTTATAAAAACAGGTGAAAGTGCGGAATTTGGTTATGTGGTTAAAAATGCAGAAGATATTCCTGACTCTTTCGTTCTTTGTCAAACACGTACAGAAAGAGAAGATGGTTATTCTGTAAGCCTTCAGGAAATCAATTCATGGGAAGATGTTCATTTTCAAGGCGAGATAACTATCAGAAACGAAAGTGCAGAACCAATAGAAGCATGGAATTTATCGATTGATACTAATTTTACTATAGAACAGATTACAAACAGCTGGGCGGCAGAAATAACCGATTCTGGCGATGGAAAATATGAACTGAAAGGTACTTATAATTCTGTTATTCAGCCATATTCAGAAGTTGTACTTGGCTTTTTAGGGATTAAGAATGGAACTCCGGAAATATATTCATATTCTTTGTCAGAAGTTAAAGCGAATGAAGAATTGCTGATGTCACTCATCACTGAGAGTTTTGAAGAAGATCCAGAAGCGGAAATTTCTATGTGTGCAAGCGGCGAAGTGAATGATAATGAGCTAAGTGTCAGCTGGATTCCTGATAAAGAAATATCCGGAATGGACTATAAGGTTATAGAAATAAACGGAGATAATATTTCGGCCATTTCTTCAACACAGGAAATGGGATATGTTTATGAACTTTCTGATGATTTTTCTGAAAAGAGAGTATATATCGAAGCATATTACAATGGAAATTATGCAGGAAAATCCAATGAATTCATTGTAAAAAATACAAATGGCGTGTTTTCTTCTGAGCGAGCAGATGCAGACAATGATAATATCTCTGATTATATTGAGGAACTGATTGGTACAGATATAAACAAAAAAGATACCGATGAAGACGGACTGGATGATTATCTGGAATTTTTTGTACTGGAAACTGATCCTTTGAAGCTAGATACAGATGATAATGGTATTTGTGATGGCGATGAAGACAGTGATTCTGACGGGCTCACCAATTCAGAAGAGATAAGGTACGGTGTGAATCCTGTTAATAACGATACAGATAATGATAAACTTTCAGATTATGAAGAATTATTCACATATAACACTGATCCGAATTTAGAAGATACTGATGGTGACACAATAAGCGATTATGATGAAGTAATGCTGGGAATTAATCCAAATAACGCTTCTGATTCAGATACTGTTGTTGAACAGAAAATCGAAAAAGACAGTGAATGCTTTTCCGGTATCAATGTGGAGGGACTCCCATATAAAGTTTCTATGAATATTAAGGCGACAGGGTATGTTGCCGGTTCGCTGACTGTTGATAACAGCGATGCGTATGCATCTACATATTCTTTTGATACAATAGGCGAGATACCGGAATTTGTATATGATGGTGGAGAAGTTCAGGAAGTAACGCTTAACTTTGAACTTGAAAATGAGTTTGTTAAAGAAAACAACGTAAATATTGAGACTTTAAATGTTTTTAAGTATTTTGATGAAGTGAATATGTTTGTCCCGGTAAAAACATATAGGGATAGCGTTAATAATATTATTTCTTGTCAAAGTGATTCGTTAGGAACTTTCTGTGTCAAAGATGTAGACGAATGGATGCTTAATTTTGCAGAACCAGAATCAGAAGATAATGAACAGAGCAGTTTTCTTTTGGCAAGCAATGTAGCATATGCGTCTAATCAAAGAAATGTCGCAACTTTGGAGAATGGAGGCAATCAAATTGGTAGCGAGCCTGTATATGTTTGTTTTGCGTTAGATTTAACATTTACACAAAATATATCTCTTAACGAAATTGATTTGATGAAAAAAAGCATAGAAAATATATCACAGCAGTTATTGGCAAATTATAAAAATATCAAAATTATAATTTTAGTCTATACACAAAGAAATGTTGATGTTCGTTCGTTTGATAATATATCGGATATAAAGAGTTTTCTTGATCAGTGTTATTATATTAATAACCAGTATAATGCATACGTTGAAACTCCACTGGATTTCTTCTCGACAAGTTCTGCAGCATTAATGGATTATGGTTACCCTGATCTTTCGTATGATAACTCAAGTATTAAATATTGTTTTATTTATAATCGTTCCATTATTAATATGTTAAGTAAAAATGAGACGAACAGGATGACGATTGAGAGTCACTTACAAAACGAGAAGAATATACATGTTAGTTTTGTTTCACCTGCACTTAGCAATGCTAGTAACGAAGATTATCTTTCATATTATGCCAATAGATATAAGGGACAGATGTTTGTTTTGGAAAATAATAATCTGAACGAACAACTATATAGTATGATTTCAAAAGAACCGAAATTAAAAAAGAAATCTTCCTATATTTCACCAGGAACAGATGACCCTTCAGTCGATGAACCAGTGAATACTAAACCGTCAAACAGATATATACTATCATCTAATCTTGATCATGTTACATTAGCAGCGCCTTTGAGCAAAGATTCTAAAATTGATACAGATAAAGATGAGTTGACTGATATTGAGGAATTAATTCCGAATTGTAGGCTAGTAAAATGGGATGATGAAGGTAATATTATCTTACCAACAGTATTTGATATAATACGGGAATATAGTGGAGACTCTGATTATATTGTTCAATATGGTTTGTCAAATCGGTTTCTTAAAGTTCTTCCAGTACGTAGTAATCCGATAAAAGAAGATACTGATCGTGATGGTCTTTCAGACTATGAAGAAATAATCGTACACGCTACAAATCCTCTGAAATACAACAAAATTGTATCTATCCAAGATGTTGATGTTTTAACTGAAGATTCTAGATATGCTGCAACTGCGTTGAAATCTCAGTATGAGGGAGACGCATGGGAAAGTGAATTAGCAGTATTTATAGCCAATAACTTATTTGGATCTACACATGATTATAAAGTGGTTTATAAGGAAGCACTTTTAAGCTATTTTAAAGATATTAATGATTATATAATAGAAGATGAAAAAGAATTTAATGAGAGTGAATATTTATATAATGTAAATATATGCACTCAGATTCAGGCTGTTATAAGCTTAGCCTTAAAATCTGGCGTACCATTTTATGATAATATAGACGTTGATTACAATTACATGTTGAGAGATTTGGAAAACAGCGGAAAAATACTTGATAAGAATTTATTCCAGTATTGCAAAGGCAAACTTTCAAGGTCAAAGTTTATAGATGTGAACGAGAAAGAAATTGGAAAAGCTTTGGACAACAAAATATTTCGATATTACTATGTTCAAAATAAAATAGGCGCTAGTGTAAGATTTATCAATAATGGTATGAAGTATTTTGATAAATTAAATACATTTGTCACATATGCAAGTATTGTTGAAACTGGATTTATGTCTATCAACACATCACTTAACGATATGTTTGATGTTCTGATATATAGCGATGTTATCGAAAAAAATATTACAACATTAATACATATTCAGTATTCAACTAATTCATTATTTCTTAGAGAAGCAGCCGAAGAATTAAAAGATGAAATTGAAAGTAAATCTTTGAATTTTTTTGCTGAAATAATTAATATGTCAAATATGTTTTGCCATAACGTAGGCGATGGCTTGACAAGAATGAAAATTGCAAGTTGTAGCGGTGCAGGTACACTGATAATTGCAGAAATAGCATTGCTAGATAAGTTCTTGAGCATAAGTAGTGTGGGATTGAAATTCTTAAATGCATATGCTTATGCATCGATTTCTGAAGTTTTAGCAAAGGATATTAGAAACGCTTCGACTAAGTTGCTGATAAATGGTACGGTATATGAGCATATTTCTATAGGAGAGTATGTGATTTACAATTCTGACGAATCAGACGAATTTATAAATTCCGTAAAATCCTTATGCATAGCACGAGTTAAAGGTGAGGATGAAATACTTGAAATGGAACATTGGAACACTAAAAAATGGGTTAGTTTTTTGGGGGTCGATACTTTTTTTGAAAACGTAAAATATAACAGAGATTATGCATTGGAGATTTACGGGAAATTATAACAGAAAGGAGATGGCTTAATGAAGAGATTAATAATATTATTATTTATTGAAGCAGTTCTGTGCGCTTTTTTTACATTGAGAATAGATTGTTCTAAATATGATTCATGGATAGATACCACGGCAAGTGTTAATGCAGTAATTAGTAGCAGTCGTAAATCTTCAGTAAATAGTAGCCCCGATTACAAAACGGTAAGTATTTCTTATCTAGATAAGAATGCTGTTCTTGACTTTAAAAATTATTATCTTAAAACAAACAAAGGTGATACAATTAAAGTTAAATATAATCCTGATGATCATAATGATGTTATTTATCTACCATATGAAGAACACTGCGTTGCTGTAAAGAAGAGAAATATTATTATAATTTTTTTAGCAGCAATAGGTATAACGTTATTGATGTTTTGGGCAAATAGAAAAGAAAACGCTATTGAACAGAATTAATATTGTTAATCTAGAAATAAGTGTTGATATTACTTGACTTGACTTTGGATGAAATTGGAATTCTGAACACATTGATTGTTTTAATGATCTAATTACCGTACAAGTAGAGATTATTGTTTGAAAGGCTGTAGTCTGATTATGAAGTTTAAATTAATTTTTAAATTGTTAATTGTGCTTGAAATTCTTAGCTTTGGTAATCGTTCCATTATCATTTAGTATCCGTAAATATAACAACTGGCCAGAAGAAAAGGTTTCAGCAGGTACGTCATTCCATGATTCCGGATATCGCGGTTCAATAAATAATCAGGGAAAGTTGATGACAGTTATGATGTATTCATGTGATTCTGATGACTCGTGGCTGTTTGAGTTTAGTGATTATACTCCGGAAATAAAAGCCGAAGATACACTGACAATTAAAACTGATCCTGAGGATCGAAGTCATGCGGTATATTTACCATACGAAAAGTATAAGTTGATAAAAAGAAGAATAATTGCTATTGTCATATGTCTTGTTGCTGTAATAATTACAGTAATTTGGTATAGAGTTGAAAAAGAAGTTGAAAAAGAACTTCACCCCTACAGTTTTACAAATAAAACAGGAAATAAAGAATGAAAATTTACGGAAACAAACTTATAAAAGAAACTATCCTAAATATGTCACAGAAGGACAGAATGGCTCATTCGTTCCTTATATGCGGTGAGAAGGGGCTTGGAAAGAAGACCATTGCCGACTGGCTGGCAGCACTGCTTGTGTGTGAAAGTGCGGAAAAGCCGTGCTTTGCGTGCAGGTCATGTCATCTTGCTTCCGAGCACACCCATCCGGATATCATCTATGCGGAGCACAGCGGCAAGCTGGGCGGATTTTCTGTCGATACGGTCAGGGAGATCTGCTCGGATGCGTATATAAAACCGAATAACGGCGAGAGGAAGATATATATCTTCACTGACGCTGACAAAATAACCGTTCAGGCGCAGAACTCGCTGCTCAAACTTATTGAAGAGCCGCCGGATCATGCGTATTTTATCTTTACGGTGACGGACAGAAACGTTATACTCGAGACCATTCGTTCAAGAGTCATAACCCTGAATGCTGCGCCGTTGAGCCGTGAAGAACTTATGGAAGCACTTGCTGCGTGCGGTGTTTCCGGAGCGGATGCGGAAGAGGCAGCGTCTGTTTTTGGCGGTAATGCCGGAAAGTGTCTGGAATACATCAGTTCAGATGCCATGAAGACCGCTGTTGATTTGACAAAAAAGGTCACAGACTGTATAATTAACAGGGACGAGTACGGCATACTGAAGAATCTTACTGATGCTTCGGCCGACAAGGATATGTTTAAAACCGTCATAGGAATGCTCGACTGCATGATCCGTGACGCGCTTGCTCTGCGCTATGACCCGGACAGCAGGACCGGATGCTATGACAGAGGAGCACGTGAACTGTCATCCGGTACGACAATGAATGCCTGTGAAAAGATGCACGACGCACTCGGAAAAGCGTACTCGCTTATCGATAAAAATGTAAATATCAAGCTGATCGCGTCGGTTCTCTGCGGTGAGATCACGGCTTTCAGACAGCTTTAATGTAAAGGAATAATAACATGGTAGAAATAGTCGGAATAAGATTCAAGAAAAACGGAAAGATCTATTACTTCGCTCCGGGAAAGATAAAGGCCGAGGCCGGCCAGAAAGCCATTGTCGAGACTGTACGCGGTGTGGAATGCGGTGATGTTGTAATTCCGAACCGGATGATCGAAGACAGCGCTGTTACTTCCGAACTCAAGGAAGTTATCAGAATAGCTACTCCGGAAGATCTTGAAGTGGTAAAGAGAAATAAACAGAAAGAGAAAGATGCATTTGTCATCTGTCAGCAGAAGATAAAGAAACGCGGCCTTGAAATGAACCTCATCGATGTTGAGTTCACCTTTGACAACAACAAGATCCTCTTCTACTTCACAGCCGAGACACGAGTTGACTTCCGTGAACTTGTCAAGGATCTGGCTGCTGTGTTCAGAACAAGAATAGAACTCAGACAGATCGGTGTACGTGACGAAGCCAAGATACTCGGCGGACTCGGTATATGCGGACGTGAATTCTGCTGCAAGGGATGCATAGGTGAGTTCCAGCCGGTTTCCATCAAGATGGCAAAGGAACAGGGCCTTTCACTCAACCCGACAAAGATATCCGGTACCTGCGGAAGACTTATGTGCTGCCTCAAGTATGAGCAGAACACATACGAGGAACTCCTTAAGATCACACCAAAGACCGGTGCCTATGTACGCATGCCGAATGAAGTCAAGGGATACGTTGAAGAGGCTAACATCATTACAGGAAAACTTAAAGTACGTCCGGAAAACGACAGCGCAGTTCCTGTTATCATCGACAGAAGTGAAGTTACCATTATCAAGGACTCAGTGATCAAGGTCAACAAGGACGAAATCAAGGCGCTCAAAGCCCTTGAAGAATAATTTTTGTAAAGGCACTTGATTTTTTCAGAAAAATGTACTATACTAATAATTAGCACTCGAAGTGTTCGAGTGCTAATTTGATTTTATATGGAGTGAATTAATAATGGAAACAAAACAGTTCAAAGCAGAATCCAAAAAACTTCTTGAGATGATGATCAACTCTATATACACTCATAAAGAGATATTTTTAAGAGAACTCATCTCCAACGCAAGTGATGCTATTGATAAGCTCTACTTCAAGTCACTTACAGACGATGCAGTAGGCCTGAATAAAGACGATTTTGAGATCCTTGTAAACGTGGACAAGGAAAACAGAACGATCACCATTACCGATAACGGTATCGGTATGACACGTGACGACCTCGAAAACAACCTCGGTACTATCGCAAAGAGCGGCTCACTCGACTTCAAGTCAAACAATGAGCTCGGCGAGGACGTTGACATTATCGGTCAGTTCGGTGTCGGTTTCTACTCAGCTTTCATGGTAGCCAAGGAAGTAACAGTACGTTCAAAGGCTTACGGTGCTGACAAGGCTTACGAATGGAAGTCCGAAGGTGTTGAAGGCTACACTATCGACGAATGTGACCGTGACAAGGTAGGTACTGAGATCATCCTCAGCGTAAAGGATGACACTGAAGAGGAAAAGTACAGCGAATACCTCGAACAGTACAGACTCCAGTCTATCATCAAGAAGTATTCCGACTACATCCGTTTCCCTGTTAAGATGGATGTTGAACATTCACGCAAGAAGGAAGGCACTGAGGACGAGTACGAAACATTCATCGAGCGTGAGACCATCAACAGCATGGTTCCTATCTGGAAGAAGAACAAGAACGAACTTAAGGATGAAGACTACAATAACTTCTACAAGGAAAAGTTCTTTGACTACACTGACCCTATAAAGCACGTACACGTAAAGACAGAAGGTACTGCAACATACAACGCACTTCTCTACATCCCTGCTAAGGCTCCTTACGACTACTACACAAGAGAGTTCGAAAAAGGACTTCAGCTTTACGCAAACGGCGTTCTTATCATGGACAAGTGCGCTGATCTTCTCCCTGACCACTTCAGCTTCGTAAAGGGTCTTGTTGACTCGGAAGATCTTTCACTCAACATTTCAAGAGAAATGCTCCAGCACGACAGACAGCTCAAGCTCATTGCAAAGAGCATTGAAAAGACTATCAAGAACGAGCTTTCAAAGATGCTCAAGAACGAACGTGAAAAGTACGAGGAATTCTACAAGGCATTCGGCCTCCAGCTCAAGGCAGGCGTTTACTCATCATACGGCATGAACAAGGATACTCTCTGTGATCTCCTCATGTTCTACTCATCAAACGAGGAAAAACTCACAACACTTGAAGAATACGTTTCAAGAATGAGAGAAGACCAGAAGTTCATCTACTACGCAACAGGCGAGAGCATCCAGAGAATAAAGAGTCTCCCGCAGACGGAAATGGTTCTCGACAAGGGCTACGAGATCCTTTACCTCACAGAGGGCGTTGATGAATTTGCCATCAAGATGCTTAACACATATAAGGAAAAGCAGTTCAAGTCGATTTCGGCAGGCGACCTCGACATCGAAACTCCTGAAGAAAAGGAAGAGATCAAGGCCAAGGCTGAAGAGAGCAAGGAAATGTTTGCTTTCATGAAGGAAACTCTCGGCGACAAGATCAAGGAAGTAAGACTTTCACAGAGACTTAAGTCACATCCTTGCTGCCTTACAAGCGACGGTGATCTTTCACTTGAAATGGAAAAGGTGCTCAATGCTATGCCTACAGACAACAAGGTAAAGGCAGAAAAGGTCCTCGAGATCAATCCTGATCACGCTATCTTCGGCAAGCTCAAGGAACTCTACAACGATGACAAGGAAAAGCTTAAGAAGTATACTGAACTTCTTTACACACAGTCACTTCTTATTGAAGGCATGTCAATCGATGATCCGGTTGGATTCTCAAATATGATCTGTGATCTTATGACAGGAAAATAAGGGGTTATTATCCCCCCCCCCCAACCCCCTCCCCATGGGAGGGGGCTTTTGGTTGAGGGGGCTTCGCCCCCTCAACCCTGTTACACGGGAGACCGGAAAATAATCGACGCAAACAAAAAAATCCAGTTTTCGAAGGAAAACTGGATTTTTTATATTCCGAAACCGGAAATGAATTTGTTTTTGCTTATGTTTTTTAGGTCCGGTGGAAGCGGGGAGTGGGTTTCGCCGAACAGAGGAACATCGTTGAGGACTATGCCGTTTACTTTTACTTCTGAAAGTTCGAGGCTTTTAAGCGCTCTTTCGGTTTCGTTATCGTGTGTCACGCCGCTTCTTATTACCATGAAGACAAGGTCGGCTGCTTCAGTGAGCGCCAGTGCGTCTGAGTAGGCGTTTACCGGCGGGGTATCGATTATGACATAGTCAAACATGTTCTTTATATTACGCAGATGGATGAGCGTTTCAGGGCGCGTGAGAAGGGTAAGGGGATTTATGTTCCTTGAGTTACCCTGAGGCAGTACGAACAGTGAATGGTATTCAGTGAAAAGTATTGCGTCCTTGACAGGAATGTGTTCAAACACCATGTCGTAGAGTCCAGGTGTATCCTTATCCATGTTGAATGCGCGTGTAAGTCTGTGGTTTCTCATGTTGCAGTCGATCAGCAGTACTGATTTTCCCTGTGCTGCTGCTGTAATGCCGAGATTAATTGCGGCTGTTGTCTTTCCGTCGCCGATCTCCGGACTTGTGAAAATGATCATACCGCTCTGCGGTTCGTTTATCTCACTTAAGTTTGCGTAGAAATCCCTGAAAGCATCAAAGAATTCCACGCTTGTTTTTGAATTGATCATTATGGTGTTCCGGTCCGGATTGTAGGATGATGTATCAGTCTTCCGGGCTGATTCCGGAACGATGGTCTGTTTTTTCAGAAAGTTCTTTGTGAATTCACTTGTTTCAGCACGGAAACCGTAACCCTGATGAGTCGGTATTTTTGCAATTACCGGTACTTTGAAACGTATGACTGATTCGACAACTGAGTTCTGCCTGAACATTGATTCGTGTGTATGGATGAACCATACGGATCCTGCAGCACCGAGCAGAGCGAAAATAAATACAAGTGTCAGAAATCCCGGCCTTTTCGGACTTTCAGGAAAATCAGCACTTTCGATATTGATCACAAGGAAAATTTCATCGGACATTTCACTTGTAAGCTTCCGCGGGGCTGTTTCGATCACTTTGTGAATGAAATAAACGTCGGTGGAATTTCTGCAGGTAACTTTTACTCTGAAAGTAGGGGATGTTCTGCTTGCAGTGAGCTTTACCATTCTTTTCAGATCACCCACGGTGAATTTTTCCTTTACTTTTTCATTTTCTGCAAGATGAGACAGAAAATAATCGTGTTTAAAAAATTTTCTGATCTCGGCAGGATGGACAATCTCGTTATGCAGACCGGATGTGTCAGTAACGAGGTAGGATGCTGACGAGGTGAATACCGGTCTGATGAATATCAGTCCGGCAATAATGCCTATTATCATAGAAGCAACAGTAAATACCAGCAGGAAAACGAGCCGCCGGTATTTCTTTAGATATTTTTCCACGATACCTCCCAAAGTATTACTGCGGTTCTTTTACTTTATCAAGATAGCCTTCCCTGCACAGTGATTCAACTGCATCGGCTATAGCCTTTGCGTAATCCTTGTAGTGTGCATCAAAAAGCCTGTTGTCTTCGTCATTGGAAATGAAACCGAGTTCTATAATGCAGGCGGTCATGTCCGTCCATTCGATTATCTGGAAGTTGTTCTGCTTGTCATTGGTATAACCATGCTGAACACCGCGGTCATTCTGGATTCCGACTTTGGTGAGCTCCTGTTTAAGCTTGAAGCCGAGAACATCATCAACTACAGTAGCGTCCTGCTGTACCCAGATTTCGAGTCCGTTTGCAGTCGGGTCATCGCTCTTGTTTCTGTGGAGTGCGAGATAGAGATCAGCCCCGGCGTCGTTTGCAAATTTTGCACGTTCTTCGTTGTTCATGTAGGTGTCGTTTGACGAGCGTGTTATGATCGGTTTTATGCCTTCGCGGTTTAAAAGCTCTTCGTATACTACTGAAGCATAGCGCAGGTTATCGACCTTTTCAAGACGGTCACCGTTTGAACTTCCGATATCTTCTCCGCCGTGTCCCGGGTCGACGATTATCACGTATTCACTTTTTTTAGTCTCAGTTTCGGAAGAAGCATTATTTACCGTAGTTGAAATGCTTGTTTCTGAACTTTCCTTCTGTTTCTGAAGATTGTGTTTCTTTGTGCATCCGTTTATAAGGGTGCTTATAAGAATAAAAATAATAACGAATACTGTTAAACATCCGCAGACTCTGCCTTTGTGGATCCTTCGTACCACACGCTTTTTTCCCGAACTGCTGCCCGCCATTTTAAACCTCCGCGATAAGTATAATGTGCAAACCTTGTCTGTTTGCCTACGCTATTATATTATATCACAGTCCCGCCTAAAAGTCACTATACAGATATATTAAACGATATAGAAATTTTATCGGTTACTATTAGCCGATTTGTACATTCGGAAAGATGACAATAAAAACGCTGTACCTGACCGAAGTCAGATACAGCGTAAAACACTAAATTATAAGTTTTTTATTGATTAGAAAATCAGAACTTTGTGATCTTCTTTGAGAGGTACTGTCTGAGTGTTGCAAGGTCTGTAAGGTCTACCTTACCGTCCTTTGTAACATCTGCGTTCTTGAATGACTTACCTGTGAGTTCCTTCTTGTCAACGAGGCTGAGTGAAAGTGTTGAAAGGTCAGTTACGTCGATAGTACCGCTGAGGTCAACGTCACCGAGAAGTCCAGTATCTGGAGTTGTTGTTTCTGTTGGTTCTGGTGATGGTGAAGTTGTTTCTGTTGGTTCTGGTGATGGTGAAGTTGTTTCTGTTGGCTCTGGTGATGGTGAAGTTGTTTCTGAAGGTGTACCGCTGCCGATTCTTGCTTCCTTAGTGTTGTTGTAACGATCTTCAGGAACTTCCTTGTCCATTGCGTAGTCCTTGTCAGGAACTGCATCAGGGAAGAGAGTTGCCATTGTACCAACTGCCATGAGGTAGTCACCGATGTGCCAGAATCTGTGGTAGTTGAGTTCGAACTTCTTAGTATCCTTGTGCTCGTTGTAGTAATCTTCGAGCTTCTTGAATTCAGCATCTTTTCTGTACATTGTTCTGATGTCGATGAACTTGATACCGTTCTTGATAGCGTCGCCGTTAGGCATCTTGCCGTTGTATGTTTCAGGAACCCATACATCCTGTTCGAAGATTCTTGAAAGGCTTCCGTTTGTTTCAGAGTGTGATACACCGATATCGTCACGGTACATTACCCACATAGCATCGATGAGAGTCTTAGCCTGGTTGTAAGCCTTGATACCGAGTTCAGAACCGTCGCCTGTGCCTGGCTTAACGCCTTCAGCAGCTGCATACCAGAGCATTGTGTTTGAAAGTGAGCTTAAGCATCCAACGTCTGAGTAGCCGTAGCCGTCGATTGTGAATGTGAGGTTTGAGTTAGCAGGCTTCTTGCCTGGTGTGTATGTATCAGGCTGTGCGTTGTCGCCCCACTTGAGAACTGATGGCATCTGGAATGGTACCTGAGTGCCGTCTTCGTCAGCCTTGTTCCACTTAACGTTGTCTGTGAACCACTTAACCCAGAGGTCGAGCATTGCCTTAGCTCTGTTAGCGATCTCTGTGTTGCCGTCTTCCTTGGCAGCATAGTAGAGTTCAGCGATACGCTGTGTTGACCATACCTGGTTACCGATCCAGCCGTTTGAACCAGGGTCAGCGTATACAGGGTGAGCAACGTAAGCCATTCCGTAGAATGTAGCGATGCCTGAAGGATACTTTTCATATCTTCCCTTCCAGCTGTTTGTAGCACCACCTGCGAAAGGACCCTCTGGAGTCTGGAGCCATTCATAGAATTCGAGCTGTCTTTCGAGTGATTCCTTCCAGTCCTTAGCAGCGCCTTCAGCCTTCATGTTAGAGCTGATGCAGCTGTACTTTGTATCGTTTGCAGCGTAAGCCATGAGAGCGTTCTGGTAGAACTGGTGGCAGTGTGAGCATCCGATCTGCCATGTCCATGCACCGTCGAGAGCGCCGCCCCATGATGTATACCATGACATGAGGTAGTGAGCACCTTCGTAACCAGCTGAAGAATCGCTCTTTGTTGTTGTTTCGCCGATCTTCTTGTAGTACTTGTCGAACATGTCGTTACGGAGTTCATCTGTCATCTTACCAGCGAGCTTTTCAACTGAAGCGTCACCAACGCCCCATCTGTTTGCCCAGTAAACACCCTGGATAGCACGTTCTTCGGCGTCAGGAGCGTTTGTGTAAGCGTACTGTTCAGCAACCTTGTCTTCAGTTGTGAAAGCACCCTTGATACCTCTGCCTTCCATACCGTACTTGAGTTCTTCGATACAGCCCTGTGGGATTGTTTCGAAGCATGATTCCTGTTCACCACGCTGGAATGTGTTGATGAATGTGAACTTGCCGCTGCCGCCGCCGAATCCGTACCAGTCATCAACGTCTGCGAGCCAGTGGAGGAGGTAAAGACCGTTGTCTGAACCGTATGCTGAGCAGAAGTTCTTGTGGATAGGGTTAAGACCTGTGTTTCCTGACATCATGTCTGTAGGATACTTTTCAGGAAGTTCCCATTCGTCTGAATATGTAGCAGAAGGTTCTGTCTTCTTCATAAATCCGGTCTGTTCTGAAGGGATCATAACCTCCATTGTCTTCCATGCCTTAGCGAGTTCGCCGGACTTGCCTGAAAGGTTATCCTTCATTGCAGCGATCCATACGAGGTATGACATAGCTTCTGAAGTTGTTTCGTGACCGTAGTCAGGAGCTTCAACGATTACTGTTTCAACTGCGTGGTAAGGAACACCGTCCTTTGAAAGGTAGCCGTTAGCTGTACCGTTTGTTACAACGTCATCATAGAGTGAGTCGAACATATTCTTGTAAGTATCGTCGCCGAACTTTTCAGGAAGTGTTCTGCCTTCTTTTCCGTTTACCTTAGCAGAAGCTGTGATAGGTGAAGCTACTGCAGCGAGCATTGAAAGAGAAAGCGCGAAAGCGATTGCTTTTTTTGTCTTCTTAAGAACCATTTTCATAATTCTCCTCTCAAAATTTTTGGATTATTAAAAAATAATGCGTACCGTGCAGAATAGTGATAATTCAGTGTATAAAAAATTACACCTATTTATCATAATTCTCTTTAATTATTGTAATACACAAATATTTGTTTGTCAACCCCCGATAAATATACAAACTTCAAAAAAATATTTTAGATAAATCGGATAATATTGTATTATAAAACATCTTCTTAAAAAGCAACTTTTGTGCTATTCAACAAAAACACTGCTCATTATAGAGCATATTGCGTATAGTTGGATTTAAATTATAGATTTTTATGAAAATTTGTATTGTATAAGTGTATGTTTTAACTTTCTCAAAACACGGGTTTCACTGTGATTTTATATAAATTTTTCTCGGCAGAAAACCGTTTGTACACATATTATACACATTTATATGGTATAATATTAAACCGTACTGCGGACTATAGCGGCAGTACACAAATGGTTTTTATATAATATTTCAGTTTATCTGATACAAAGCAGAAAGGCGTGAATGGCATAACATGATCGAAATTAAGAACCTGACCAAGAACTACGGTCAGATCGAAGCCGTTAAAGGCATAAGCTTTACGGCCAACAAAAACGAGATCTTAGGCTTTCTCGGACCTAACGGCGCCGGAAAGTCAACTACCATGAACATGATCGTCGGATATCTTCCGCCGACTTCCGGCGAGATCCTTATCGACGGCATGAGCATGGCCGACAACCCGAGGGAGGTAAAGAAGAAGATAGGCTATCTGCCGGAACTTCCTCCGCTTTATCTCGACATGAAGGTTATCGAATATCTCCGCTTTGTTGCCGGAATAAAGGAAGTTCCGAAGGCAGACCGCGAGCATCAGGTTGCAAGGGCACTTTCCAGACTCAAGATAACCGATATGAAGAACCGTGTTATCAAGAACCTTTCCAAAGGTTACAGACAGCGTGTCGGATTCGCCCAGGCTCTTATCGGTGATCCTCAGGTACTCATCCTTGACGAGCCGACAGTAGGTCTTGACCCGAACCAGACCATGGAGGTACGAAATCTCATCAACATGCTCCGCAAGGATCATACTATTATTTTCAGCTCACATATCCTTCAGGAGGTAAGTGCGGTCTGTGACCGTATCGTCATCATCGACAAGGGACAGATCAAGGCGGTAGACACCAAGGAACACCTTACGGGATCTTCAGACGATATCGTTTATGTGCTTCGTGTGGAAGGTGCCTGTGCCGATGCTGAAAAGGCCCTTAAGGAGATCGGCGGCATAAAGAATATCATGGAGATCAACTTCCTCGATGAGAACTTAAGCGAGTTCAAGATCGAACTCGAAAGTGAGGACACAAGAAATGCTGTTGTTTCAGGCATGATAGCAGCAGGCTTCTCCATCGCCGAGATCAGAAAGATCTCTGTTTCACTTGAAGATGTCTTTGCAAGCGTTACCCGCGGAAAGTCTTATTCGGGTCTTGCTTCCGGTGACAGCGACGAATAAAAAGCGGCATGGAACAGGACCGGTCCGGATGATGTACATGGGTTTGTTCCGTACTTAAAAGGTACTTTTCAGTAATTTTTCGAAAGGATTTTTAATATGTTTTCGTTATTCAAAAAGGAAGTGCAGTCGTACTTCTATTCTCCGCTGGCTTATGTGATAAGCGCGCTGTTCGTGCTTATCTACTCTCTCAGCTTCATCCAGTGGATAACCTCGCTTACGAAGCTCAATCTGCAGTTTTCATTTCCTGCAATTTTCTACAATCAGTTCTTCTACTTCATCTTCCTCGTCCCTATGCTTACAATGAAGACATTTGCCGAGGAAAGAAGAATGAACACGGAAGTTCTGCTCATGTCAACACCGCTCAATGTATTTAAAATAGTAATGGGCAAATTCCTTGCCTGCGGTGTCGTGTTTGCCATGATCATGGCTTTCACTTTCCTCTATCCGATACTTACAGCCATCTACGGTGAAGTAAGATGGGGAAGCCTTGTATGCGGCTACCTCGGATTCTTCCTCTGGGGTATGGGATGTATAGCAGTCGGCATGCTTGTTTCCTCATTTACTGAAAACCAGATCATCGCTGCTATCTTCGGCGAGGCAGCAATGCTCGTTCTCTGGTTCATGGACCGTTTCAGTACAATTGAATGGATGCAGAAAAAGCCGGTGCTTTCATCACTGCTTGCTGCGGTATCGCCAAAGTCAAGGTTTGAAGGCTTTGCTACCGGTATTTTCCGACTTTCAGACGTTGTTTTCTATATTACATTCATCGGCGTTTTCCTCTGCTGGACTATGATCTCAGTTGAAAAAAGACGCTGGAGCAGGGGGTGAGCAGCGTGGCTATGAAAAAAGGAATGAAGATAAATACCATCGCATGGATCGCTGCTGCTGCTGTTCTTGCAGTTGCAGTACCTCTTAATCTTATCTTTACAAAAGCAGACAAGACGATTGATGTAACACCGTTCAGTGCGTATTCTCTCAGTGATTCGGCTGTAAAATCTCTTTCTGAGCTTGATAAGCCGGTGAACATAACTGTTCTCTATGACATGGATCTTCTTTACGAAGGATCTGAACCGGGCGAAGCAGAATACATGATGGCCGATATGTTTGTTAAGACCATGCGCCAGATGGAGAAGTTCGACAAGATAAACCTCACTGAAATAGACGTTGTCAGTGAACCGGGAAAAGTCGAGGAACTCGATCCGGACAACCTTATGAATCTCAGTGCAGGCGATATCGTACTTGAATGCAACGGAAGAAAGCGTTCGATCCAGTTCATGACTCTGTTCAAAACCAACGAACAGACCGGAAGCGTAGAGTTCTACGGAGAAAATGCAATTCTCGGTGCTATAAGCTATCTGCAGAGCGGTATCACACCGACAGTTTACTTCACTACCGGACACGACGAAGCGAAGCCGGACACATGTAACAATCTTGTCGGCGCAGTGACAGGCAATAACTATGCAGTGAAAACTCTTGATATTGCGGCAGAAAAGAAGATACCGGAAGATGCTCTTACTGTAGTAATGGCTGCACCTCAGAAGGATCTTACTGCTGAAGAAAAGGATATAATCCTTGACTATGCATCGGACGGAGGAAATCTTTCATTGTTTCTTGCTCCGGTAGCAGCAAAGACGGCTTTTGTAAACATCGAAGCTGTTCTTGCAACATATCAGGTAGAAATGAACTATAACAGGATCTATGAAACAAGCTCGGCAAACTGCTGGAAAGATGACCGTTACGCAATTCTCTGTCAGTTCGTGGAAAATGATTTCACATCTGCTCTGAAGAGTCTGCAGCCTACACTTTTCATGCCGAACTCACGCAGCTTCTATTCAACTCAGAGCGGCGATGAAAATGAAGGAGCAAACTCAGTTAAGCAGAATTTCCTTGTATCATCGATATACGATGAATCAACGTCGTACCAGTATACTGCATTTGATGAGATTTACGGAGGAAACAGAGCAGATGCAGACTATAAATCTCCGGGCGGCCAGTACCTTATAGCACTTAACGCGGAAGATTCAGCCCGCAGGGGAAGCAAGCTCTTCCTTTCAGGTTCATACGATTTCCTGCGTGATGAATTCAACAGCGAGATAGCAGATGCCGGTGCGGCTTCACTCGGACCATATCTCTTCCTTTCAGCGATAAGCTGGATGGACAAGGTGAATTCCAGCGATGCTTTCCCTACAAGGGTATCGGCAACAGACTACATAACAATTCCTGACAGAAAAACAGGAAACATTATTCTTGTAATTATGATAGCATTACCTGTACTTATTGCAGCTTCAGGTGTAATAGTATGGGCCAGGAGGCATAACGCATGATAAAGCGGTACATGAAATTACTTATCGGACTTATTATTGCAGCAGTTATTGCAACAGGCGCTTATTTCGGCGTACTTGTAAAGAAGAACAATGACGCGAAGAAAGCTTATGAAGAGATCCAGAAGCTTAAGATCTTTGATTTTGATCCGATGGACATAACCAGCATGAGCGTGAAAAACAGTTCCGGCGAATATTATTTCCAGCTTACCGGAAACGGCTGGGAGATCACAAAAGGCGAACCTTTCAGATTCAGTGCTGACAGGATCGTTGAAATGGCAACCGGAATGAGCCAGCTGAATGCCACAAAAATCGTTACCGAGAACGGTGGAGATGATCTTTCGGCTTACGGACTGAATGATCCGGTCAGACTGGGCTTCAAACTGAATGACGGAAAGGAATACACAGCCGAAATCGGAAAACAGGTACCGGGAGATTCCTCATGGTATCTTAAGACTGCAGGAAATGATACTATATATATAGTATCTTCTGATGTTAAGGACAGCATAAGCGCTGAACTTGATGACATGAAGGACCGGCTTCTTTTTGACGCTTCAGGAACCGATGACATTACCCATCTCAAGTACATCGATCACGGTACGGTCATTTATGATATAAACAAGAGCGGCAGCGAGTGGAAGCTTGAATCACCGTTCCCTCAGGGAGAAGTAAATGCGTCAAGTGTCAACTCGATAACATCAATGCTCATACGTGCCGAGTGTGTTACATTTATAAATGAGGAACTTACCGATCTGAAAAAATTCGGTTTTGACAATCCGTCCTACCAGATCGAAGTTTCATCTGATAAAAGAAGCGTAAATGTTATTTTCGGCAATTACTATGACGATGCCAGAAACTACATCTATGCATACGACAGAGCAATCGACCAGATCTTTATATTCCAGACTTCTGAACTCGGATTCTTCGGAACAAAGCTCGAAGACATTCTTTACAAAAGACTCCACCAGGAAAGCTTTGAAAACATCAGCGGTTTCGAAATGAATATTCTGGGAACAGAGATCAATATCGATTACAACTACGTCGTTGCTGAAGGAAAGACTTCTTCATACAAGGTAAACGGCAAGGATGTAAACCGTGAAGATGAGTCGATACTCGAAACATTCAATAATCTTATCAATGCGATCACAGGCATGAATTACGATGAAGTCTGCGAAGTGCAGCTTACAAACTTACGTAACATGAAGCCTGAGGCAAAAATCATATACCACCTTAAGGAAGACAAGGACTACGTCCTCGAATTCTACAAAAAGGAGGACGATGACAAGCTTCTTTATATAGTTGAAAACGGTGAGTATACTGAGACCGTTATAAAGAAAAGTTCACTTGAGAACGGCGTGCTTCTTTACTACAAAGAACTCATGGAAAAGATGAAATAATTGTGACGCAAAATTTACGTTCACTAAGGAAACACTGATTAAACCGGAAATCCGGCTTTGCCGGATTTCCGGAGGTGGGATTTGCGGGGCTTCGCCCCGGATCCCCGCGCTGATTTATGAATAAATCAGCGTTTCCATAAGGAAACGCTTGATTGAATCAGAAGGTACATTTGGCGGATTTAATGGCAAAATCCTATTTTTGAAGAAGAGTAATATGATTATAGGCAAGCAAAAGCTTTGATTATCAGAAGCAGCTTGAAAAAAATTATAAAAAGGTGGTATTTTTATCATGAAACAGAAACATACTCAAACATTAATCGCAGCGCTCTTGTTAGCGCCTGCACTTTGTTTAACAGCTTGCGGCGAGGAATCTTCCGTCGCGCAGCAGGATTCCAAGCCGACAGAGGTTTCAGAGATCAGCGATGCAACACAGGCGGAATCTTCTGAGGAGTCCACTGAGGAATCTTCTGAAACACCTGCACCGGAAGAAGATGTGTTTCTTATAAACTGGAGCGGCATTGACATTGCACTGCCTGCAACATTTGAGCAGAGATTCACATTTCCGGTCGGTGTCTATAAAGGTTCGACGGAGCATAATCCCGATGTGACCTTTGTGCTTACTAAGGACAGTGATTATCGACTGGAAAATCCGGATGCCACATATACAGCAGCAGATGTGCAGGAAATCCTCAAAGACCGAATTTTCACGGATATTTCCTCCTATTATCCGAGCGGAGACGAAAACTATGAAGATAAGGTCGATTCTGAGGAGGATATCGAGGCGGTCGGACTGCCGTTCGTGCTGAAGAAGGGCACAGCACACTGCGGTATCGGCAGCCTTGATGATACACTGCTGCATTATGTCGGCTGCTACGGCGTGACCGATATTGCGATGTATGATGAAAAGGATGTTCCGTTTGCATGGATTGCCTATACGACAGAAAGCTCTGACGAGGCACTCAAGGAGATTGAGGACTTAATCAGAAAGGTCACAGCAGAAGCGAAATACGGCGAGTAAACATGAGATAAGAATGGAGCGAAGACAGTCTCGTCAAAATAGAACTCATACTCATGGATTCTATAAACCGGCATTTCCTTTAACACCCGCTGATCTGTAAACGGATCAGCGGGATTTTTTTACATATCAAAGAAAAGGATTTAATTTGTACGGTGTTAAAAGTACACAAATAATCATCAGGCGATTTACAACCACGAATTTATGTGGTAAAATAAAAAGTGACGGGATTTTTTCGGATATACAGATCACTATATACTATTAATATAGTATAAATGAAAGGATGAAGAGCAATGGACAACAGAAACAATGCGCTCAGAATCAAGGCGGCAGTTACAAGCCTCGTGCTCCTTGGACAGGCTGCAGCGTATTTTCCGGCAGGCATAGCTTCAGTAAATGCAGCAGAGGTTGAAAAGAACTATGCCAAAGCCCTTCAGTATTCAATGTATTTCTACGATGCAAACATGTGCGGAACTGAAGTAGGCGAGAATACGAGATACACTTGGCGTGATGACTGTCACGTATACGATGCAAAGCTTCCGCTCGATGATGAAAACACAAACATGTCCGCGGAGTTTATCGCAAAGAACAAGGACGTCCTTGACCCGGACGGTGACGGATGTGTTGACGTAGCCGGAGGTTTCCACGATGCCGGTGACCACGTAAAATTCGGTATGCCGGAAGGATATTCCGGTGCAGCTGTCGGCTGGGGCTACTACGAATTCATGGATGCCTACAAGGCAACAGGCCAGGACGATCACGCTGAGACTATTATAAGATATTTCAACGACTACTACATGAAGTGTACCTATCTTGATGAGGATGGAAAAGCTATCGCTTTCTGCTATCAGGTAGGTGACGGTGACATAGACCATCAGTACTGGAACGCGCCGGAAGTTGACGAAATGCCGCGTATGGGCTGGTTCGCAACAGATGAACTGGTTTCCACAGACGTTCTGTCGATCACTTCAGCTTCGCTTACCATGGCATATCTCGTATTTAAAGAATCAGATCCTGAGTATGCCGAGAAGTGCCTCAAGTACTCGCTTGCACTCTTCGAATTTGCTGAACGTGCCGACGAAAAGGCTGTAAACAAGGAAGGCGGCAAGGGATACTACACATCAACAAAGTGGGAGGATGACTACTGCTACGCAGCTATCAGCCTTTACCACGCAACAAAAGATGAAAAATATCTTGACATAGTTTTAAGTCTTGTTGACTACTACGCTCCTTCATGCTGGACTTACTGCTGGAACGACACATGGGCAGCAGTTCTTACAATGCTTGCCCAGGCTGACGACCTTTACGGAAAGAAGGTAACAAACAGCGTAGGACTTGAAAGCACTGAATGGGTTGAAAAATACAAGAAACTCCAGAACAAGACCGCATACGAAGAAGTCGACTGGTGGAGCCAGATAGCAAAGCTCATCGACAACTGGATGACAGGAAACACTCCGAAGGTAAGCCCGGCAGGCTATTCATTTCTCAGTCAGTGGGGTTCTGCACGTTACAACACAGCAACTCAGTTCCTTGCTCTTGTTTATGATAAATATCACGGCGACAAGACTTCAAAGTACGGTGAGTGGGCAAAGTCACAGATGGACTACCTGCTCGGCGAGAATCCGCTCAACCGCTGCTACATTGTCGGATACAATGAAACATCGGCTCGTTTCCCGCACCACAGAGCATCTTCAGGTCTTTCAAAGTGTGAGGACACTGACGAACAGCGTTACATTCTCTACGGAGCACTGGTAGGCGGACCTGACCTCGATGACAATCATATCGACGTTACTGCCGACTACATCTACAACGAAGTTACTATCGACTACAACGCAGCTTTCGTAGGTGCCTGTGCAGGTCTTTACCACTATTTCGGTGATGATTCCATGAAGGTGACACCGGACTTCCCGCCTCCGCCGGAGGAAAAGAGTGACGAACCGTCCGATCCTTCTGAAATAACTCCTACAAGCAGGTACTGGTGCGATGCGTTCGTTGTTGACGTTGTTCAGGACGACGGTCCGAAGGCAAGCGAGGTTACACTCTACGTTCGTTCAACAGCTGCCAAGCCTTCAAAGTCGATCTCGGTAAGATATTATTTCGACATTACAGGAATGTCATCCATCGGTGAAAAGGAGCTTACTTTAAGAAAGCTTTACGATCAGGCTGAGATAGAAGCTGACCATCCGGCGACACTTTCTAAACCGATACAGTACAAGGATAACATCTACTACGTTGAAGTAGCCTGGGATGACTATGCAATCGCCAACTCAAACAAGAAGTACCAGTTTGTTCTCGGAACATATGCATGGGGCAACTCATGGGATCCGACTGATGACTGGAGCCATCAGAATCTTAAGGAAGTTGATGATCCTTTCAAGGGAACAGTTGAAAAGTGCGAATATATCTGTGTTTACGATGACGGCGTTCTTGTGGGCGGTACTGAGCCGGACGGAACAACTCCGGACAATGCACCTAAGGCGACAACAACTCCGAAAACAAGTGAAACTCCGAAGTCAAGCCCTTCACCTGATACTACACCTGGAACATTCCCGCCTGCAGATCTCAAGGGCGATGTTGACATAAACGGAACAGTCGATATAACAGACCTTACAGTACTCGCATTAAGTCTTGTTGACAAGACCGAACTTAAGGGCAATTCCAAAACTAATGCTGACGTCGACGGAGACGGCAAAGTAACCCTCACCGACCTCGCAACCCTCAGACAGTATCTTTCAAAGAAGATAACTAAACTTGGATAACATTGATTATGAGATCCCTGTCCTCCCGGAGGAGCGATGATTTACTCAGTCGGAGGAGCGATGCTTGTCTCCGCTTTCATCAAACGGGGTGGAGGGGCGAAGCCCCTCCGAACTCTCCCCCTCCCTGGGGAGGGGGCAGGGGGGGATCCCTCGTCATATTAATCTTATTATGCGATTGGTATATGAAAAAAATACTGTTTTCTATCACTTGTACATAAAACAAGGCCCAAAATAAGCAGTATTATTCATTTACTTTCACGCAGAATCATGTTAAAATTTTAATGTAGGGTATAATGCGGCCGTTTTGCGGCTGTACGAAAACGATATATTGTTTTGAAAGGAACAGAAAATGGAACAGAAAAAATTATTCTCAAAGACAACAGCAGTTTCTGTAAGCGCACTTCTCCTTGCTTCAAATCTGAGCGCATCAGTGGCTCTTGCTGCCGATGCTGCAAAGACTGAAGAAAAGGCAGCTCCGATAAGTGAGGTAGTAAACTATTCAGACTGTGAATACGACTACGCACGTGCTCTTCAGTATTCAATGTATTTCTACGATGCAAACATGTGCGGTACTGAAGTAGAAGAACACAACCGTCTCCCGTGGCGCGGCAACTGTCATACATATGACGCCAAGGTACCGCTTCAGCCTATCGATGACAAGGGCAACGGTGTAAACCTTTCTGCTGCACAGATAGAAAAGTTAAAGCCGTATCTTGATCCGGACGGTGACGGATGCGTTGACGTAGCCGGCGGTTTCCACGATGCCGGTGACCACGTTGAATTCGGTATGCCTGAAAACTACTCAGCTGCAACACTCGGCTGGGGTTACTATGAATTCCGCGATGCATACAAGAAGACAGGTCAGGATGACCATATCGAAGAACTTATCCGTTACTTCAACGATTACCTTATGAAGTGTACATTCCTTGACGAAGACGGCAAGGTAGTTGCACACTGCTATCAGGTAGGTGACGGTGACATCGACCACGCTTACTGGGAATCACCTGAAGTTGACTCAATGCCAAGACCGGCATTCTTCCTTACAGGAGAAAAGCCGCAGACAGACTACGTTGTATCTGCAGCAGCTTCTCTTGCTATCAACTACTTAAACTTCAAGGAAACAGATCCTGACTACGCAAAGAAGTCACTTGACTACGCTAAGGCTCTCTGGGATTTTGCCACATCACATGAACTTGAAGTATCAGACAACGGTGACGGTCCTAAGCAGTACTACAGCTCAAACAAGTGGGAAGATGACTTCTGCTGGTGTGCTTCATGGCTCTATGAATGTACAGGAGATGCTTCATATCTTGAAACAGCTGCTCCTTACTTTGACTACTATGCACCGTCAGGCTGGGCATACTGCTGGAACGACGTATGGAGTGGTGCCGGCCTCCGCTGGGCAGTTATCAACCAGGAACACCCTGAGCTTGACCTCGTAAACGTAGTAAGAAAGGCTCTCGGCAAGAACGAATATGTATTTGATGACTTCTGGGATGAAGTTACAAAGTGCATGAAGATATACAAGGGTCTCGAAACACCTGGCGGCTACGCATTCCTTCAGGTATGGGGCTCAGCACGTTACAACACAGCAATGCAGCTCATCGCAATGCTCATCGACAAGTATCACAACGACGGCAAGCCGGGCGAAAACAGTGAGTGGGCAGAAGGCCAGATGCACTACATCATGGGCGACAACCCGCTTAAGAGATGCTACATTGTTGGTTACAACGACAACTCAGTAAAATATCCTCACCACAGAGCAGCTTCAGGACTTCTCGAAGCTGAAGATCCGCGTGAACACAGACACATCCTCTGGGGCGCTCTTGCAGGCGGTCCTGACGGAAGCGACAAGCACACAGACGTAACATCTGACTGGGTAGGAAACGAAGTTACTATTGACTACAACGCAGCATTCGTAGGTGCGTGCGCTGGCCTTTACACATATTTCGGTACAGATGACATGCACGTTACACCTGACTTCCCGCCGGAAGATGAAAAGAGAGGCGGAGCAGACGGTGATGATCCTGCAGCAAGCGGCTACTGGATCGAAGCCTGCGGTATCGATGACATCAACGCTGACGGCGCAGGTGTTACAAAGGTATCATTCAAGGTAATGACAGGTTCAAACAAGCCTTCTGACAAGATCTCAGTACGTTACTACTTCAATGTAAAGGAAGTAGCAGGCGGTATCGAAGCAGTTAATACAGCAAAGGAACTCTACGACCAGTCTTCAGCTGAAGTTGAAACAGCTGACGGTATTCTTACAGGTCCGTTCAAGTATGACAAGGTACCTGATACATACTATGTAGATATTGCATGGGACGGCTACAACATTGCTAACTCAGGCAAGAAGTATCAGTTCATCGTTGGTCTCTACTACGGCGACAAGTGGGATCCGAAGAACGACTGGAGCTACGAGGAACTCAAGATCTTCAAGGAAGATGACGCATTCTTCGGCAACGGAAACGAAGTAAGAAATGACCGTATCTGTGTTTACGATGACGGCGTTCTCGTAGGCGGTACAGAACCTGACGGAACAGTTGCTGAGATCCCTTCAGCAGAACCTTCACCAAAGCCGACAAAGAAGACATCACCTTCACCGAAGCCTACAGCAACAGCAACGGCAAAGACAACAGCCACACCAACAGTCAAGCCAACTGAAACACCGGCTGCAACTCCGACAGCTGATCCTGTAAAGTCTGCAGATCCGACAGCAAACAATAACAGTCAAGGTGGAGCAACATTTGCTGTAACTCTCGGCGACGTAAATCTTGACGGCAAGATCGACGTAACAGATCTTTCAGTTCTTTCACTCAGCCTCGTTGACAAGAAGGACCTCAAAGGTGATGCAGCAAAGAACGCAGACGTTGACAAGGACGGAAAGGTTGCTCTTACAGACCTCGCTACTATCAGACAGTACATTTCAAAGAAGATCACAAAGTTCTGATAACTTTTTCTTATGGAAACGCTGATTTATTCATAAATCAGCGTGGGGCTCCGGGGCGAAGCCCCGCAAATCCCACCTCCGGAAATCCGGCGAAGCCGGATTTCCGATATAATCAGTGTTTCCTTTATATAACTGAAAACGGCGTTAAAGACGGATGTCTTTAACGCCGTTTTATGCATTCTTCTATTGATTACAGGGAAAATAAAAAAGACATCAGCGCATAATGGGGGGATCGCTGATGTCTTTTTATATAGATGAAGTAATTTTAAGAATGTGCTGATTTGGATTATTCTTCAGTTGTTGTTTCAGCAGCAGTTGTTTCTTCAGCTTCAGGAGCTTCTTCTGTTTCAGCTTCTGTAACTTCTTCAGTTTCAGCAGCTTCTTCGCCTTCAGCAGCTGTTGTTTCTTCAGCTGTTTCAGCTTCTGTCTCAGCTTCTGTTTCAGCTTCTGTTACTTCTTCAGTAACTTCTTCTGTTTCAGCTTCTGTTGTTTCAGCAACAGTTGTTACTGCAGAATCCTTATCAGAAACGTTTGTGTTTTCTGTTCCACATGATGTTACTGCAAAGCAAAGTGCAGCTACAAAACAAACTGTAAATAATACTTTTTTCACGAGAAAAAACCTCCAGTAAAATATATAGTGCGATTTATTTCCGAAGAAATAATTGCTTTCTAATCGAACGTTTCTAATTATATATCACTTGGACTGGAGTGTCAATAGTTTTTTGGGAAGCTGTGAAATGTTTGTTAAAACAGTATGCAAATTAGCGCCAGTTGATTATAAATACTGTACAAACTGGAGATGATTTCGTTGTGAATAATCACATAATGAATGCGGCCGTCAGCTGACGACCGTATGTTTTCTTATGACAGCGGGATCTGTTTGAATGAAACATTGCTCACAAATCTGAGAAGTGCCTCTTCTGAATCCTGCGTCCTGATTATGTAATAATGTTCGTCGTCGATAAATGCGTACGCGCAGTGCCATACGCCGATATCCTTGATAAAAATCTCTCTGCCGCTGTTCTGCCAGCTGATTTCAAACTCCTGACTTAGTCTGTTTCTGAAATATTCAGCCTGATCTGCACATGAAGCAAGGACGTCACGGTCGGCACAGCAGAATGTAGTCTGGAACTGTGAGGTGTCATATTCTGCAATACATCCGACAGCTATATCCTCATAGGCAGAATAAGGAAGGATCGTAACACGGCTTTTTTCTGTATTCAGCAGATCGTTTTCCGTATCATCAGGTGCGTAGACAAATCCGTCGGAAATGATCCTGCCGAACATTTTTTCATAAGCATCTTTGCAGTATTCGGCATAATCGTTCAGGTCATAAGTATTCACCGCCTGTATAGCTTCATCATAGTTTCCGAAAGACAAAGGCTGCGGTTTAAGTCCCGGAGCGGGCTGTACGAACTCAGTGGTCGTCGGCGGTTCCGGAGTTTCCTTTTCGTTTTCCGCAGTTGTGGAAGGCGGCTCCGGATTTACGTCAGGTGCTGTGGCAGACGGTGGTTCGGGTTTAGGGTTCTGTTCTTCCGCAGTTACAGGATGGTCAGGTTTCCGGTGGTCTTCAGTAGAAACAGGCGGTTCCGGTTTTACGTGTGGTGCTTCGGCTGCTTCCGTTCGGGCAGGTGTTTCAGGTGCCGCCTGTCTTTCGGTGACAGGTGCTTCCGTTTTTTTCGGAGATGCTGTTTCATCTGCCTTTGCCGAAGAAACTGCAGCGGCCTTTGAAACTTCGGTACCCGTACCCGTTTCGACGGCGGATATTTCAGTGACCGGCGTGACGGAAGTGTCATATCCTGTTCCCGGAGAGATCTCGGTTTCAGCAGCTGCTGTTTCCGTACCGGAATATCCGTAGTTTTCTGATGAAACAGGATCTGCTGCAGAAGTTTCAGAAACAGTGTAATTATCAACTTCAGGATCACCGTATGGATCGTGTTTGTCATACATGCTGTTTACGCCTAATATCAGCGCCACAGATGCCGCAGCGGCAGCCGGGATAATGAAAAATCCCGGAGACAGGTGCTTCTTTGCTTTTTCAGGATCATATACTTCAGCTTCACTGATGAAACGGTCTTCTATATTTTCAACTGCGTTTAAAAGCTTTTCTTTTTTCATCAGTAAAACCCTCTTTCATTCAGATATTTCCGGAGATTTTTTCTTATTCTCGAGAGTATCATGTTGATATTTTCTTCCTTTTCTTCGCAAAGTGCACTGATCTGAGCGTATGAATCAAGGTACCAGTATCTGCGTATGAAAATAAAGCGCTTTTTGTAATCGAGACCGTCGATAAATTCGTTAAGAACTTCTGAAAGCTCTGACTCGTCCGTCGTGTCCTCAATGTCGCCTGTAGTGTCAGCAATACATTCATCCAGCTCGTCGAAAGCGAGCATGCCTTCACTTTTTCTTTTGCCGCTTACCAGATAACGCAGACGGTTCATTGCGTGATTTCTGATTATGCGGAACAGAAACGCTCCCAGAAACTTCGGCCTTTCATCCGGCATGCGGTTCCATGCTGTCATGTAGGTGTCGTTAAGGCATTCTTCAGCATCGGAAATATCATTCAGTATGTTGCGTGCTATGTAAATGCAGCGGTTTCTGTATTTTTTATCAGTCTCTTCAATGGCCGACTCCGAACGCAGCCAGTAGAGATCTATTATTTCACGGTCTTCCAGCATGATTCACCTCCTTATATATTAGTGTAAATTTTCTGTCGATTCTAACATGTACAAATTAAGATTCGTATATTCGTACAAATATTTTCGAACTTATTTGTGAAGTTTTATCTGATTTATGATATACTATTAATTATAACTGGTTAGCCGTAAAAAAACAAGGGGAGTTTTCATTAAATCTGTTTAAGTTGACTGATACTGGTTAATGCAGTATAATTATAGTCAGGGAAACACTGATTAAACCGGAAATCCGGCTTCGCCGGATTTCCGAAGGTGGGATTTGCGGGGCTTCGCCCCGGAGCCCCTACGCTGATTTATGAATTAATCAGCGTTTCCTTAGCGAAAATAATTCTGTTATATAGAAACGCCGGATCATCCGGCGTTTGTGAAGAACGAAAGGGGAAAATCTTTTGAATAATATTATCAGAAAAACAGTACCGTTTGTAACGGCTGCAGCACTGCTGGCAGTTCCGGCTTATCAGACCGCAGACTTTTTTATGACCGATTCTGTTTCAGCGGAATATACAGCAGAAGCCGGAGATGCAATTATTATTGAGCTTGGCGAAGTTACAGGTGAGGCAGGCACGAAGGTCAAGCTTCCGGTTTACGCAAAGAACATAGGGGTCGGCTTATCAGCTTTGCAGTTTGAATGCGAAATGGAAAGTTCGTTTAAAATAACAAGAGGACTTAAGGGTGATTTCGCATGTACCTGGACTATCAGTTCAGACGGACATACCGTACAGTTCCTTGAAGCTGACGGAATGAACATCAGTGAAGGCAGAATAGGCAGACTGGAAATAGATATTCCTGCCGGAACACCGGATGGTGTTTATGAAATATCCGGTTTAGCTTTTGAAGGTTCGAGAGTAGCCGAAAGCGGCAAGCAGGAAAAGATTGATAGCAGCAGTTTTTCCGGAGTCAGCGGAAAAATCATAATAGGCGACGGCGAATCGGGAAACAATGATCCGGAACCTTCTCCGTCACCGGAGGCTTCGCCTTCAAATGAGGCTGCGCCTTCACCGTCGGCCGCTTCTTCTCCTTCAGTGAAACCATCACCATCTGCGAAGGCCTCTCCATCGGCAAAGGCTTCGGCAGGAGCAGATGCTGCGCCGTCAGCGAAGAACAGTACTTCACCGGATGCAAAAACATCTCCTTCGGCAAAGAGTTCATCTTCACCTGCACAGAACGCATCTTCAGATCCTGATGAAGCAAAGACTGCATCACCTGCAGCTTCAAATGATCCGGCGGCAGAAAAGACTACTTCACCTGACGGAAACAATGCGGCTGTAACAGGCGAAGACGGTGCAGTTCAGACTGAAGTAATAGTTGTTACAGACGCCGAAGGAAACGAGGTAACACAGATAGTTACTGAAAGCAAACCGGATAAGGCGGAAACGAAAGAAGCACTGAAGACTGAACCGCCGCTTTCAAAAAAGGTTCGCACAGGTGTTCTTATCGGATCTGTTATAGCAATTCTTCTTGTCCTCCTCCTTGTGTTCAGAAGAGATTAAGGAAACGCTGATTTATTCATAAATCAGCGTAGGGGACCGGGGCGAAGCCCCGCAAATTCCCCTTCCGGAAATCCGGCGAAGCCGGATTTCCGATTTAATCAGTGTTTTCTTAAGATGATAAAAAACATCAGTTGTTATGCTTTTAATGTACGTTAAACAAAAATACAATAAAAGAAAGCATTCTGAATTGCATACTTGTTTTTTGTTCAAACAGTTTATTTACTCCTACATAATCGATATGTTATAATTAATGTGTATTGTACTGATCTCTGATCAGCGTACGGAATGAGGAACGGTGTTTTATATGAAAAAAGCTAAAATGATCAGTGTCGGATTAGTGTGCCTTATGCTATCTGCCTTTTCAGTTTTTCCTTCTGAAGCAGCAGAAAAGGTTACTCCCGGAGATGTAAACGCTGACGGCAGGATCAACATCGTCGATTACATCCGCCTCAAAAAGCGTTTTATTTCCGGTGCGGATAACGGAAATTCCGCCGAAGGAGCCGATGTAAACAGCGATGGTTCGGTAACGGCAGCTGATCTTACTGCTTTGAGAAACATCCTTCTTAATGTCACAGATCCCGGAAACGGTAATGAGGAACCGGTTACGGAATATCCTATCGATGAATCCTGCATACTTGAGCCTAAAGGAACGGTTCACACCGGCGAGGGTACGTTTTACGGCGGCGGTTATGTAGGCGGATGTGCAATGCTTGATCCTGTGTCCACAGATTACTGGATCGTTGCCATGAACCTTGAAGACTATGCTGATGCAAGGCTTGCGGGAGCATATCTCGAGGTAACAGGTGAGCTCGGAACGATCAACATGCTGGTCACTGACCTTCTCCCTGAGGGAAAGAAGGGTGACCTTGATCTCTACGTTGATGCATTCCCGCTTATTGCTCCTGCGGAAAAAGGCCGCGTACCTGTCAGCTGGAAGATAGTTCCGCTCGACATTGCGGACAAGGTTCCGGTAAGCTACAGGTTTAAGGAAGGCAGCTCGGAATTCTGGTGCGGTGTTCAGCTTCTTGACCATCGCTATCCTATAGCAAAGCTTGAGTATCTTGATGAAAACGGCGAGTTTGTTGAGATAGAACGCAGGCGCTACAACTATTTCGAAAGCATGAAAATGGGACCGGGTCCGTTTACTTTCAGGGCTACTGACATTTACGGTCAGGTTATTGTTGACCGTGACATTCCTTTGGTTCTTGATAAAAAAATTGAAGGCAAAAGCCAGTTTCCTGTATAGGCAGGAAAGAGAGGAATCGTAAAATGAAAACAAACAGACTGCTTACAATGGTTTGCATCGGTGCACTTGTGACCGGAGCATTACAGGCTCCGCTTGTCTGTGCGGAAGATGCGGAGCAGACAGCCGCAGAAACAAAGACCCAGATAAGTCAGGACACACTTTACACAATTACCTATATCAAAGACGGCGGTGTGGGAAGGATCGATAATACCGAACCTGTTACCAAGAGCACAAAGGTGACCGTTTCACCGTGGGCACTCAGAAAAGACGGATATTCACACTATGCATGGACCGACGGAGAACATACCTACCGCCGCGGTGAAACTATAAGCATGCCGGCTCACGACGTAGAACTCAGACCGGTCTGGAGACGTACATTCAAGGTAACTTATGAAAAACTTGAGGATTACGGTTATGCTACACCTTTCCAGGACGGATCGGTCGCTCCGGGCACACAGATCTATCTTCCTAATATTCCGATGCATAAAGGTGATGCGATATTCAACGGCTGGTATGTAAACGGTGAATACCATGAAGCACTCAGCACGATAACTATCGGTGAGGAAGACACACACGTTTCAGTCTGCTGGCTTGATCCGGTCGAGATCGACTATTTTGCCGGTGACGTTGAAGGTGTTATCGGATCTCCTCATTACATAGTGCAGGCTTATCCTGGATTCTCAAGAGATATTGCAGGTACTGACAGAATTTCAAGACTCGGCTACAAGCTTGACGGATTTACTGATCCGAACGACAACGACCGTAAATATGATTTCAAGGACAGTTTTATGGTCACTGAAGAAGGAAAGACATTTGTGGCTGTCTGGGTACCGATAAAGGTAGGAATGAAGTTCAGAGGCGGCGAAGGTGCTGAAGGAAAGATGTCGAATCAGATCGCTGAATTTGACAGCTGGACAAAGCTCAATGAATGTACCTACACAAAGGAAGGATACAAACTTCTCGGCTGGAAGCATGGCGACGACTACTACCTGCCTGAAACAGAGGTAAAGGTAAAGGTCGCTGAATACGGTGATTTCATGGAGTTTGATGCCGTATGGATCGAAGAGGACAGAAATCCGGGCGATGTGAACGGTGACGGCATTGTTGATCTCATGGATCTTACGATGCTCTCAATGCATATAGTCGGCGACAGCGAGATCAAAGACGAAAATGCTCTCGACGATGCTGATGTTCAGAGAGACGGAAAAGTAGATATTGCAGACCTTGCAAGATTAAGACAGTTCTTAATGCAGGATAAAATTTTATTAGGGGTATAAGGAAAAAATGAGTAGAAAAGCTGTTGTTTTCATTATTGCACTTGCCGGCGTGGTAACATTCTGTTCGTGCGGACCGACTGATGAGATAAGTGTCAGACCGGGCGACGATGTTATCGGTCTTATGACGTCTGCATCAGAAGAAGACGTTATTGTTTCATCTTCTGAAACAGAAGCAAGTCAGACCGTAACGGAAGTTTCAGTCGGCGAAACGAAACCGGAGACCATGCCGGTAACTGTGACTGAAGCGGAAAGTACAAAGGCTGAAGAAAAGGAATCGTCTGAAAATAAAAATGAAAACAGCGGCGGAAACTCATCTTCTGAAAATAAACCGTCAGATAATTCATCGGGTGGTTCGTCTTCCGGCGGTAATGATTCCGGAAACAGTAATTCCGGCGGACAGAACAACAGTTCTCCGGAAAATGAGTCTTCGAAACAGGAGGAGTCTCCTTCACCGGAGCCTGAACCTGAACCGTCACCGGAACCGGAACGGGAGTTTGCACCTGCTCCGGTGGTGAACAATGCTGAACTGAAGTATGCTGACGGTGTTCTTATCGTAAACAAGTCCTATCCGGTACCGCAGGACTATGAACCGTCCGGACTTGTGACAGCTTACGGAACCCGGGGCGAATACCTTCTTCCCGAAACAAATGAAGCGTTTAAACAGATGTGCATAGATGCTGCAAATGAGGGACTGAATCTCTGGTGTGCATCCGGATACAGAAGCGTATCCACACAGGACAGGATCTACAACAGTTATGTCGCACGTGACGGCAAGGCCGCAGCAGACACATATTCCGCACGTCCGGGCCATTCCGAACATCATACCGGACTCTGCTTTGACCTGAACTCTATCGACAGCAGTTTCGCCTACACAGCCGAAGGCAAATGGGTGGCAGAAAACTGCTGGAAGTACGGTCTTATTATCCGCTATCCGCAGAGTAAGGAAGATATCACCGGATACAAGTACGAGCCGTGGCATCTGCGCTATGTAGGAACAGATCTTGCGAAAGCCCTTTATGAAAGCGGTCTGTGCATGGAAGAATATTTCGGACTTACATCATACTACAGCGAATAAAACGAAATTCAGTTATACATAAAGGGAGCAGCCGGAGATAAAAGAACCTCCGGCTGCTGTCTTTTTATACTGTCAATTACAGACGCAAAAATCAGCTGATATTCGCTGTAATTATTTATTGAATGCAGATGATTTCTGCGTTATAATAATAGAGTACAATAAAATGGTAAACGCCTTATAAAAGCAATCTTCAGAGTACGAAGTAGTATTAAGGGACTGAAAAGAGGGAAATGAATGAAAAAGACAAAACAAACGATACTTACAGCAGCAGTTCTTTCAGCTGCACTGGCAATGCAGGGAGAACTCAGCTATCTTTCAAATTCTGCATCCGCAGTGACAGAACCGCCGGTACCAGTAGACAGTGACATCAGACTTATGGCGGCCGTTTACGGTCCGCCTCCGGCAAAAACCACAACGGAAGCAGAGATAACCGAGGCCCCGGTAACAACTGCAGCTATAACAGATATACCGCTTATAACAGTACCGCCTGATGATCCTTTTATATTTATAGAGCCTGTTTCTGCGATGTATGGCCCTGTTATGGCAATTGAGGATCCAAATCAGGACGGCAAAGTGAATATTGCCGACTACGTTATACTTAAGGACAAACTGATGCAGGGAAAATCATCTGTTCCGGAATGGTTTGAAGATATTAACCAAGACGGTGAATATGATTCCGAGGACCTTAAGATTCTTGAACACTACTTCTTAGACCGTGCACTTACTTCTTCGGAAGAAAATTCTGCTCAGGTTACGGAACCGGTTTCAGAGGATAGTAATGACGATTAAGTCTGCCATTAAATATTCACTTACCGGATTATTGCTCTTTGGAGGTTTATGTGTCGGATTATCAGGATGTTCCGGTCTGGCTGAAAAGCAGGAAACGATAAATGAAACTGTAATTGAATCTGAAACTGTAAAAGATACTGTAAATGAAACTGCGAAAGAGTCAGTAAGTGAAACTGTAAAAGAGACTGTAAATGAGACTGCAAATCCGGTTGTAACAGGTACAGAGATTCATTCCGATGTGTCGGAGAATGTTACAGAGTCTGTAACAGAAAGCGATATAACAGATTTGGCTGTAACCGCACTGAATACAGCAGATCCGGCTTCAGCTTCGTATGTTGATGAATACCTTAGAAAGTTCGGGACAGACCCGGAAGTAATTGCAGATTCAGAGCAGGTTATTACTGTAGATACAAGTGACGGATCATGTTATGTTTCAGTCTGTGAAAAAGAAGATGATTCATGGATCTGTCTGTTCGAAACTACAGGAGCAGTAGGAAAGAACGGCGTTTCAGCAAACAGTACAGAAGGAGATTACTGTACTCCGGAAGGAGTATTTGATCTGGGCTTTGCATTCGGCACTCAGCCTGTGCAGGATTTAAAGATCGAATACAGAGAGATAAATGAAAACTGCTACTGGGTCGATGATCCGCTGTCGCCTCTGTATAATCAGTGGGTTGAAAGCGACGAAATAAGCTGGAACAGTGCGGAACATCTGACCGACTATCCGTCGGCTTATAAATATTCAGTTGTGATCAATTATAATATGGATCCCGTGGAAAAATATAAAGGATCAGCGATTTTCCTTCACTGCATGACCGACAGTTATACAGCAGGATGTGTTGCTGTTCCTGAAAAAGATATGCTTGAAATTCTGAAATGGCTTGACAGTTCAAAAAATCCGGTAATCATTATTCACTGATTACCGGATTTTTTTCTGCAGATGCTATATGTTTTCCACTGCCCCAAAAAAGATATCAGGCATCGCGATGCTTTTACTATCAAACAGCTTCCGAAGGCAGCTCACCATTTTTGTGCATTGAGAAAGGTGCTTTCGGTTATTTGGATGTATAAGTTCAGTCAACAATTACAGAGCCGTCTGTAATTGATGGCGACTATTATGGCTGGATTGATGGAAAGTCCTTGTATTTTTATAGTTAAATCATCTTGATAGAAGTGATAGCTATAATCACTGATCAATATAAATTAATTATTACATAAAAACCATCTGCAAAACATGAGTCACATCGCTTATGATTTGCGGATGGTTTATTGTTTGGGACTGTCGCATAAAAAGGTACTGCCATCCGACGGATGGCAGTGCTATGATAATGCGCCGGAGGCGCAACATTTTCGGGTATTAAGCCTGGGGCTGAGGATTTTTGTTTGTGCAGTTGCTTGAAATTTATGGGATTTTGTGATACAATAATAAGAGAAAGAAGTGCATTTTATCCGGAGGTGTTTGAGTATGAGTACAAGAGAAATAGTTTGCAATGCAGTTAGCAGAATGAACGATGAACAGTTAGAAGTAATCTATAATATGATAAGAATGATGGCGATAGAGGTAACTGTTCCGGAAAAAACACCTGCTCAGGCAGCGTATGATAGAATTGCTGGCCTTCGTAAGCCGGCAACGATAATTACTGATGAAGATGATAAGGAGTTATATCATCGACATCTGGAGGAAAAGTATGAGAATCTTGATTGATACCAATGTTTTGATTGATTATTTAACTGGGCGTATGCCTTATTTTACGCTTGCAGATAATATAATTCATCTGTGTAGTGATGCAAAAATCAAAGGATTTATGGCTGCTCACTCAATTAATGATTTTTATTACTGATGATAAAGTAAAATGAAAGTATCCTCAGCTTCGGGTATTAAGCCTGTGGCTGAGGATTTTTTGTTTGTGCGGCCACGCTTGAATTATGATAACAACAATGATACAATTATAAATGATATGTGATCGAATATAGATGTGAAAGGAGGGAAAGTTATGTCTCTGTGGAATCCGTGGCACGGGTGCCATAAAACAAGTCAGGGATGTGCAAACTGCTATGTGTACAGACGTGATGAAAGTATCGGAAAGGATGCGGGTGTGGTCACGAAGACCGGTGACTATGATCTTCCTCTGCGCAAGAACCGCTACGGCGAGTACAGGCTTTCGCCGGATGACGGAGTTGTTTTCACCTGCATGACTTCTGACTTTTTCCTGGAGGATGCCGATGAATGGCGGAAGGCGTGCTGGGAGATGATCCGTTTCAGAACTGATCTTTCTTTCCACATAATAACCAAGAGGATCGAACGGTTTGAACAGTGCATGCCGCCGGACTGGCGGGACGGATGGGATCATGTTACAATCTGCTGCACCTGCGAAAATCAGGAGATGGCCGACCGCAGACTGCCGGTTTTTCTTTCTCTTCCGATAAAGCACCGCGAGATAATTTCCGAGCCGATGCTCGAAGGTATAAACATCGAAAAATATCTTGCCACAGGACTCATCGAACACGTTACCTGCGGCGGTGAATCCGGCGATAACGCAAGACCGTGCGATTTCAGATGGATAACGGAGCTGCGTCGGCAGTGTGTCCGTGCCGGTGTCCCTTTTTATTTCAAGCAGACCGGAGCGAAGTTTATCAAGGACGGAAAACTTTATCACATCGACAGGGCACTGCAGATGGCACAGGCGAAAAAATCCGGTTACAGCTACACACCCGGTGAAGGTTCGGCAGATGCCATCGTGTACCGTCTTCCGGACAGAAAACGCCTGTTTGAGCGGCTTGCAGCATCCACCTTCCGGAACAGATTTCATCTTTCCGAAAAAGACAAAGAATACATTTCCGACAAGGGTATGGACGTTATAAGAAAACACGCAGAAGATTTTGTCGCAAAGCGTCTTGCACCGGAAAATCCCGAAAACGACGGCAAACAGACACCAATGCGCGGACACCCCGTCTTCATCGCCCAGCACGCTTCAGCCTGCTGCTGCAGAAGCTGCCTCGAAAAATGGCATAACATCCCCTCCGGAAAAGTGCTCACAGATGCAGAACAGAAGTACGTGACAGACGTGCTCATGGAGTGGATAACGAGAGAATATCAGAAGTAAAATTTGTGCATGTTGTATATTCGTTCCGAAAAATGTGCCAAATCGTAAAAGTTCGCTCCGAAAAATGTGTCAGATTTAAAAAGTTCGTTCCGAAAAATGTTGACATGGCTGATTAGTTAATGATATACTGATTATAATATAGAAAATGATATGCGGGAAGCAGCCGGAAATTTTAAGTTCCTGTATTTTGTACCGGCTTAATTTTATGATCAGGAGATAACGCAATGAAAAGAAAACTTTACGATAAATTAAAGGCCTGGAAAGAGTCGCCTTACCGCAAACCGCTTATAATCAAAGGTGCCAGACAGGTCGGTAAAACATATCTGGCTGAAGAATTCGGAAAAAATGAATACGAAGATATGATCGTGCTTAACTGCGACAAGGATAAAAGAATAGCCGGAATATTTAAAGGCGGTTTTCAGATCCAAAAGATAATATCTGATATTGAAATACTTACCGGCAAAAAGATCATTCCCGGCAAAACGCTTCTGTTTATTGATGAAGCCGGAGACGTTCCTGAAACGATCAGTTCTCTTAAATATTTCTGTGAAGATGCACCGGAGTACCATATAATACTTGCCGGATCACTGCTCGGTCTGGCGATTCACAAAGGAAGCTCATTTCCTGTGGGAAAAGTTGATGAGCTTGATCTTTATCCTTTGTCGTTTGAGGAATTTCTTCTTGAAAGCAGGGGAGAATCTGCTGTCGATAAACTCAGAAACGGCAGCCTGGAAGATCTTTCGTCACTTAATTCCGTATTTGAAGAAGAACTGCGAAAATATTATTTCACAGGCGGAATGCCGGAAGTTGTGCATGGGTTTTTAAACGGACGTGATTACAAGGAATTAAGGGATATTCAGAAAAGAATACTCGCTGACTACTCCCTCGATATCTCAAAACATGCCGACAGTTCAATACTCGGACGTATTCATCAGGTATGGAACTCGATACCGCAGCAGCTTGCAAGAAGCAACAGAAAATTTATATACGGTGATATCCAGAAAGGCGCACGTGCCAAAGATTTCGAACTTGCAATAGAATGGCTCATAGATGCCGGAATGGTATATAAAATTCCGAGAGTAAGAAAAGCAGGTATCCCTTTAAAATTCTATGAAGATTTTTCAGCGTTTAAGCTTTTCATGCTGGATCACGGCCTTATGGGTGCCATGGCTGACGCTCCGATCGACGAAATACTGCTTCGTAACAACGTTTTTGAAGAATACCGCGGAACATTTACTGAGCAGTATGTCCTTGAACAACTGAAAACGGAACTTAACAAGGAAATATTCTACTTCGACAGTGAAAACTCCAAGCTCGAACTGGATTTTCTTCTTCAGAATGAAAATGTCCTTGTTCCGGTTGAAGTAAAAGCCGAAGAAAATCTTCGTTCAAAATCACTGCGCCAGTTCTACGAAAATGTACCGTCATCACGTCCGGTGAGACTGTCTATGTCTGATTACAGAAAACAGGACTGGATGACGAATCTGCCGCTGTATGCAGTGGGAAGGATTCTGGATGTGACCGCTTGAAATTTATAGAAAAAGTTCACTTCTAAAAAGGTCAAGATAAATGAGAAATGGAGGCGGGATTATATGACGTTGGCAATGAAACTTGACGAAGAAAGAGAATTTGGAAAATATGAGGAGAAGGTTTCAACTGTGAGGAAAGGCAAAGATCTGGTCAGCGATGATGTAATGATGAGTATGCTTTCAATAACCCGTGAGGAACTTGATTCAATATATCAGATGATTGATGATCATCCGGAAATGAGCGACTGCGATATAGCTAATAAAACATTTTGGAAATAGCTGGATTGATACTGACTGATATGCAGTAAACAAATGCAATTGACTTATGATTTTCAATGTAATGTTATCTTGTCCGCATTTGAATTTGACCAAACCGGAGAATCTAACATAATCCCGATTTTAATACTAACAGTTCAAGTAAAACAGCTGATACATAACTGACGCAATACCCAAAGAACTATTATTAATATTATACAAAACTGATATTGATTTCTGTTGTTTTTTATATTATAATTATGCTATAAAAAACAGGGCTGATATTCAACAGTTCTGAAAACAAATGTGGATTACAACAGAGGGGGATATTAAAATGTTATCATTGATTTTCAGCATTCGTTTCTGGAGAAAAACAGAGGACCGTAACCGTGGTATTGCGGCTATAGTAGTGTCCGGAATAGCAGCTTTGCTCAGTGTTATCCTGTACGGACTTATAGGACTTGTTGACGTAGCCATTTTAGCTGCTAATGTCATAATTTTCCTGAAGGTACAGGGTGAAGGCGGCTTTTACTGATAAGATATATAGTAAACGAAAAATTTATTTTGCGTTTACTGTAAAATAACAGATCGATATTTCCCCGGCAGTGGATTTTTTAGTCCGTGCCGGGGAATTTTTTATTTAAGTAAACGGTTAAAATCGTTGACAAAATCTGTGTATCTGTTATAATTATAGTATGTGTTTTTTTATTGAGTAAATATATATGGATCGGAGGAAGAAACGATTTGGCTTTAAATAAATACGAAGAAAAAATGATAAACGTTTTAACTGAAACACTCGGAGGTGTGCAGGCGGCGTTTTCATATCAGAAACAGGATGCAGAGCATAAACTCGATATTCTCTATGCAAAGCAGAGTCCGGGCGGAAACTATCTTACGGCTTCTACTCTCGGTCTTGTAAACAGAACAACAGGATACTGTGATTCAAATACAGGAAAGGACATCCGTGCGGAACTTATAATGTCATCATACGGCGGACACGATCAGGCCGGAAAGATCCTTTCCACAGCTGGTATCGGCATATACGACACTAACATCCGCTACGGCTACGGAACAGTGCTCAAGGGAATAATGGAACTTTACTATCCGAATTCCGATATGAAGCATCTTTTCCTCATGCTTCCTCCGCCGCTCTGGAAGAAGTCATTCGGCGTGACAGATGCAGATGACAGCATCATCACTTTCCTTTATGCACTTCCGATCTCACAGGCGGAATGCGACTACATGTCTGAAAAAGGCATTGACGCACTTCAGGATCTTTTCGTTGAAAAGAACATCGACATGTTCGACTTCGAAAGAAAATCAGTTTTATAAAGCTGATTTATATATAAATCAGCGCGGGGGACCGGGGTGAAGCCCGGCATTCCTCCCCGGAAATCCGGCGGATCCGGATTTCCGGATCAAACATTGTTTTGTATATTAAAATTCAAAGGAGCGTTTTCTTATAATGGAATGGCGTGGATTAAATGAACTGAGAGAACTTTATCTCTCATTTTTCGAAAGCAAGATGCATACAAGAATGGCAAGTGCGCCGCTTATACCACAGGGCGACAACAGCCTTCTTCTCATAAATTCAGGTATGGCGCCTCTCAAGAAGTTCTTCCTCGGACAGGCAGTTCCTCCGAACAAGAGAGTCACAACATGCCAGAAGTGTATCAGAACACCTGATATCGAAAGTGTCGGCAAGACTTCAAGACACGGTACATACTTCGAAATGCTCGGCAACTTCTCATTCGGCGATTACTTCAAGAATGAAGCTATCGAATGGGCATGGGAGTTCCTTACAAAGGTACTCGAGATCCCTGCAGAAAAGCTCTGGATCACAGTTTTCGAAAGCGATGACGAAGCTGAACAGATCTGGATGAACAAGATCGGCATCCCGAAGGAAAAGATAGTTCGTCTCGGCAAGAAGGATAACTTCTGGGAACACGGCTCAGGTCCTTGCGGTCCGTGCTCCGAGATCCACTTCGACCGCGGTGAGGCTTACGGTCCTTTTGAAAACTTCGAGCAGGCAAGTGACGCTGACAGAATAATCGAGATCTGGAACCTCGTTTTCAGCCAGTTCGATTCAGACGGCAACGGCCACTACGAAGAAATGAAGAACAAGAACATCGACACAGGTATGGGTCTTGAAAGACTTGCATGCGTAATGCAGGGCGTTGACAATATCTTTGAAGTTGATACAGTTCAGAATATCATGAAGCACATCTGCAGGATCGCAGGCGTTGAATACCATACAAACAGCAAGTCTGACGTTTCACTCCGTGTTATTACTGACCACATCAGAAGTACAACATTTATGGTCGGCGACGGCGTAATGCCATCAAACGAAGGACGCGGCTACGTTCTCAGAAGACTTCTCCGCCGTGCTGCGCGTCACGGAAGACTTCTCGGAATCAAGGATACATTCCTTTACAAGGTATGTGAAACAGTAATTCAGGAAAACGAAAAGGCTTATCCTGAACTCCGTGAAAAGGCTGAATACATCAAGAAGATCATTCAGGTTGAGGAAGAAAACTTCGCAAAGACAGTTGACAACGGTCTTGAACTTCTCAACAAATTCATCGAAGAATCAAAGAACGGTATCCTTTCCGGTGAAGATGCATTCAAGCTCAGCGATACTTACGGATTCCCGATCGACCTTACTCTTGAAATAGCAGAGGAAAAGGGCCTTAAGATCGACATGGACAGATATAAGGAACTCGTTCTCGAACAGAGAAACAAGGCAAAGGCTGACCATGCAGCAAAGGCAAGTTCATCATGGGCTGACAACAGCATCAAGATCTCTGTTTCAAAGACAGTATTCACAGGATACACAGAAACAGAAAACGATTCTGAAGTGCTTGCAGTCTTTGACGGCACAGAAGAAAAGGAAAGCGCTTCTGAAGGTGAAAGCGTTGTTATCGTTCTCGACAGAACTCCTTTCTACGCAGAAAGCGGCGGTCAGGTAAGCGATACAGGTATCATCTCAGGCAACGCAGTTATTTCAGTTGATTCAGTAATGAAGACAGAAGACGGTCACTTCCTCCACATCGGTACTGTTGACCGCGGCACTGTAAAGAAGGGCGACAAGGTAAAGGCATCCATCGATGTGACAAGAAGACAGGCTACAATGAAGAACCATACTTCAGCTCACCTTCTCCAGGCTGCTCTCCGTGAAGTTCTCGGTGAACACGTTCACCAGGCTGGTCAGCTCGTAAGTCCTGAAAGATGCCGTTTCGACTTCTCACACTTCAGCGCAATGACACCTGAGGAAATAGCAAAGGTAGAAAACAGAGTAAATGAGATCATCCTCTCATCCATTCCTGTTGAAACAAAGGAACTTCCTATCGAGGAAGCAAGAAAGCTCGGTGCTATGGCTCTCTTCGGTGAAAAGTACGGCGACGTTGTACGTGTAGTAAAGGCCGGCGATTTCTCAGTTGAATTCTGCGGCGGTACTCACGTTGACAATACATCAAAGATCGGTCTTTTCAAGATCATCTCAGAAAACTCAGTAGCATCAGGTGTAAGACGTATCGAAGCTGTAACAGGCTCAGGCGTTCTCGCACTCCTCAACGAAAACATTGCAGTTATCAATGAAGCTGCTGCTATCCTCAAGGCTCCTAATGCTTCTGAACTCACAGCAAAGTGCACTCAGATCATGAACGAGTACAAGGCACTTGAAAAGGAACTTCAGGCTGCCGGTGAAGAAAATGCTATGATGAAGCTCAGTGCTTTTGCTGACAGCGCTTATGACTTTAACGGTGTAAGTGTTATCGCAGCAAGAGTTGACGGCATTAAGAACGACGTTCTCAGAACAATGGGCGACAAGCTCCGCGACAAGGATGCAAATGTTATCGCAGTTCTCGCATGCGTAAATGACGGCAAGGGCGTATTCTCAGTATCATGCGGCAAGGACGCAGTTGCAAAGGGCGCTCACGCAGGCAAGATTGCAGGCGCGATAGCAGGCCTTACAGGCGGTAAGGGCGGCGGACGTCCTGACAGCGCTATGGCTGGTATCGGTGACATTGCAAAGACTGACGCAGCAATGGCAGAGATAAAGAACGTTCTCGGTAATTTTATAAAGTAAATCATAAAGCGGAACGGTGAAAAGCCGTACCGCAGGCACTTTCCCTCCGGGCGGATATTTCGCAGGAGGGCAGTGTCATTTACGGTGAAATACATGTCTCGTACAGAAAGGTGAATGAAAAATGGATTGTTTATTCTGCAAAATAATAAACGGTGAAATACCAAGCAAAAAGGTTTACGAAGACGATCAGGTATACGCTTTTCATGACATAGCTCCTATCGCTCCGGTACACTTCCTCGTTATCCCTAAGCAGCACATTTCAGGTGCGGCAGCTGTAACAGCTGAAAACTCAGCAGTTGTGGCACACATCTTTGAAGTTATCGCAAAGATCACAAAGGACATGGGCCTTGACGGCGGCTTCAGAGTTATCACAAACAACGGTGATGACGCAGGCCAGACAGTTAAGCATCTCCATTTCCACGTAATTGCCGGAAAGAAGCTCGGCTGGAGCTCAGAGCAGGGAGACTGATCGAATGGCGGAAAAGTACACACTTAATGTTGCGGGACTTACAAGGGAACTTACAAGATATCCTGTAAACGACAAGCTCGACATTGCAGCGTTCATCATGTTTTCAGATGTTGAACTCACTGTAAGGTGCGCTGAGGAACTCCTTAAAAAGGTAACTGACTTCGATATCATCCTCACTTCTGAGGCAAAGGGCATTCCTCTTGCCTACGAGATGGCACGTCAGTCAGGTAAGAACTATGTCGTTGCAAGAAAGTCGGTCAAGGTTTACATGACCAATCCTGTAAGCGTAAATGTAAAGTCCATAACCACAAAGAATGAACAGACACTTCATCTCGGCGATGAGAAGGCTACCCTTATAAAAGGAAAGAAAGTCCTCATTGTTGACGATGTAATAAGTACAGGCGAATCACTTTCAGCTATGGAACAGCTTATCGAAAAGGCAGGCGGTACAGTCGTTCAGGCATGCGCAGCCCTTGCAGAAGGCGATGCTGCAGACAGAACAGATATCGTTTTTCTCGAAAAGCTTCCGCTGTTTTTTAAATAATTTCCGGAGGGACAGCATCGGATGAAGCGAAAGATGATCTATGCCGGAGTCCCGTGGACAGCCGGGATGTTCTTTGCTTCCTTTTTCCAACCGGATACGCAGATACCGGCAATGCTAGTAACACTGCTGGTGTCTGCCTTTTTCTTTTGGAAGACCGTCAGAAAATTTGCGTACTATGCCGTCGCTGCTCTGTTTTTCATTGCCGGTGCGGTGACGTTCACACTGAACGACCGTATCGTATGTGAGAAAATAAGATGTCTTGCCGGACAGGAGATCCGGTACGAAGGCAGAGTGACAGAAATTACTGACCGTGCCGACGGAAAATCACAGTATCTTCTTGACGGATCGGCGGGCGATGTAACGCATGTGAAGCTTATGTGTACGGTAAACACTCTTGACTGTACATACTTCGATACCCTGTCGTTTACATGCACGCCTTCGGAGTTTGAAAACAGTTTTCTTTTTAAGGCAAAGGATCACTACGCTTCGGAAGGTATCTTCCTTAAGACTGATAAAATAAAGAGTGTAAAGATCACTCCGGGGAACCGTTTTTCCTTTCGCAGAGCAGTATACCGTTACCGCGACCATATCTCGGAGAAGATCAGTGCGGTGCTGCCCGGAGAATACGGTGCGCTTATAACTGCAATGCTTATGGGTGAAAAGAGCGGTCTTGACGAAAATACGGAAAAGAAACTCTACCGCTGCGGAACCGGACATATGTTTGCAGTTTCAGGAATGCATCTTGCACTTCTGGTAAGCCTTGTTTCAGCGGTCCTTGAAAAAACAAAGCTGACGTTAAAAAAACGTTTCTTCGTTACTGAAGCTTTTATAATAGTTTTTACCGTGTTTTCCGGAATGCAGGTCTCCGTGGTGCGTGCAGCACTCATGATGACGCTTATCTGCAGCGCGGGACTATTCGGACGAAAGCCTGATCCGCTCACTTCGCTGAGTATTGCATCGATCATTCTTCTCGTCCATTCGCCGTGTCTTATCCGGAGCTCGTCTTTTCTGCTGTCAGTGGCAGGTACCTTCGGCGCGTCGGTTCTCGTTCCGTACGTTACCGGAAGTATGAGCGGCGAAGGATTTTTCGCAGGACTTAAGAAAAAAGCGGCAGGCGTGTTCTGCATTTCAGTCTGCGTTTTTCCGTTTTCGGTAATGTTTTTCGATGAGGCTTCGCTTATCTCGCCGGTCTCGGACATTATCATAATACCGCTGTGTACTTTTGCACTGGTCTGCGGGTTCGGAGTTACGCTTACAGGCGGTGCGGACGTCTTTGCTTATCCGCTGCTCATGGCGGGCGGCCTTGCTTCAAAGCTTGTTATAAAGATTTCGTCCTTCCTTTCGGATACCGGTCTTTCGTCAGTTGCCCTCGGACGCGGTTTTGTTCCCGTACTTACGCTTTTTCTTACGGTTTTCGTTGCCTTTACGGCTTTCAGATACAGAAACGGAAAAAGCACTTTTGCGGCAATGTGCATATCGGCGGCAGTTTTCATTGTTTCATCGGTCATCAACGGTCAGATGAACAGAAACATCCTTTCGGTATGCCGCACCGGTACTTCGCGTTCATCTGCAGTGATGATCTCGATGGGAAAATACAATGACGTCATCGACCTTACCGGAAAGCAGACATCTTCACGATATATTTCAAAACTTGCGGACATACGCGGCGTGCACCACATCGACTCGGTGTCTTTTCTGAAGGATCCGTATCAGAGCATGGCCTCCTATTCGCGCAGGCTTGTTCTTAACGATGTTGACCACGTTTATGTGCCGGAAGATGTCTACACTCAGTACGGTGCGGAAATATGCGGCTGCGATCCGGAGCATTTTGACAGTGAGGGACTTTTTCTCGACAGGGGAAAATACACGGTCAGAGCAGTTCCGGATGGCGGAGTAACAGTGGAATACTGCGGAAATACAATAAAAATAGATGATTCCGGGATCAGCACCGGTGAGGGTGTTGTTACGGAACAGAACGTTGCGGTCAGACAATCAGAATCAGGAAAGGTTAAAGTCTACAGACTTGAATGAGGTGGACAATGGCACTTATCACACCGGCTGAACTGGAAAAGGAACTAAAGTCAGCAGTTACAAAGAATGTCTATTATATATACGGAAAAGATGCCGGACGTGTTTCGGCTCTGGCGGAGCTTGTGCGCAGAAAGTACCTTGGAAAGGGATATTCCGCTTCAGATTACAGCAGGTTTACCGGCGATGAAATGAAAGTCAGCGGATTTCTTGATACCGCTGAGATCTGTCCAATGTTTACCGACTGGAATTTCGTCGAGGTAAATGACTTAAACGGTGAATCGCTGAATGCAGATGACCTGAAGGCTCTGACAGCTTTCATTGCGGATGTGCCTGACCAGACCGTGCTTCTGTTTTCCGTTACAGGATTTGATGTAAAGGGCGGAAAAAAGGTACCGACAGCGAAAAACAAAAAGATAATCGACGCCTGCACAAAGGCGGGTTCCGTATCCGAAGCAGATCTCAGAAAACCGGCTGACATGGCCGGCGAGATAATGAAGCGCGCATCGGAAAACGGTTCATCCATCTCGAAGCAGAATGCTGAAAAGCTTGCGCTTATCTGTCTTGGTGACACATTAAGGGTCACAAACGAGACGGACAAGCTCTCTGCATTTGCAGGAAACGATGAGATAACGGCAGAAATGATAGATGAAATGGTAGCCGTCGGCATAGATACCACGGCGTTTGCCATGGCATCAGCCGTAACATCAGGAAATTCAGCGGCAGCCTTTACGATACTTGACGACCTGACAGCAGGAAAAACTGAAGCGGTCCTTATCATATCCGCACTGGCGTCCGCTTTCATGGATCTTTACAGAGCGTCCGCGGCAAGAGCTTCGGGCGTGAAAGAGGCTGAAGTTGAGGCAGATTTCGGATACCACGGACGTGGGTTCGTAGTGCGCAATGCTTTCCGTGACGCTGCGAAAACAAGTACTGCACACTTAAGAAAGTGCCTTGAAATACTTGAAAAGGCTGATCTTGAATGCAAGTCCACGAGGCTTGACCAGAAAATAATCATCGAGCAGTCTGTAGCGCAGATGCTTGCAGCAGGAAACGGAGCGTGAATGGTTTGCTTAAAACAGAGCAGGCTGTAATTGTAGAAGGAAAGTACGACAAGATAAAGCTGGAGTCGATAATAGATGCCACCATAATAGTGACCAACGGATACGGCATTTTCAGGGACAGGGAAAAGCTTGAACTTATCAGATTCTATGCAAGACACAAGGGAATAATCATTCTGACAGATCCGGACGGTGCCGGATTCAAAATAAGAGGATACCTGAAGGGATCTGTACCGGAGGGGAAGATAACAAATGTGTATATTCCCGATGTCTTCGGCAAGGAAAAAAGAAAGGAAAAGCCGTCCTGCGAAGGAAAACTCGGAGTCGAGGGAATAAAAAAGGAACTCATAATCGAGGCTTTCCGCAAGGCGGGAATAAGCTTTACCGATGACGGAAACACCGAAAGACCGGTACGGGATCTTATAACGAGGACTGATCTTTATGAGGCCGGTCTTACGGGAATGCAGGACAGTGCCGAAAGGCGAAGAAGGATCCTTAAGAAAATCGGACTTCCGGAGCGTCTTTCCACCACAGGAATGCTGGAAGCTTTCAATACAATGATGACAAGGGAAGAGTTTTATAAACTTACAGAAAACAAAGGGGAGACAGAATAAATGGTATTTTCGGGTATAACATTTTTATATTTTTTCCTGCCGGCAGTACTGCTTGTCTATATGCTGGTGCCGAAAAAGTGTAAAAATATCATACTGCTTATTGCAGGACTTCTTTTCTATTCCTGGGGCGAGCCGGCTTACTTCTGGGTAATGATCGCATCAAGTCTCGTGGACTATGCAGCTGGTCTTTACATGAACAGGACTGAAAGTAAAGGAAAGCGCCGTGCCGCACTCGTGGTGTCCATGGTCGCCGATCTCGGTTTTCTGTTCGTTTTCAAGTACAGCGGATTTGTGGCAGATGTGATAAACAAAGCCTTCGGGACGAATATTCCGCGGCCGGATCTGCCGCTTCCGATAGGCATCTCATTCTACACGTTCCAGAGTATGTCGTATACGATCGACATTTACCGCAGACAGACAAAGGTTCAGAAGAATTTCATCAATTATCTGACCTACGTTTCGCTTTTTCCTCAGCTGGTGGCAGGACCTATCGTCCGCTACAACGAGGTGGCTGATTCACTTACGGACAGGACTTCGAATGCTGATACCATCGGTGAAGGCGCTGCACTGTTCATAAAGGGACTTGCGAAGAAAGTGCTTATCGCCAACAACATCGGAGCACTGTGGACCGAGGTAAAGAATATGGATTTTTCACATATATCTGCTCTCACGGCCTGGCTCGGCATACTTGCGTTCACGTATCAGATCTACTTTGACTTTTCAGGCTATTCCGACATGGCCAGAGGACTTGGCCACATGTTCGGCTTTGAATTCCCGGTAAACTTCGATCATCCTTACCAGTCAAAGAGTGTTGCGGAGTTCTGGAGAAGGTGGCACATCACACTCGGATCATGGTTCCGCGAATATCTCTACATACCTCTCGGAGGCAACCGCTGCGGAACGGCACGTACTTTCTTCAATCTTGCGGTTGTGTGGGTGCTCACCGGATTCTGGCACGGAGCAAGCTTTAATTTTATCTGCTGGGGTGCTTTTTACGCACTGCTTCTGATCATTGAAAGAGCAGGATTCTCGAAGGTGCTGGAAAAGCTTCCGCCGCTTGTAAGTACATTCTACACTTTTATTATGGTCGTTATCGGATGGGTCATGTTCGACCTCGATACCATGGGGGATTTCTTACGCTACCTTAAGGCTATGTTTGCGGCACGAAAACCGGTGGATTCGCTTTCACTCTATCTGCTTGCTTCCTTCGGCATAATGTTTGCACTGTGTATTTTTGCTTCCACGGATCTCTGGGGAAAACTGTGCGACAGAATACAGGGCAGGGAAAAGTGCGGAAAGATATTCACAGCTGCAGCACCGGCTGTACGTCTTGTACTTCTGCTTCTCTGTACATGCTATCTTGTTGACGCTACGTATAATCCGTTTCTTTATTTCAGATTCTGACAGGGGGTATTCAGATGAAAGAGTTTATGAAAAAGACCGAAGCCGTTGTTTTTCTGGCAGTGATCTTTATTCTGCCGCTGCTTACGCTGTTTTCACATAAGGAGAGTTTTTCCGAGCTTGAAAACAGAACGCTTCAGAAAAAGCCGGATTTCTCCTTCGACAGCTGGTTTGAAGGGAGCTTCATGGAAGAGTTTGATTCATACGTTTCTGACCACTTTACCGGCAGACCGGGCTGGATAAAAATGAAACTGAAGGCTGAACTTGCTCTGGGACGCAAGGAGATAAACGGTATTTACATTTCGGACGGAAGACTCATTGAAAGGACTCCGGAACCGGATTATGAAACCATGGACAAATCGATAGAGGCGATCAATTCGCTTGCCGCATCGGTGGATACTCCGGTCTATGTGATGATAGCACCTACTTCAGCCGGTATCTATACTGATCTCATCCCGAAAAATGCACCTCAGCTCGATCAGCACAGCGTGATCGAATATGTATACAAGAACCTTGATTCAAGGGTATCGACTGTAAATATCTATGATATTCTGAACGCTTCCAGGGAAGACTACATCTACTACAGGAACGATCACCACTGGACTTCGCTTGGTGCGTACTATGCGTACAGTACAGCCATCCAGAAACTCGGATTTTCAGCAGTTCCGTTCAGCCGCTACGACATCGAGCACGCAAGCAGCGATTTCCGAGGTACCTATTACTCAAAGACACTCTACGACGGCATTCAGCCGGATATCATCGACATCTACAGTTGCAAGGAAGGCGAAAAGGTGGTTTCCTGTACGGTTTCAAATGCAGTGGAGGAAAAGACCTACGACAGCATCTACTTCAGGGAGTTTCTTGACGTAAAGGACAAGTACAGCATCTACCTCGGCACCAATCAGCCGTGCATAAAGATAAAAACCAATCTTCAGAGCGACAAGAAGATCCTCATCTTCAAGGATTCCTACGCAAACTCCTTCGTACCGTTCCTCACCCAGCACTACAACGAGATCACGGTACTCGACATGCGCTACATAAACAATTTCCGCGACTACGCCGACCCTGAAGACTACACCCACATCCTCTTCCTCTACAACAGCACGACGTTCAGTTCGGATGACAACATCAAAAAAATAGCATACTAAAACAAAAAACTCAGAGTCCGAAAACTCTGAGTTTTTTGTTTAGTTCCGGATCGGAGTTTCGCGGAGAAGCTTATCCTGCCAGGCACTGTCTGTCTAATCTCCGGGGGTGAGGGGCGGAGCCCGAGGAACATGCGCAGCATATTGGGCAGACTGCTAATCTCCGGGGGTGAGGGGGCGGAGCCCCCTCAAAAAGAAAGCCCCCTCCCCGTCGGGGAGGGGGCTGGGGGTGGGGGATAAACCCCAACATTATTTAATTCCGTATGTCTTTCTGTATTCAAGCATTCTGTCCAGATACTCTTTACCTTCGATAACGCCGTCTTCAATAGCCTTAATAATGTCTTCAATAGTAACGATAGAAAATACTTCAATGCCGAAGTCTCTCTTAACTTCCTGAACGGCTGAAAGATCGCCTTCCTTGCCCTTTTCCATTCTGTCAACGGAAATGACCATAGCTTCGATCTTTACATCAGCAGCATTCTTAAGAACCGGGATCACCTGTCTGATAGCAGTACCTGCAGTGATAACATCTTCGATGATAACGACCTTTTCACCGTCTGTGAGCTGCTTGCCGACGATAACGCCGCCTTCACCGTGATCCTTGGCTTCCTTGCGGTCGAAGCAGTAATTAACATCCATGCCGTACTTGTTGAAAAGTGCAACGCTGCAGCTTACTGCAAGCGGGATGCCCTTGTAGGCAGGTCCGAAAAGTGTGTCAGGTGAAATACCGTGATCCTTTATGCATTCAGCATAGAATTCACCGAGCTTTGCAAGCTGCTTACCGGTTTTGTAGTTACCTGTGTTTACGAAATAAGGTGCCTTTCTTCCGCTTTTTAAAGTGAAGTCACCGAAAGTAAGAACACCGCATTCAGTCATGAATTTTATAAAGTCGTTTTTGTAACTCATTGTAAGTCATCCTCCGATAAAATAATAAAGGAAGCGCTGAATTATTCATAAATCAGCGCGGGGTGCGGGGCGAAGCCCTGTTCTCCCGTCTCCGACAGATCCGGCAAAGCCGGATCTGCCATTAAATCAGTGTTTCCTATACTATCATTATAGCATAGTATCGGCTTTGAGGCAACCTCGGATTTGTATTTGATTTTTGCACAATCCACAAAAAACGAGTAAGTTGTATGTACGACATAAACAATTATTTTAACCTCTCAGACGGGGATTTGAAGATTTTGCATAGAAATATTGATTTTAAAAAACGAATATGATATAATTGATGTGAACTGATATATTGTGATCAGTGTTGTAATTCTTCGGAATTTATGATCAGGGCTGAACAGACGGCATAGCAGCTGTATTTAATTAATAAGAAATTATGGTATTTTTATGACGGGGAATTTTCTGTGATCGATTAAAAATACCTTCTTTTTATTAAATTAATACAATATTTATGTCAAATAGCAAAAGAGGCGTTGAATATATTGTGCAACATTTTTGCTATAAACTTTAAAATAGCACTATACTTTTGATGTTGCATGATGTATAATATTATTAAGCTTGATTATAAGTTTTTGTTGAGTTTTATCCGCAACATAATACGATCGCTGTTTTACAGCAAATTACAAACGTGAACACTCATGATCTTCTCCGCGGGACGCCCCGGAAGATCGGAACAAATTTTAAAATGGAGGTTGTTTAGAAGTGTCAAGAAAAATCAGAAAAGTAGTTGCAAGTACATTAGCGCTTGCTATGATGACTGGTACAGCTGCTAACTTCCCTGCAGGACAGTTTACAGCTATCATCAATGCAGCTACAGCAGAACAGGCAGTATCCACTTCAAACGTTGCCGGCGGACTTGCAGGTCCTACGATCGATGCAGGTACTTATGAAGTAAAGGCAGGCGACACATTCAAGGTTAAGCTCAAGGCTACAGGAAACACAGACGGTTTCAACGCCCTCAACTCATGGCTTGACATTGATACAAACGTATTTGAGATCGTTGGAAAGGAAGCAGGCGACATCGATGATCCTGAAAATGAGGACAGCCTTGCATACTCAAACGTTACTCTTAACGTATTCAAGAAGGACGGCGCTGCATCAGGCGTAGAAACTCTTCTTGCTCTTTACAGTGATACAAACAATGCCAAGGGCGACATGGTCCTTGCAACTGTTACTCTCAAGGTAAAGGACGGAGCTAAGGATGGCTACTATTCACTTCCGTTTGACGCAAAGGGCGACGGCGGTGCTATGGCTAACCGTATCGACAGCAACAGAACTCCTGTAGTTCTCAATCCTACATTCAAGGGTGCTTCAGTTACAGTAGGCACACCATCAGATCAGCCTACAACACAGCCGACTTCACAGACACCGGCTACACAGGCTCCGGCAACTCAGACACCGGCAACTCAGACACCGGCTACACAGACTCCTGCTCAGACAGGCACATTATCAGGCAAGATCGCTGACGCTTCTGCAAAGGCAGGCGAAACAGTCAAGACAAGTCTTACAATTTCAGGCGTAAACTTCGCAGGTTTCGACACTGAACTCAGCTTTGACGGTCTTGAACTTACAAAGGCAACAGCTGACGGATTCGACGTTGAGATCCAGGGCAAGAAGATCGTTGGTCTTGCTAATCCATACAAGGATGTTTCATCAGCTACAGTAAACCTTGAATTCAAGGCTTCCAAGGCAGGCAGCTTCGAAGTATCAGCTGCATCACTTGAAGCTGCTTCAAAGGATAACGAGAAGGAATACAAGGGTTCAGTTACAAAGGGTACTGTTACAGTAAGCGATTCATCTTCAAATCCTACAACAGCACCTACAGCATCAACATCTGCACCTACAGCACAGCCAACATCACAGACACCGCCTTCATCTGATGCTATTCAGATCGAGATCGGCAAGGTAGCTGGTAAGGCTGGCGAAAAGGTTAAGGTTCCTGTAACAGCCAAGAACATAGGTTCAGGTTTCTCAGCACTCCAGTTCGACTATGAAATCGACGGCGATCTCAAAGTCGGCAGAGGTATCAAGGGTGACTTCGGATGCTCATGGACAATCGGTTCAGAAACAAAGTCAGCTCAGTTCCTTGAAGCAGACGGTATGAACATCACAAAGGACGGCGTTATCGGTAAGCTCGAAGTTGAGATCCCTGCAGATGCAAAGGAAGGCACAGTTTACAAGTTCACAATTTCCAACTTTGAAGGTTCTGCAGTTGACAGCGCAACAGGCAAGCAGGGCAAGCTTGAAGGAAGCAAGTTTGCAGCTGTAACAGGTTCTATCACAGTAGGTGATGCAGTAATCGATCCTACAACAGAACCAACAGAAAAGACAACAGCAACTCCTACAACAGCTCCTACAGCTACAACAGCTCCGACAGCTTCAACATCAACACCTTCAGCTGATGCTATCCAGATTGAGATCGGCAAGGTAGCTGGTAAGGCTGGCGAAAAGGTTAAGGTTCCTGTAACAGCCAAGAACATAGGTTCAGGCTTCTCAGCACTCCAGTTCGACTACGACATCGACGGCGGTCTCAAGATCGGCAGAGGTATCAAGGGTGACTTCGGATGCTCATGGACAATCGGTTCAGAAACAAAGTCAGCTCAGTTCCTTGAAGCAGACGGTATGAACATCACAAAGGACGGCGTGATCGGTAAGTTCGAAGTTGAGATCCCTGCAGATGCAAAGGACGGCACAGTTTACAAGTTCACAATTTCCAACTTTGAAGGTTCTGCAGTTGACAGCGCAACAGGCAAGCAGGGCAAGCTTGAAGGAAGCAAGTTCGCTGGTATTGCAGGTTCTATCACAGTAGGCGACGAAGTAATCGATCCTACAGTTGAACCTACAAAGTCACCTGACCCAACAGTTGAACCAACAGCAACTGAAACTGCACAGCCAACAGTGATCCCTACATCAGCTCCTGCGACAAATGCTGAACAGCCGATCTCCAAGACAGACGTTCCTGGCGGTATTGCAGGTCCTAAGATCGACGCTGGTACATACGAAGTTAAGAAGGCCGGCGATACATTCACACTCAAGATCAAGGCTACTGACAATAAGGACGGCTTTAACGCTCTCAACTGCTGGCTCGATGTTGATACAACAGTATTTGATATCGTAAGCATGGAAGCAGGCGATACAGACGATCCTGAAAATGAAGACAGCCTCGCATTCTCAAATGTAACTCTCAACAAGTTCCATAAGGACGGCGCAGCTGACAGTCTTACAACAATCCTCGCTCTCTACAGCGATACAAATAACGCATCTGACGATCAGGTTATTGCTACAATCGTTCTTAAGGTTAAGGACGGCGTAAAGGACGGCTACTATACACTTCCATTCGACGCAAAGGGCGACGGCGGTGCAATGGCTAACCGTGTAACTACAAAGGACGGCGAAAGAGTTCCTGTAGTTCTTAATCCTACATTTGTTGGTGCTCTCGTAACAGTAGGTACTCCTGCACCTGCAACAGCAGAACCGACAAAATCACCAGAGCCTACAACAACACCAACAACAGTACCAACAGCTTCACCGACAACAACAGCTGATCCAACTGATAAGCCACCTGTAGGCGAAGCCATCACAATCGAGATCGGTACAGTAACAGGCGCTAAGGCTGGTGAAAAGGTTAAGGTTCCTGTAACAGCCAAGAACGTTGGCGACGGTTTCTCAGCACTCCAGTTCGACTACGACATCGACGGCGGTCTTAAGATCGGCAGAGGTATCAAGGGCGACTTCGGATGCTCATGGACAATCGGTTCAGAAGCAAAATCAGCACAGTTCCTTGAAGCAGACGGCATGAACATTTCTAAGGACGGTGTTATCGGTAAGTTCGAAATCGAACTCCCTGCAGATGCAAAGGACGGCGATGTATTCAACATCACTATCTCTAACTTCGAAGGTTCAATGGTTGACACTGCTACAAACAAGCAGGTTAAGCTTGATGCTGACAAGTTCACAGCAGTGGCTGGTAAGATAGTTGTAGGCGAAGAAAAGCCAACAGCAGAACCAACTGCTACAACAGAGCCAACAGCAACAACAGAACCAACAGCTACAGCAACACCTACAACAGCTCCTACAGCAACACCTACAACTGATCCTAAGACAGGCGGAATCCAGATCGGTGTTGAGACTGTTGAAGCTGAACCAGGTAAAACAATCAAGGTTCCTGTATATGCTAAGAACATCGGTGAAGGCTTCTCAGCACTCCAGTTCGACTACGATATCGAAGGCGATCTCAAGATCGGCAGAGGTATCAAGGGCGACTTCGGCTGCTCATGGACAATCGGTACAAAGGGCAAGTCAGCACAGTTCCTTGAAGCAGACGGCATGAACATCACAAAGGACGGTACGATCGGTAAGTTCGAGATCGAGATCCCTGCTGATATGAAGCCAGGTGAATACAAGGTTACATTCTCTAACTTCGAAGGTTCAAAGGTTGATGCAGCAACAGGCAAGCAGGTTAAGCTTGACGGCAGCGCATTTGAAGCTGTAACTGGCAAGATCGTTGTTAAGAACGGCGATACACCGACAACAGCTCCTACAGATGAGCCTAAGAATGATGATGCTTACGATGTAAACGGCGACGGCGTTGTTAATACAGCTGATATCATCGCACTCAAGAAGTACTTACTCCTTGTTAAGGATGCTAAGGTTGTAAACGGCGACATCAACAAGGACGGCACAATCAACTCAATGGATATGGTTCGTCTTGTTAATAAGTTACTCAGCTGATTTACAAAGTCAGAATAATTAATTAAAATACTAAGACCGGAATGGTATTCTGAAAAGAAGACTGTTCCGGTCTTTTTGCTTAAATTATCGATTATTTAAGCTATAAACTATGCATCTTAAATAATAATTCTTCAGAAATGGACTATACATTTTTGAAGTTTTGATGTATAATGAAATACATACAGCATGATAAAAACAGGATTGGCGGTTTTGTTTATCAGAAACGCTGAAAGTGTGAAGAAAGAATATCTGATCATATTCTCCGGTCAGATATCATTATGAGAAATCGGAGGTAAAACAATGTCCAGAAAATTAAAGAAGACCGTTGCAAGTGCCCTTGCGCTTACAATGATGACAGGTCCGGCTGCATGCTTTCCTGCATTACAGACAGGGATCGTACTTAACGCAGCAACTGCTGAACAGGTAACTGCAGTGGCAAAGGCTGCAGACGGCATAGCCGGTCCGACAGTCGATGCGGGTACTTATGAAGTAAAAGCAGGAGATACTTTTAAAGTAAAGCTTAAGGCGACAGACAACGCTGACGGCTTCAACGCTCTTAACTGCTGGCTTGACGTTGACACAAACATATTTGAGATCGTAAAGACAGAGGCAGGCGACTCTGACAATGCGGATAACGAGGATACAAGCTCGTTCTCAAATGTTACCATCAATACATATACAAAGGAAAAGGCTGCAGCCGGTGTAAAGACACTGATCGTTCTTTACAGCGACACTGAAAACCTCAAGGGTGACGAAGTCCTTGCAACCGTTACGCTTAAAGTTAAGGATGATGTGCAGGCTGATTACTATTCACTTCCTTTTGACGCTGTGGCAGACGGCGGCGCTCTCGGCAACCGTATTGTAACTGAAGAAGGCGAAAGAAAGCCGATCGTTCTCAATCCGACATTCAAGGGCGCATCAGTTACAGTGGGCACACCTGCGGCAGATCCGACAAAGGCTCCTTCTGCTGATCCTACATCTGAAACTCCGAAGGGAGATACTATTCAGATCGAGATCGGTGAAGTTTCAGGCAAGGCCGGTGAAAAGGTAAAGGTTCCGGTATACGCAAAGAACATCGGCGACGGCTTCTCGGCACTTCAGTTTGACTATGCCATCGACGGCGGTCTGACAGTAGGCAGAGGCATCAAGGGTGACTTCGGTTGCTCATGGACTATCGGTTCAGAGGTAAAGGCAGCTCAGTTCCTTGAACAGGACGGAAACAACATTACAAAGGACGGACTTATAGGCAAGCTCGAAGTTGAGATCCCTGCAGATGCAAAGGACGGCACTGTTTATAACTTCAAGATCTCAAACTTTGAAGGTGCAATGGTAGACAAGACTACAGGCGGACAGGTAAAGCTCGAAGCTGACAGATTTACAGCAGCATCAGGAAAGATCACAGTAGGCGAGGAGGGCAGTACATCTGCTTCACCTGCCCCGGCAACTGATACACCGAAGGGTGATACCATTCAGATCGAACTTGGCTCTGTATCCGGCGATGCAGGCACAAAGGTAAAGGTTCCGGTATACGCAAAGAATATCGGTGACGGCTTCTCGGCACTTCAGTTCGACTACGACATTGACGGTGATCTCAGAGTAGGCAGAGGAATCAAGGGCGACTTCGGCTGCTCATGGACTATCGGTTCTGAAGCAAAGGCAGCGCAGTTCCTTGAACAGGACGGAAACAACATCACTAAGGACGGACTTATAGGCAAGCTCGAAGTTGAGATCCCTGCAGACGCAAAGGACGGCACTGTTTATAACTTCAAGATCTCAAACTTTGAAGGTGCAATGGTAGACAAGACTACCGGCAGCCAGGTAAAGCTTACCGCTGACAAATTCTCTGCTGCGGCAGGCAGGATCACAGTAGGAGAAGCAGTGGAAGAAACTCCTTCACCGGTTCCGACAACAGTCCCGACAAACAAGACTGCTTCATCAGAACAGCCTGAATCAAAGACAAACATAGCAGGTGCGGAATCAGCTCTTAAGATAGATGCGGGCACATACGAAGCAAAGGCCGGAGATACTGTCAAGGTCAAGATAAAGGTATCTGATACAAAGGACGGATTCAATGCCCTTAACGCATGGCTCGACGTTGATACGGACGTATTCGATATCGTATCATGTGAAGCAGGGGATACAGATGATAAGGACAATGAAGACAGTCTCGCATTCTCTAATGTAACAATAAACAAGTTCCATAAGGATGACGCTGCAGATAACATAACAACTGTTCTCTGCCTCTACAGCGATACAAACAACGCTAAGGAAGATATGGTTCTTGCAACAATCGAACTTAAGGTAAAGGACGTTAAGGACGGTTACTATGCGCTTCCGTTTGACGCAAAGGGCGACGGCGGTGCTATGGCAAACCGTATCGTAACAAAGGACGGTGACAGAACAGCAACTGTTATCAACCCGACATTCCTTGGTGCAGTTGTTAAGGTAGGCGATGCAGAAGCAGCTTCACCGGCTCCGACAAAAGTGCCGACGACAGAACCTACAGAGGTTCCGACAACAGTTCCGACAAACAAGACTGCTTCATCAGAACAGCCTGAATCAAAGACAAATATCGCAGGTGCGGAATCAGCTCTTAAGATAGATGCGGGCACATACGAAGCAAAGGCCGGAGATACTGTCAAGGTCAAGATAAAGGTATCTGATACAAAGGACGGATTCAATGCCCTTAACGCATGGCTCGACGTTGATACGGATGTATTTGACATCGTTTCATGCGAAGCAGGCGACACAGATGATAAGGACAATGAAGACAGCCTTGCATTCTCTAATGTAACAATAAACAAGTTCCATAAGGAAGACGCAGCAGATAATATAACAACTGTCCTCTGCCTCTACAGCGATACAAACAATGCGAACGAGGACATGGTCCTTGCAACGATCGAACTTAAGGTAAAGGACGTAAAGGATGGCTACTATGCGCTTCCGTTTGACGCAAAGGGCGACGGCGGAGCTATGGCAAACCGTATCGTAACAAAGGACGGTGACAGAACAGCAACTGTTATCAACCCTACATTCCTCGGAGCAGTTGTTAAGGTGGGCGATGCAGAAGCAGCTTCACCGGCTCCTACAAAAGTGCCGACGGCAGAACCTACAACTGATCCTACAAAGGTTCCGACAGCAGTTCCTACCCAGACACCTCCGGAAAGCGATACTATAATCATAAAGGGCGGCGAGATCTCGGGAAATGCCGGCGAAAAGGTCAAGCTTCCGATCTACGCTGAGAATATAGGCGAAGGCTTCTCAGCACTTCAGTTTGACTATAAGATGGACAAGTCTTTACATCTTGGCAGAGGTATCAAGGGTGACTTCGGATGCTCATGGACAATAAGCGGAGCAGATTATGCAGCGCAGTTCCTTGAAGCGGACGGCATGAACATCACAAAGGACGGCTGTATAGGTAAGCTTGAGATTGCGATAGATGAAGATACTCCGGATGGCACTTACGAATTTGAAATGTATAATTTTGAAGGTTCTATGTTCGATGCTGCTGCAGGAAAGCAGGTCAAGCTTGATGATTCGAAGTTTACCACTGTTTCAGGAAAGATCATTGTTGGTGAACCTGCACCGACAACTGACCCGTCACCAACAAAGTCTGCAGATAATCCGACTGAGGTGCCGACACCGACAGATCCGGCTACTGAAAAGCCTACAGCAACAACTGCACCTACAGCCACATCAGTGCCTACCGCAGAACCAACTTCTGAACCGGAAGGGTTCGCGTACGATGTAAACGGTGACGAAGTGGTAAATACAGCTGACGTAATTGCTCTCAAGAAATATCTGCTCATGGTATACAGTGCAAAGGCAATAAACGGTGACGTCAATAAGGACGGCGAAGTAAACGCTCTTGATATGATGCGTCTCGTAAAGAAGCTTCTTGAATAAAATTTTCATCATGGAAACACTGATCAGTGTTTTACTGGTAATATTTATAAGGCCGGAAAGATAAATTGAACAATCTTTCCGGCCTTTTTTTGTTTTCAGTTCATTATCGCTATAAATTATAAGATAAAAAAGCACAAATCCGTGCATATTTAATAATACTGGAGAAAATTAAGACTATACATTTTTGAAATTATGATGTATAATTAATTACAACGTGTTTTTTTCTATGATAAATCCGACAGCAAAGGCAGGGAAACGCCGGCCGTTTTACTGACTGGTACCGGGAAACGGTGAAATTATTCCGGATGTCCCGCACCGACTGCACCGTCTGATACGGCGCCGCGGAAAAGTCAGTGCTCCCTGCGGACTGTACGGAAAATCTATAAAAACGGAGGTTTTGTACAAGTGTCAAGAAAAATCAGAAAAGTTGTAGCAAGTACGTTAGCACTCGCTATGATGACTGGCCCGGCAGGAAGTTTTCCTGCAATACAGGTCACACAGACTATAGCTTCTGCCGCAGCAGAACAGGTAGTATCAACCACCAGTGCTGCAGGAGGCATAGCAGGTCCTACAGTTGATGCCGGTGTTTACAGTGTAAAAGCCGGTGAAACATTCAAGATCAAGCTTAAGGTAACAAACAACGGAGAAGGCTTCAACGCTCTTAACTCATGGCTCGACGTTGACACAAACGTATTCGAGATCGTAAGTACTGAAGCAGGCGACACAGATGATCCTGAAAACGAGGACAGCCTTGCTTACTCAAACGTTTCACTTAATACTTTCCAGAAAGACGGTGCTGCTGCAGGTGTAAAGACAATTCTTGCACTCTACAGCGATACAAACAACCTGACCGGAGATGCAGTCATTGCTACGATCACACTCAAGGCAAAGGACGGCGTAAAGGACGGAAACTACTCACTTGCTTTTGATGCAAAGGGCGACGACGGTGCCATGGGTAACCGTATCGTAACAAAGAACGGCGAAAGACAGCCTATCGTTCTTAACCCTACATACCGCGGAGCTGCCGTTACAGTTGGAAATCCTTCTGACCAGCCGCAGACTCCTGCAACACAGACTCCGGCTACACAGACACCGGCTTCACAGCCGCCGGCATCTTCAGGAAATCTGACAGGAAGCATTTCAAATGCTTCGGCAAGTGCGGGAGGTACCTTCAGCACAACACTTTCAATTTCAGGAATTGATTTTGCCGGATTCGCAGCAGAACTTAACTTCGACAGCAGTGCGCTTGAACTTACAAAGGCATCTGCTGACGGATTTGATATTGAAATAAAGGACAAGAGCATTGTAGGTCTTGCAAATCCTTACAAGGATCTTTCATCTGCATCAGTTAAGCTCGAGTTCAAGGCATCTTCGTCTGCAAACGGAAACTATGATGTTTCTGTTTCATCTCTTGAAGCTGCTTCAAAGTCAACAGAAAAGGAATACAAGGGCAGCGCTTCAAAGGGTACTGTTACTGTAAGCGGAGGCTCACAGACTCCGACATCTGCACCGACATCGTCAAATCCTGCATCAGGTTCGATCGAAATCGAGATCGGTACTGTTGAAGGCAAGGCAGGCGAAAAGGTAAAGGTTCCTGTATATGCAAAGAACGTAGGCGAAGGCTTCTCAGCACTTCAGTTTGACTACGACATCACAGGCGGTCTCATGGTCGGCAGAGGTATCAAGGGCGACTTCGGCTGCTCATGGACAATCGGTACAGAAGCTAAGTCAGCACAGTTCCTCGAAGCAGACGGCATGAACATCACAAAGGATGGCTGCATCGGTAAGCTCGAGATCGAACTCCCTGCAAACGCAAGCGGAACATACGATATAAAGATATCAAACTTTGAAGGTTCCAGAGTCGACAGCTCAACAGGCAAGCAGGTAAAACTCGAAAACAGCCAGTTCAAGGCTGCTGCCGGTAAGATCACACTTGACGGCGGTACAGCATCACCTGAGCCTACAGTTGCAGCCAGCCCGACAGTTAAGCCTACATCAACATCCCAGTCTTCTGCAGATGCTGTTCAGATCGAGATCGGTACTGTTGAAGGCAAGGCAGGCGAAAAGGTAAAGGTTCCTGTATATGCAAAGAACGTAGGCGAAGGCTTCTCAGCCCTCCAGTTCGACTACGACATCACAGGCGGACTTAAGGTAGGCAGAGGCATCAAGGGCGACTTCGGCTGCTCATGGACTATCGGTACAGAAGCGAAGTCAGCACAGTTCCTTGAAGCAGACGGCATGAACATCACAAAGGACGGCATGATCGGTAAGCTCGAGATCGAACTTCCTGCAGACGCAAGCGGAACATACGAGATCAAGATCTCCAACTTCGAAGGTTCAAAGGTAGACAGCGCAACAGGCAAGCAGGTAAAGCTTGAAAACAGCCAGTTCGCAGGGGTTGCCGGCAAGATCACACTTGACGGCGGTACTGTATCACCTGCACCTACATCAACGGCAACTGCAACTGCACCGGCAACATCAAAACCTGTTCAGTCTGCAAATGAACAGCCTGTATCAAAGACTGAGATTGCAGGCGCACTTGAAGGCCCGACAGTTGATGCTGGCACATACAAGGTAAAGGCCGGCGAAACATTCAAGTTAAAGATAAAGGCTTCAGACAATACAGACGGCTTCAATGCACTCAACTCATGGCTCGACGTTGATACAGATGTATTCGAGATCGTAGGCATGGAGGGCGGCGACATCGACGATCCTGAAAACGAAGACAGCCTCCCGTTCTCAAATATAACTCTCAACGAGTTCCATAAGGAAAATGCGCCTGACAATATAACAACAATACTCGCTCTCTACAGCGATACAAACAACTTAAAGGGTGACGCAGTTCTTGCTACAGTAACTCTTAAGGTAAAGGCCGGCGCAGCTGACAGTAACTATGCACTTGCATTTGACGCAAAGGGCGACGGCGGCGCAATGGCTAACCGCGTAGTGACAAAGGACGGAGACAGAGTACCTGTAGTTCTCAACCCGACATTCCGCGGGGCACTCGTTCAGGTAGGCGAAGGCGGAACACAGAATACACCTGCACCTACAGTTACTCCTACAACAAAGCCTACAGAAAAACCTACAGTTACACCGACACAGCCTTCCTCATCAGATGCTATCCAGATCGAGATCGGTACCGTTGAAGGCAAGCCGGGTGAAAAGGTAAAGGTTCCTGTATACGCAAAGAACGTAGGCGAAGGCTTCTCAGCCCTCCAGTTCGACTACGATATCACAGGCGGTCTGAAGATCGGCAGAGGTATCAAGGGCGACTTCGGCTGCTCATGGACAATCGGTACAGAAGCTAAGTCAGCACAGTTCCTCGAAGCAGACGGCATGAACATCACAAAGGACGGCATGATCGGTAAGCTCGAGATCGAACTTCCTGCAAACGCAAGCGGAACATACGAGATCAAGATCTTCAACTTCGAAGGTTCAAAGGTAGACAGTGCAACAGGCAAGCAGGTACAGCTTGACAACAGTCAGTTCAAGGCAGTCGCAGGCAAGATCACACTTGACGGCGGTACTGTATCACCTGAACCTACATCAACAGCAACTGCACCGGCAACATCAACGCCTGTTCAGACAGCAAAGGAACAGCCGGTATCAAAGACTGACATTGCAGGCGGTCTTGAAGGTCCTACAGTTGATGCAGGCACATACAAGGTTAAGGCCGGCGAAACATTCAAGGTTAAGCTCAGGGCTACAAACAACAAGGACGGCTTTAACGCACTCAACTCATGGCTCGATGTTGATACAGACATATTCGAGATCGTAAGCATGGCAGAAGGCGACATCGACGATCCTGAAAATGAAGACAGCCTCCCGTTCTCAAATGTAACACTCAATACATTCCATAAGGAAAGTGCACCTGATAATATAACGACAATACTCGCTCTTTACAGCGATACAAATAACCTGACAGGCGACGCAGTTCTTGCAACAATAACTCTTAAGGTAAAGGACGGCACTGCAGACAGCAGCTATGTTCTCCCGTTCGATGCAAAGGGCGACGGCGGCGCAATGGCTAACCGCGTAGTAACAAAGGACGGAGACAGAACACCTGTGGTTCTCAACCCGACATTCCGCGGAGCTCTCATTCAGGTAGGCGAAGGCGCAGTTCAGAATTCACCTGAACCTACAGTAACACCAACTGTTACTCCTACAGTAAAACCTACGACACCGGCAACACAGACACCTGCATCAGAAGCTATCCAGCTCGAGATCGGTACTGTTGAAGGCAAGCCGGGCGAAAAGGTCAAGGTTCCTGTATACGCAAAGAACATCGGCGAAGGCTTCTCAGCACTTCAGTTCGACTACGACATCACAGGCGGACTTAAGATCGGCAGAGGTATCAAGGGCGACTTTGGCTGCTCATGGACGATCGGTACAGAAGCCAAGTCAGCACAGTTCCTTGAAGCAGACGGCATGAACATCGAAAAAGATGGTATGATCGGTAAGCTCGAGATCGAACTCCCTGCAAACGCAAGCGGAACATACGATATCAAGATCTCCAACATCGAAGGTTCAAAGGTAGACAGTGCAACAGGCAAGCAGGTAAAACTTGACGACAGCCAGTTCAAGGCAGTTGCCGGCAAGATCACAGTTGAAGAAGGTACAGTATCACCTTCACCGACAGTTACACCAACAGTAACACCTACACTTCCGTCAACACAGACACCTGCGGCAGAAGCTATCGAGATCGAGATCGGTACTGTTGAAGGAACACCGGGTGAAAAGGTCAAGGTTCCTGTATACGCAAAGAACATCGGCGAAGGCTTCTCGGCACTCCAGTTCGACTACGATATCACAGGCGGTCTGAGAATCGGCAGAGGTATCAAGGGCGACTTCGGCTGCTCATGGACGATCGGTACAGAAGCTAAGTCAGCACAGTTCCTTGAAGCAGACGGCATGAACATCGAAAAGGATGGTATGATCGGTAAGCTCGAGATCGAACTCCCTGCAAATGCAAGCGGAACATACGATATCAAGATCTCCAACATCGAAGGTTCAAAGGTAGACAGTGCAACAGGCAAGCAGGTTAAACTTGACGACAGCCAGTTCAAGGCAGTTGCCGGCAAGATCACAGTTGAAGAAGGTACAGTATCACCTGAACCTACAGTATCGCCTGATCCGACCAAGAGTCCTGAACCTACAGCTATCACAACAGCAACACCTGCACAGACCTACAATGAACAGCCGGTATCAAAGACTGACATTGCAGGTGGTCTTGAAGGTCCTACAGTTGATGCAGGCACATACAAGGTTAAGGCCGGCGAAACATTCAAGGTTAAGCTCAGGACTACAAACAACAAGGACGGCTTTAACGCACTCAACTCATGGCTCGATGTTGATACAGACGTATTCGAAATCGTAAGCATGGCAGAAGGCGACATCGACGATCCTGAAAACGAAGACAGCCTCCCGTTCTCAAATGTAACACTCAATACATTCCACAAGGATGGTGCGCCTGACAACATCACAACTATCCTCGCACTCTACAGTGATACAAACAACCTGACAGGCGACGCAGTTCTTGCAACAATAACTCTTAAGGTAAAGGATGGCACTGCAGACAGCAACTATGTTCTCCCGTTCGATGCAAAGGGCGACGGCGGCGCAATGGCTAACCGCGTAGTAACAAAGGACGGAGACAGAACACCTGTAGTTCTCAACCCGACATTCCGCGGAGCTCTTGTTCAGGTAGGCGAAGGCGTAGTTCAGAATTCACCTGAACCAACAGTTACACCTACTGTAACACCTACAGTTACTCCGACAGTAACACCTACAGCACCGGCAACACAGACACCTGCGGCAGAAGCTATCCAGCTCGAGATCGGCACTGTTGAAGGCAAACCGGGTGAAAAGGTTAAGGTTCCTGTATATGCAAAGAACGTGGGAGAAGGCTTCTCAGCACTCCAGTTCGACTACGACATCACAGGCGGTCTGAGGATCGGCAGAGGTATCAAGGGCGACTTCGGCTGCTCATGGACAATCGGTACAGAAGCTAAGTCAGCACAGTTCCTCGAAGCAGACGGCATGAACATCACAAAGGATGGTATGATCGGTAAGCTCGAGATCGAACTCCCTGCAGACGCAAGCGAAACATACGAGATCAAGATCTCCAACATCGAAGGTTCAAAGGTAGACAGTGCAACAAACAAGCAGGTTAAACTTGATGACAGCCAGTTCAAGACAGTTGCCGGCAAGATCACAGTTGACGGTCCTGCATCACCTGAACCGACAGTTACACCTACTGTAACACCAACAGTAACACCAACAGTAACACCAACAGTAACACCAACAGTAACACCTACAGTTACACCAACACAGAAACCTGTAACAGAAGGTCTCAGAGGTGACGTTAACCTTGACGGTAAAGTAACCCAGATCGATGCTACAATGCTCTTAAGAGAAGTTCTTTCACTCTCAGTTGACAGAAAGTCAATACTTGAAGATCTTATCAGCGAAGAAGGAAAGAAGAAGTATCCTGACAACTACATCGAAATGTCACACCGCAACGGTGACGTTGACGATTCTGACAACGGTGAAGGCTTCCGTCAGACAGATGCAACATTCATACTCAGAGCGCTTCTTGAAGCTGGTGTAAAGGGTGAAGACGATATTTCAGATGATATCTGGAACAGCGTTACAAAAAAATAAATCCTGATGACAGAGGAAATGCCGTGAGGTGAGGAAAAGTCTTCCGAACTGACCGACAGAACTTTAACGGCAGAAAAATACATTTAACTGAAGCGGCATACCGGAAACGGTGTGCCGTTTCCGGTTAAGTCATTGTTTTCACGACCATATATTGCGGCTTGAAAACTACAAATTGCGATTTCTGACTGCCGGTAAAGTACAACTTCAAAAAAAATTCAAAAAAAAGATGAGAAAATGGCTATACATTTTTTGTGATATGATGTATAATAGATTTAAGAGTAAATTTTTTTGAGATTTATCCGAACACTGACGGCTGTTTATACAGCTGTCATGAAAATTTTAAACATGGAGGGTGTTAAAATTGTCAAGAAAATTCAGAAGAACAGTTGCAAGCACATTAGCTCTTGCGATGATGGCAGGTACAGTAGGCGTAATGCCTGAATTACAGTTCTCATCAGTAGTACAGGCTGCTGACGCTGGTGCAACTGTATCAGTTAATTTAACAGATTCATCAAAGACTACTTTCAAGCCTGGTGACACATTCAGTGTTACATGTGATGTAACTGACAACGCTGAAGGTTTTTCAGCACTTAATGCTTATGTGACATACAACAAGAAGGCACTTAGCATTGAAAAGTGGGAATACGCAACAACAGATGAAGACGATGAGCTTCACCAGAACATCAACGATCCTACAAAGTCAAACACAAAGTACCAGAACCCTGATGAAAATCTTTCAACACTCGTTCAGCTTTACGTTGACCAGAGTGCTAAAAACCTCAAGGGTGATCAGAAGTTATCAAAGATCACATTCAAGGTACTCGACGGCGCTTCAGGCGATTACAAGATCGAGATCGGCGGCGACCCTGTTCTTCAGAACGGCAAGAAGCCGGCTGACCAGAACAGAATAGTAGAAACAAACGGTCAGAAGAATCCTGTTGAACTTGCACCTAACTACAAGTCTCTTACGATCAAGGTAGGCGCTGAAGCAGCTTCACCATCTCCTACAGCTACTGCAACAGCTGCTGTAACATCAGCAACATCAACACCTGCAGTAACAGAACCTAAGGTTACAGACGCAACTGCTACACCGGCAGTAACAGAACCTACAGTCAAGCCAACAACATCTCCTACAGCTACACCACCTGCAGCTGATGCTATCATTATCGAAGCAGGCGAAATTTCAGGCAAGGCCGGCGATAAGGTTAAGCTCCCTGTAAAAGCTACTAACATAGGCAACGGTTTCTCAGCACTCCAGTTCGACTATGATATCGAAGGCAGCAACATGAAGATTGGCAGAGGCCTCAAGGGTGACTTCAACTGCTCATGGACAATCGGTTCAGAAACAAAGTCAGCTCAGTTCCTTGAAGCAGACGGTATGAACATCTCAAAGGACGGCGTTATCGGCAGACTCGAAATCGAGATCCCTGCAGGTACAAAGGACGGCGTTTATGAGATCAAGTTCAGCAACCTTGAAGGTTCAACTGTTGACAAGGCTACAGGCAAGCAGGTTAAGCTTGAATCAGGCAAGTTTGCTGCAGTTACAGGTAAGATCATCGTTGGTGATGTTCCTACAGCAGAACCTACAGTAACAGCTACAGCAGCTGTAACAGAACCTACAACTATTCCTACATCAGTTACACCTACAAAGGCTCCTGAACTCAAGGAACAGGAAGTTTCAAAGTCTGAAGTTGACGGCGGTCTCAAGGGACCTAAGGTTGACGCCGGCACATACAAGGTTTCAAAGGCCGGTGAAACTGTAAAGCTCAAGATCAAGGTAACAGATAACGGAGACGGCGGTTTCAATGCTCTCAATGCATGGCTCGACGTTGACACAAACATCTTCGAGATCGACGAAAAGGCATTTGAAGCCGGTGACGTTGACGATCCTGAAAATGAAGACAGCGTTGCTTACAACAAGACTACAACAAACGTATTCAAGAAGGAAACTTCAGCTGAAAATATTCAGACAATCCTTGCTCTCTTCAGTGATACAGAAAACCTTGAAGGTGATGCCGTTATCGCAACTATCCCTCTTAAGGTTAAGGAAGGCGTTAAGGACGGTTTCTATTCACTTCCGTTCGATGCAAAGGGCGACGGCGGTGCAATGTCCAACCGTGTAGTTAAAAATGACGATGGAAGAAAGCCTGTAGTTCTCAATCCTACATTCCTCGGCGCTATCGTTCAGGTAGGTGAGGTTGAAGAACCTGCAGTTACAACAGGAGCTGTTACAACACCAGCAGAAACAAAGGCTGAACCAGCAGAAACAACACCGGCAGAAACAAAGGCTGAACCAGCAGAAACAACACCAGCAGTAACAAAGGCTGAACCAGCAGAAACAACACCTGCAGAAACAAAGGCTGAACCGGCAGAAACAACACCAGCAGTAACAAAGGCTGAACCAGCAGAAACAACACCAGCAGTAACAAAGGCTGAACCAACAGCTGACCCTAAGTCTGATGCTATCCAGATCCAGGTTGGTGAAGCAAGAGGTAAGGCTGGCGAAAAGATCAAGGTTGAAATTTCAGCTAAGAACATTGGCGACGGCTTCTCAGCACTCCAGTTTGACTATGAACTTGGCGGCGGACTTAATGTTACAAGAGCTATCAAGGGCGACTTCGGCTGCTCATGGACAGTAGGTTCAAAGTCCAAGTCACTCCAGTTCCTCGAAGCAGACGGAATGAATATCACTAAGGACGGTGTCATCGGTAAGATCGAAATCGAGATCCCTGCTGATGCAAAGGACGGCGAATACGAATTCAAGCTCTCTAACTTCGAAGGTTCACAGGTTGACAAGGCTACTAACAAGCAGAATATACTCAAGGGTGAAAACTTTGAAGGTATTGCAGGTAAGATCATCGTAAACAACGGTACACCTGCTCCGGAAACAACACCAGCAGAAACAAAGGCTGAACCGGCAGAAACAACACCGGCAGAAACAAAGGCTGAACCGGCAAATACAACACCGGCAGAAACAAAGGCTGAACCGGCAAATACAACACCAGCAGAAACAAAGGCTGAACCGGCAAATACAACACCAGCAGAAACAAAGGCTGAACCGGCAGAAACAACACCAGCAGAAACAAAGGCTGAACCAGCAGAAACAACACCTGTAGTTACAGATGCTCCTACTGCAAAGCCAACAGGTACTCCTGAAGAACCTGTAGTTGGTGACGTTGATGACAACGGCGTTGTAAACACAAGAGACCTCGTAGCTCTCAAGAGATATTTACTCTTAGTTGACAAGAAGGCTCCGGCTAACGGCGATATTAACGGTGACAAGGCTATCAACTCAGTTGACCTTATCCGTCTCGTTAAGATCCTTCTTAAGTAATCCTTAAGACAGACCGGAACGGTTAGTTAAATAAAAAATACAGACTCCGCATTCTCTGTGATCCAGAGATACGGAGTCTGTTTTATTTTAAAACAAAGGAAAAGCTGATCAAACCTGAAAACGGCTTCGATTTTGTCAGAGTTTCCGTAAAGAAAAACAGCGCATCACATCGGCTGCGGCAGCCGTTTTGATGCGCTGAATATTTTTGCTGTGAATTTCTTATAAAAACCGGATCAACTGATCATTCCTTATCCGGTTCGAGTCTTTTCTGTATGGAGTAATTTATAATATCGTTGTAGAAAGATAAAGGATTGTCGCTGATACGTTCACCGATCAGTTCAGCCTGTGCACGGCTGCGTGTAAGCAGGCTCAGTTCCATGACCTGGGTTTCTCCGTCTGAAATGCCGCACACGAGTCTGCAGCCTTCTTTACAGTCGCGGTAATCAAGTGAAAGACTGGCATTCTGCATTTTCTTTGCTTTGTATCTGAATGCTTCGTATACAAGTCTTTTACGAAGTGAAAGCTCAACATAGCTTGCAAATTCTTTGACAAAGAGTTCGCCTTTTTCCCCGAGTGAAAAGCATGTTTTCCCGTTGTCATCAAGAGCGGAGATTATCGTATCATTTTTCAGCAGATCTTCAATAGCCTCGTTGTAGTAAAAATAGTTGATTATGCCTGAATCTACTGCAATGTCATAAAGCTCTTCTGAATCAACTGGTGAATCAAGGCTGTGCATAAGACAGCACAGAAGTATCTTGACAGAATTTATGTCATCCGGTTTGTATTCAGCTGTATCCATCTTATCTTCTCCTTTCCGCGTCACAGGAAAGCCTGTTCTGTCTGATCCTTTTTCTTATCTGAAATTGGGATAGTCGAGCATGTGGTTGAGTATTGCGATGTTTACAGCTGCCTCAACACACGGAACTGCTCTTGGTACTATGCACGGGTCGTGTCTTCCTTTTATGGTTATCACGTCGTTTGAAAGACTGGTGTAGTTGATGGTCTTCTGAGGCTGTGAGATCGACGGTGTAGGCTTGATGGCAACTCTGAGTATCACAGGCATTCCTGATGATATGCCGCCGAGTATACCGCCGTGGTTGTTGGTCTTTGTAAGAACATGACCGTGATCATCAACATAGAATTCATCGTTGTTCTGGCTGCCGAGAAGTTCAGCTGCTTTGAATCCGATACCGAATTCGATGCCCTTTACTGCCGGAATACCGAAAACGAGACGTGAAATAGTGTTTTCAAGACCGTCAAACATCGGTGAGCCGATACCAGCAGGTATGTTTACTGCTGCACACTCAATAACGCCGCCGAGAGAATCAAGTGATCTTCTTGCCTTGTCAACGTCTTCTATCATTTTCTTTCCTGCTTCGTCGTCGATAACAGGAAATTCCTTGCTTCTGATTGCGAGAATATCTTCACGGCTTACTCCGGTGAAGCTGAATTCCTTATCCTTTATTCCGTGGATGGCGGAAATGTGAGCGCCGGTGTAAATACCGCGCCTTTCAAGTATCTGGGCACAGACAGCGCCTGCAAATACGAGAGGAGCTGTAAGTCTGCCTGAAAAATGACCGCCGCCGCGAACATCGTTGAAGCCCTGATATCTTCTGGCACCTGTGTAGTCGGCGTGTCCGGGACGTGCAAGTGTCTGTACGTTGCCGTAGTCAGCACTGTGCTGGTCAGTGTTTCTTATTACGGCACACAGAGGAGTGCCTGTTGTCCTGTTGTTGTAAAGTCCGGACATTATTTCCGGTATATCCTTTTCCGCACGCGGGGTGGATGTTTTGTTCTTCTTCGGAGCTCTGCGTGACATGAAAGCGAGAACCTCTTCCATGCGTATGTATTCTCCCGGAGGAAGATTATCCATAACGACACCTATTCCAGTGCCGTGAGATTCGCCGAATATTGATATCGAGATACGATCATTCCAAAGTGATGCCATTCTCTGTTTTTCCTCCTAAATTAATATAATCTTTCAGAAAATCAGGATAGGATTTTCTGATGGATTCAAAGCCTCTGACAGTGACGTTCCCTGTTGATGCCGTCGCAGCAATGGCAGCAGCCATCGCGATGCGGTGATCGTTGAAACTGTCCACCGTGCCGCCGGTAAAGTGAGGTACCGGTGTGATTATAAGTCCGTCATCGGTCTTTTCTATCTTACCGCCTATTCCGCTGATCATTCGTGCTGTTGTATCGAGGCGGTCGCTTTCCTTTATTTTAAGACGCTCTGCGTTTGTGATGCGTACAGTGTTTCCGGAAAGTGAGCAGAGAACAGCAAGTGTCGGTACAAGATCCGGTATGTCGGAAGCATTTATCGAGTATTCTCCGGACACACCCGTCTTTTTATTATAGCATAACTGGTTTGCTATTTCAATTATTTTCTTGTCTCCCTGGGCTGAACGGTCAGGGTCAGGAAGGTTTTCTATCGTTACACTGCTTCCGGTGCTGTTTGCTGTTACAAAGAAGGCAGCCTGTGAGAAATCCGCTTCTGATGTGTAGTCGGCAGGACAGTATTTCTGTCCGCCCTTTACACGGTATCCTTCCGGTGTCCTTTCAGCTTTTACTCCGAAGGCCTTCATGCATTCAAGCGTGATGTTTACGTAAGGCTCGGACTGGAGCGGGGACGTAAGTATTATTTCGGAGTCTTCTTCGCAGAGCGGAAGCGCCAGCAGAAGTCCTGTAATGAACTGTGATGATACGTTTCCTTCAATATGGAAAACGCCGCCTTTCAGCTTTCCCGAAGTTGTGAAAGGCATGGTGTTATGGTAGTCGAAGGTGATTCCTTTTTCCGAAAGCTCTCTTGTGTATATGTCGATCGGTCTTTCCGGAAGACGTCCTTTTCCGTGATAAGTGGAAAATGTTCCGAGAGCGCATGCCACAGGAATGATGAACCTGAGTGTGGAACCGCTTTCACAGCAGCGCAGTTCGGCTTTTTCAGAAGGTTTGCTTATGCCGCAGACCTTTATCACGTTTCCTTCAGTTTCGAATGAGGCACCGAGTTCCGTAAGGGTATCCATTGTTGCAAGAATGTCCTGTGAGATGCTTATGTCGCGCACATAAGAGGTACCTTCGGCAAGTGCCGCGCAGATAAGTGCTCTGTGTGAAACACTTTTTGATGAAGGTATGCGGACAGTGCCGTTAAGTTTCGAAGGTAAAAAAGTTATATCCATAGGTCCACCTCTTAAGCTTCCATGTAGGCCCTGAATTCTTCGAAAGGCATTTTCTTTATCGATGAGGTGCCGATGTCGCTGCAGATTATTGCGTTGATCGATGACGATTCACATTTCTTGTCGTTGGCACAGAGCGGAATGAGGTCAGATATCTTCGCTTCCGTCTTCAGCGGAAGTCTGTACGAAGTGATGACTCTGTCGAGTGCTTCCAGTGCCTCCGATTTGCATTCTGAGTGCTTTACAGCCTGCTCTGTTATGATGTGCATGCCTGCTGCGACAGCATTTCCGTGAGTGTATGTCTCGTAGTGGAAAAAGCTTTCGATCGCGTGTCCCATGGTGTGGCCGAAGTTGAGGAGCATACGTTCTCCCTTGTCAAATTCGTCGTTTTCCACCACGTCGCGCTTGATGGAAACGCAGCGGAAGATTATGTCGTCTATATCGTCGAAGTAGTCGCCGATTGTGTGTGAAGCGATAAGGTCAAAAAGTTCTCGGCTTCTTATCATGCCGTACTTTATAGCTTCAGCCATTCCGTCCGATACGATTTCAGGCGAAAGGGTCTTAAGTGTGAGCGGGTCGCAGATAACGAGTCCCGGCTGTTTGAAAGCTCCCACAAGATTTTTTCCGCACGGAAGATCGATCGCTGTTTTTCCTCCGACCGAGCTGTCGATCTGGGCTAAAAGTGTGGTCGGTATCTGGATGAAATCAAGTCCGCGGAGATATGTTGCTGCAGCATATCCGGTTATGTCGCCGACTACGCCTCCGCCGAGAGCGATAAGGCAGTCTGAGCGTGTGATGCCGTTTTCCGCAAGAAAGTTGTATATCTGGTTAAGCGTATCAGAGCATTTTGATTTTTCGCCGCTTTTAAAAACGAATTTTACTACCCTGAAACCGGCTTTTTCAAGTGAAGCGATGACCTTTCCGGAGTAGATCCTGTCTACTGTGTCATCTGTTACAACGGCGGCAAATCTGGTTTTGGTGACTTCAGACACGAGTTCTCCGCACCGGGACAGCAGTCCCTGTTCGATAAGTACCTCGTATGGTCTGGATGCTCTTACAGCAATTTTTTTCATTAGGATCGTCCTTTCAAAATTATATGAACAAAATTATTATACTATAAATGCGTGTTTAAGTCAAATAATTCTATATTATTTTTATGTCAATAAATATAAGTTTTCAAGCCGGTTTCAGCGCGGATTTTATACATATAGCCAAGACCGGCACACTTGATTTATTCGGCTGTCAGTGGTATAATTAAATAATGAGTATATTGGAGATGTATTGTTATTTGACGGGAACGTTCAGGCGGTACTCTCTTTCCAAATAAAATAACAGAGGTGAACAAAAGCATGATAAGAAGCATGACAGGCTTCGGACGTGAAAGAATGGTGCTCGGCGGCAGAGACATTCTTGTGGAGATAAGATCGGTAAACAACAGATACAACGAACTCAGCATCAGACTTTCCAGAGCTTACCTGTACCTTGAGGAACCGCTGAAAAAACTTGTTCAGGAATATATTTCACGAGGCAAGGCTGAAGTCTCGGTCACCATAACCAATATTTCAGCGCCTGACACCACGATCGCAGTGAACACAGCAGTCGCAAAGGGTTATGTTGACGCACTGCGGAAAGCCAATGAAGAACTCGGTCTCATGGATGATCTTTCACTTTCAAGGATCACTCATTTCCAGGACATTTTCACTGTTGTCAAGGCGGCAGATGACGAGGACCAGATGTGGAACGACGTAAAGACCGTTGCTGAGGCTGCACTTAAAAAATTCGTTTCAATGCGTGAAAACGAAGGCGCGAGAATGAAGGAAGATGTTCTCGGAAGACTTGACGCAATTGAACAGATGGTAGGCATCATCGAGGAAAAGGCACCTGAAACGGTCACCGCTTACAGGGAAAGACTTTTTGCGAAGCTTTCGGAAGTGCTTGCCGACACAGCAGTCGATGAACAGAGGATACTTACTGAGGCAGCCATTTACGCTGAAAAGATCGCAACCGACGAGGAAACAGTAAGACTCAGAAGTCACATAGCAGAATTCCGCACTATCCTTGAAAAAGAGGACATTGTGGGAAGAAAGCTTGATTTTCTTGTTCAGGAAATGAACAGGGAAGCCAACACCACAGGTTCAAAGGCGCAGAACATTGACATCACAAAGACTGTTATCGGTATCAAGTCTGAAATAGAAAAGATCCGTGAACAGATCCAGAACATAGAGTAGGTCTTCAGATGAAACTGATAAATGTCGGTTACGGAAACATGATCTCATCGGACCGTCTTGTTGCTATCGTCAGTCCCGAATCAGCTCCGGTAAAAAGGATGATACAGGATTCACGCGACAGCGGCATACTGATCGATGCGACCTGCGGACGAAGGACCCGCGCTGTTCTTGTCATGGACAGCGGACACATAATACTTTCGGCTGTACAGCCGGAAACCATGGCGCTCAGATGCAGCGGCGAGAAAGGAAATGAGAATGATGGATAAGGGCATTCTTATCGTTGTTTCTGCTCCGTCCGGATGCGGAAAGGGAACGATACTTGCAGAGATATTAAAGGACGAAAAATTCTTTTACTCCGTTTCAGCAACAACAAGGTCGCCAAGACCGGGCGAGACTGACGGAGTGAATTATCATTTTCTGAAAAAGGAACAGTTCGAGGAGCTTATCGCTTCCGGCGGCATGCTCGAATATGCGCAGTACTGCGACAATTACTACGGCACGCCAAGGGAAAAGGTAAGGGAGAAACTCGGCGAAGGAAAGCACGTCATTCTCGAGATCGAGGTACAGGGTGCCATGCAGATCAGGGAAAAATGTCCTGATGCAGTCTTCATCTTCATAGCTCCGCCTTCAGTTGAGGAACTGAGAAAAAGGCTTTCAGGCCGCGGAACAGAGACTGCCGATGTCATCGAAAAGAGAGTTTCCGAGGCTGCTCATGAAATCAGTTTTGCAGACAGGTACGATTATGTTATCGTAAATGACAGGCTTGAAGAAGCAATAGAAGATTTCAGAACGGTAGTACGTGCTGAAGAACTTAAATCAGTAAACCAGAAAAATATTATAGACGAGGTGCTTAAAAATGCTTAGACCAGCAATTTCACAGATCATTACAAAGAACGAAAGCTACTATTCTCTGGTTATCGGAGTTGCAAAGAGAGCAAGACAGATCGCTGACGAGCTCTACGAAAAGGGCGAGATCCTCAAGGAAAAGCCAGTTAAGACTGCCGTTGAAGAATTTGCAAGCGGTAAGTACAGGATAGTAGAATATCATGAACCGGACTCTGATAAAAACTGATGCAGACCGTTTCTGCGGTGCGAACGGCAAGAATTGCTGTTTACAATATTGCATATACAGCTGACAGGCCGTTCTCATATCTTATCCCTGAGGATATGTATGAGGCGGCTGTCTGCGGAGTAAGGGTAATTGTTCCTTTCGGCAGAGGCGGCAGAAAGCGCGTCGGACTTATTCTGAGCGTTGCCGATGAAGTGCCGTCCATGAAACTCAAGTCCGTTCTTTCGGTCGTTGACCGTGAACCGGTAGTGAGTCCCGAGATGATGCGCATGATCCTCTGGCTCAAGGAAAATACTTTCTGTACGTTCTACGAAGCTCTGCGTACCATTCTTCCGTCGGGTATGAACATCAGCATAAATGAAAAGTACAGTTTCTGCGAAGATGCTGACTTTACCGGCCTTACCGAAGAGGAAAGCAATCTTGCAGGATTTCTGAAAAATGCGGCTTCGGAACGTGAGTTCGATGAACTGCTGGAAAGTTCATCGGAAAACGGAAAAAGACAGGTCATCGAGTCTCTTGTAAGCAAGGGTGTCATAAGACGTGTAAGCGAAACGAGTCAGCGCGTAAAGGACAAAACCATGCGCATGATAAAACTTTCGGAAGCTTATGCGAACGAACCCGGTATGTTCCGGCTTACCCCCAAGCAGAAACAGGTCATAAATCTTCTCGGCGAGAACGGTTCAGCTTCTGTAAAGGAAGTATGCTACATATGCAGTGTTACCGAGGCTGTAGTAAAGAACCTCGTGAAAAACGGAGCCTGTGAGGAATTCAGTGTTCCGGATTACAGGCTTCCCGGCGAGGAAAAATACGAACCGGACGCACTCGGAAAGATAGTCCTTTCCGAAGCGCAGAACAGGGTTTTTTCAAGAGTTTCTGAAGTGATAAGTGAGGGAAGACCTCACTGTTTCCTTCTTCACGGTGTTACCGGAAGCGGAAAGACATCAGTTTTCATAAAGCTCATCGAAAAGACGCTTTCCGAAGGAAAGACAGCAATGCTCCTTATTCCGGAGATATCGCTGACACCGCAGATAGTTGAAAATTTCTGCAGGCTTTTCGGAGGAACCGTTTCGGTCATTCACAGCAATCTTTCGCTGGGACAGCGCCTCGAAGAATACAGGCGTATCGAAGCGGGCCTTTCAAAAATAGTCGTAGGGACAAGAAGTGCGGTGTTTGCGCCTCTTGAAAACATCGGGCTCATTATCATGGATGAGGAGGGCGAACGCTCCTACAAGTCAGACAGTGCCCCGAGATACACTACATCAGCCGTTGCGAAGGAACGCTGCAGAACACACGGAGCAGTACTCCTGCTCGGATCGGCCACGCCGTCGGTCGAAAGCTACTACTATGCCCGTAAGGGCGTTTATGAACTTCTCGAACTCACCGAGAGGTTCAACAAGTCTGAACTTCCTCATGTTGAAATAGTTGACATGAATGCAGAGAGGGCGAACGGAAATACAAGTGAATTTTCTGAAGTCCTTGTGCATGAGATAAAGCACAACCTTGAAGCAGGGGAGCAGACCATTCTTCTTCTCAACAGAAGAGGATATCATACAGTTATCTCGTGTGCAGGATGCAGCAGTCCGGTCTACTGTCCGAACTGCAGTATTCCGTACACTTACCATAAAGCCAACGATTCGCTTGTCTGTCACTACTGCGGCAGCATAGCGGAGCTTCCGGAAAAATGTCCGGAATGCGGCGGAACAGTATTCAAACAGATGGGTTTCGGAACTCAGAAGATGGAGGAACAGCTTGAAGTGCTTTTTCCCGATGCGCGGATACTCAGAATGGATGCAGACACGACGTTTTCACGTTATGCCTACGAAAAGAACTTTAAGGATTTTGCGGACAAAAAGTACGACATTATGGTCGGCACCCAGATGATAGGCAAGGGACTTGATTTTCCCGACGTCACTCTGGTGGGAATAGTGACTGCTGACAAGTCGCTGTTTTCGGGTGACTTCAGAAGCTACGAGAGGACGTTCTCCCTTATAACGCAGGTCGCAGGACGAAGCGGACGCGGAGGCAAGAAAGGAAGAGCCTATCTTCAGACGTTCATGCCGGATCATTACGTGCTTGGTCTTGCTGCTGCACAGAACTACGCCGGTTTTTACGAGGAAGAGATAGCTCTGAGAAAAACGCTCATCTTTCCTCCGGTATGTGACATATGTGTTATCGGCATATCTTCAGTTTCTGACGCAGCTGCAGCTGCAGCGTCTGCAGTCACACTGAAGATCATAAAAGATGTAATAAAGTCTGAACAGATAAAATTTCCGCTCAGGGTGCTCGGACCGGTGCAGTCCGGTATTGCCAAGATGAACGGAAAGTACAGATACCGTCTGATCCTGAAATGCAAAAACAATAAGGAAACAAGAAGTTTTATTCGCAGAGTTCTGCTGAAAACAGCTGAATACCGTGAATACTCAAACGTAAATATTTATGCCGACATGAACGGCGACATAGTTTAAAAGGTGGTAGAACATGGCTTTAAGAAATATTGTTACGAAGGAAAACGAAGTACTTTACAAGAAATGCAGAACAGTTGAAAAGTTCGACGAACGACTCTGGACTCTGCTTGACGATATGAAAGATACACTCTACAAGGCACAGGGATACGGTCTTGCAGCTCCGCAGATCGGAATTCTCAGAAGAATTGCCGTCATTGATGTCGGCGAAGGTCTTATCGAGCTTATCAATCCTGAGATCCTTGATCCTGAAGGAGAACAGCGTGACGTTGAAGGCTGCCTTTCATGCCCTAATATATGGGGATACGTAAAGAGACCGTACAGCTGCACACTCAGGGCACAGGACAGAAACGGCAATTACTACGAAAAGAGACTTGAAGGTATTTTCTGCAGATGTGCATGCCACGAGACAGATCATCTTGACGGAAAATTATTCATTGATCTTGTTGACGAGTTTGTTGAACCGGAGGAATAATATTGAATATAGTTTTTATGGGTACGCCTGATTTTGCAGTCCCTTCGCTGAAGGCTCTTTCAGATGCGGGTGAAAATGTTACAGCTGTTTTCACACAGCCTGACAAGCCTAAGGGACGCGGATACAAAATGGTCCCGACACCTGTCAGGAAAGCAGCTCTTGAAATGAACATTCCTGTCTATCAGCCTCTTTCACTCAGAAAGGGTGAGGATGCAGAAACTGCGTTTAACATACTGAAGGAAAATGCCCCTGACCTTATTGTTGTTGTTGCCTACGGTCAGATCCTTCCGGAAGAGATACTTTCACTTCCGAAGTACGGATGCATAAATGTTCACGGTTCACTTCTCCCTGAATACAGGGGGGCAGCTCCTATGCAGTGGTGCCTTCTGAACGGCGAAAAGAAGACAGGCGTTACCACCATGATGATGGATAAGGGCCTCGACACAGGTGACATGCTTGTGAAGTCTGAAATTGAGATCGGTGAAAACGAAACTTTCGCTGAACTTCATGACAGACTTGCCCTCTGCGGTGCTGAAACTCTTTTAAAGACTCTTGAGAAACTTAAAAACGGCACTCTCACACGCACACCTCAGGATGACAGCCTTTCCACCTACTCGCCGATGATAACAAAGAACATGTCGCTTATCGACTTTAACGAACCGGCCCGGAAAATACACAACACGGTAAGAGCCATAACAGGATTTGCATTTCTCAGCGGAAAGAGAATAAAGTTCTTCCGTTCCGAACTTACAGGAAAGAAATCGGCGGAGGAACCGGGTACGGTAACTGAAGCTTCATCGGAACTGCTTGCAGTATGCGGTGACGGTGAGGTAATAAGATTTACCGAGGTACAGCCTGAAGGAAGCAAAAGAATGAAAGCTGCTGATTACCTCAGAGGCAGCAAGCTTCAGGCCGGCATAAAATTCACTACCGGAGAATAATAATGGTAAACTGCAGAAAAGAAACGGTAAAACTTCTGTCAAAGACATTTAACGAGGACAGTTACTCGAACATACTTCTTGACAGCGTGCTTTCGTCGAATGAAATGACACTTCAGGACAGAAAATTCATAACGACTCTTTATTACGGTGTGCTTGAAAGAAAGCTCACGCTGGATCACATAGTTTCATGTTTCAGCACCAGAAGACCCGAAAGACTTGATCCGACTGTTCTGAACATACTCAGGACGGGAATCTACCAGATAAAATATATGGACAGTGTGCCGGACAATGCGGCTGTCAACGAGTCGGTAAGACTTGCGAGGAGTTTCCGCCTTTCAAGTGCTTCAGGCTTTGTCAATGCAGTCCTCAGAAACTTTCTGAGAGATCCTTCTTCAGTGAAGGAGCCTGAGGATGAACTCGAAGCACTTTCAGTACGCTATTCGGTATCACCTGAAATAATCAGAGTGGTGCTTTCAGGCTACGGCAGAGAGTTTACCGTGTCGTTTCTCGAACGTCTGACAGGAAAAATGCCGGTCTATATACGTCTCAACAGCCTGCTTGCTGATGAAAAGAAGCTTAGGGAGGCAATGGGAAGGATCGAACCGGTAAAGTCGGACATACTGCCGGACTGTTACAGCGTCTCTTCCGGCGTTCTTACACATACGAGCGCCTTCAGAAAAGGCTTTTTCCATGTTCAGGACATCGCGTCACAGCTTGCATGTGCGGCTCTCGGACCGGAACCGGGCGATACAGTGCTTGATCTCTGTTCGGCACCGGGAGGAAAGGCGTTTACCATGGCTGAGATGATGAAGGGCGAAGGAAAGGTAATTGCCTTTGATCTTTACGGGCACAGGTCGCGTCTTGTTGAGGACGGAGCGGCAAGGCTGCATCTTGAAAATGTGACAGCCTTTACGCATGACGCACTTGAATACGACGCTTCACTGGAAGGTGCAGACAAGGTGCTCTGTGACGTTCCGTGTTCCGGATTCGGCGTAATGGGAAAGAAGCCGGAGATCAGATATAAACTTACCGACGACCTTGAGGAACTCTGCGATATCCAGTACAGGATCCTGTGCAACGGAGCTTCCTATTTAAAAAAAGGCGGGGAGCTGGTGTACTCCACATGTACTCTCAACCGTAACGAAAATGATGAGATCATTGACCGTTTCTTAAGAGAGCACGATGAATACGAGGGTGTGAGCTTCCTTGAAAATGCCGGAGAACCTTTCGGCGGATACAAGGCGGTTCTCGGAGCTTCCGGACCTGAAAGTGACGGGTTCTTTATTTCAAAGATAAGAAGGAAATGATCATGACTGATAAAACGGACATACTTTCCTTAAGCCTTTCAGAGCTTACGGAAATGGTCACGGAACAGCTCGGCGAGAAAAAATTCCGTGCCGGACAGATCTACGAATGGCTGCATGTAAAAAAAGCCGGAAGTTTCGATGAAATGACTAACTTATCAGCCAGTTTAAGACTAAAACTAAATGATACGTTTTGTATAAAACGCCTAAATATCGTCCGAAAGCTTGAATCAGCTATAGATAATACTGTAAAATATCTTTATGGACTTGATGACGGCAATATTGTCGAGTCTGTAGTAATGGAATACAGCTTCGGACTGTCGCTCTGTGTATCCACGCAGATAGGCTGTAAAATGGGCTGTGACTTCTGTGCTTCAGCTATTGCCGGATTTGTCAGGAACCTTACCGCTTCCGAGATACTTCTCCAGAAGTACGAGGCTGAGCGTGATCTCGGCAGAAAGATATCACGCGTGGTGCTCATGGGGATCGGTGAACCGCTTGACAACTACGACAATGTCCTGCGTTTCATAAGGATCGTGACTGCACCGGAGTCGGACGGCATAAGCCAGAGGCATGTTACGCTTTCGACCTGCGGTATTGTACCGCGCATACGTGAACTTGCTGATGAGGAGCTTTCCGTCAATCTTGCAGTATCACTCCACAGTCCGGACGATGCTTCACGAAGCAGAATAATGCCGGTAAACAGAAAGTATGACCTCGCGGCGCTTATGTCAGCGTGCAGATACTATACTAAAAATACAGGGCGAAGGATCACCTTCGAATATGCTGTCATTGAAAATGTCAACTCTTCATCCGCTGATGCAAAAAAGCTTGCTTCACTGCTTGGCGGCATGATAAGTCATATAAATCTTATAGGTGTAAATGATGTAAAAGAGAGAGATTACTCCTCTTCCTCATCGCACGTCGAGAAGTTTAAAAACGAGCTTGTCAGACTCGGTGTAAACGCGACCGTCCGCCGTAAACTTGGTGCTGACATCGATGCGGCCTGCGGACAGCTCAGACGTGAATTTGAAAGTACAAGAGGTGAGATGATTGAAAATAGCCAGTGAATCGGATATTGGCTTATGCAGAAATGAAAATCAGGATATGGTAGTCTGTGAGATAATAGACGAATCAGACGGTTCAGCTCTGATAATAGTCTGTGACGGTATGGGCGGCGAAAACCACGGCAAATACGCCAGCACCGTTGCGTCAGAGGTCGTAAGAAGCAAATTTATTGCCGGTTACGACAGGGCATTTGCGTCAAAAAGCCTGAAAAATCTGCTGGTCTCAACAGTTACAGTGGCTAATTCAGTAATATTCAACACATCACACGCAGAGCCTGAGAAATCAGGTATGGGGTCAACCTGCGTGGCTGCATTCATAGATGCGAAGACTGACACGGTACACATCGTGAATGTCGGCGACAGCAGAGCGTATCTCTGCCGTGGTGACTCTCTGGAGCAGATAACCAGAGATCATTCTTTTGTACAGCTTCTCAGAGATCAGGGAAAGATAACTGAGGAGGAAACGGTCAACCATCCGAAGAAGAACATGCTCATAAGGGCTGTCGGCGTGGACAGGGAGATCGAAGTGGATTATTTTGAAACCGAGCTTCAGGGTGCAAGGCTCCTCATCTGTACAGACGGTCTTCACGGCTGCTGTACTGACGAAGAAATCAGAAAAGTGCTTTCGGGCAGTGATGTGGAAACAGCAGCCAAGAAGCTTGTGGATATGGCTCTTGAAAAGGGAGGACCTGATAACATAACTCTTGCGGTAGCTGAAAACAGCTGACAGGAATTATGAAGAAGGGTACCCTATCAAATGATCAGGAGTGTTTGATACATGGATAAATATATTGGAAAAAAGCTTGACGGACGATTTGAGATCCAGAAGCTTATAGGATCCGGCGGCATGGCCAACGTCTACAAGGCAAAGGATCGCCTTGATGAAAACGGAAGTGTTGTGGCTGTAAAGATCTTAAAAAAAGAATATGCCGAAAACGAGGAGTTTCTTCGTCGTTTCCGTAATGAATCGCTGGCTATTGCCCAGCTGTTCCATCCGAACATTGTGAAGATAATAGATGTCGGTTTCAGAAATAACTCAGACACCCAGTACATCGCCATGGAATATATTGAAGGGATAACCCTGAAAAAATACATGGAGAATGAGAACGGAATGGACTGGCAGACTGCAGTGCATTTTATGCTGCAGATCCTCAGAGCGGTCGGACATGCACATTCGAATGGGATTTATCACAGGGACATAAAGCCTCAGAACATAATGGTGCTCAAAGACAACAACATAAAAGTCATGGACTTTGGAATCGCCAAGTTTGCCAAGGACGAGGGACTTACCACCACTGCACAGGCCATCGGCTCAGTGCATTACATAAGTCCTGAACAGGCGCGCGGCGGCGAGACAGACGAGCGGAGTGACATTTACTCGGCTGGTGTGGTATTCTATGAGATGCTGACCGGTATCAAACCGTTTGACAATGAAAATCCTATCTCGGTCGCACTTATGCATATGCAGGCAAAGGCAAAGCGCCCGTCGGATGTCAATCCGAAAGTTCCGCACAGGCTTGAAGAGATCATCATGAAAGCCATGGAAAAGGAACCGGACAAGCGTTATGCCACTGCCGAAGAGATGATCGCAGATATTGAAAAGTTTAAGCTGAATCCGGGCAGGAGTGCGCGGCGCAGCAAAGAGGAGAAAGGTAACATCATGGAAAAAGATAAACAGACAAATGACATCAATTCAACAAGGTCGTTTAAGTCACTTGATTCTGACAGAACTGCAGAAAACAGCATTTCTGCTGACACTTCATACGGCTACTCTGATACACCTGTGGTCGAGGAGGAATATGTTGAAAAGAGATCACTTTTTGTTCCTATGCTTTCGGGTATCGTTATTGTAGTTATCATCATTGCGACGATCTTCCTTTCAGGACTCCTGCTCAATTACTTCGGCGGCGAATCCGATTACAAGGAATTCACAGTAAACAACTTCGTTGGCCAGGAATATGAAAACGCCAAGAAGCTCTACAGCAAATACCTTGTTTTCGAAGTAAAGGAAACAAAGTATTCACAGATGCCGGCCAATACCATTCTTGAACAGGATCTTGAGCCGAACTCAGTTGTAAAGCCTGGTCACAAGATCCAGGTCGTACTCAGCAAGGGACCGAAGATGATCGACGTTCCTCCGCTTGACAACGGATTTACCGAGTCACAGGCAAAGGCTATCCTCGAGGAAAAGAGCTTCTCATCACAGACAAAGCTCGTTTACAGCGATACAGTTCAGGAAGGCTACGTTATCAAGACAGAACCTGCAGCAAACACAGCATGCAAGGAAGGTTCAACAGTTCTTGTCTACATCAGCCGAGGCAAGATGACAACACAGGTTAAGCTCCCTGATATCAACGGCAAGAAGGAAGCAGAAGCAAAGAAGATGCTCGAGGACCTCGACCTTGTAGTAAAGACTGCAACAAGAAACTCAGAAATGCCTGAAGGTACTGTAGTTGGTATGGACTTCTCACCTAACACAGTAGTTGAAACAGGTTCAACGATCACAGTATTCGTTAGTACAGGTCTTCCTGCTGTTTCGACACAGGAACTTACGATCAACTTCCCTCAGGACGCATTCGGTGTATTCGCATTCAAGGTATATGTTGACGGTACACTCAACAGCGAACACAGAGACGTTGACGCTAAGTATACAACAAGCAAGAACATTGCCATCAGTTCATCAGGCGGCAAGAAGCTCATCACTATCGTTCTTGTAAACCAGGGCAACAACAAGGAACACGAACTCGGCAAGTACAATTTCGCATTTGACGAAACAAGAACAAGACAGACAGTTTCAGAAGATATAACACTTGCATTCAAGGAAGTTGACGGTATCAAGCCAAACCAGCAGAGAGACGCAGCATCACCTTCACCGTCACCATCACCGTCACCTTCACCATCACCTTCACCGTCTCCGTCACCTTCACCATCACCTGAAAATTCAGAACCTGAAGAAGATGAACCTTCTGAAGGAAACGATGACGGACAGGATAACGAAGAAGCCGGAGATCAGTAATGTCTTTAGATAAAACAGGACTAATAATAAAGTCCATCGGGGGACTCTATACAGTAGAGTCTCCTGATGGTATTTATGAATGTGTAGCGCGTGGAATATTCAGGAAAGAAGGACGCAGCCCTTGTGTGGGTGACACAGTAACTTTTTCTGACGAAAATGTCATCAAAGACATAATGCCGCGCAGAAATCACATCATAAGACCGCCGCTTGCCAATATGGATCAGCTCATTTTTGTAGTGTCCGTATGTGAGCCGGCACCTAATCTGTTACTTCTTGATAAATTCATCGCCATAGCAGAGTACAAGAACATTAAGCCTGTTGTGGTGATAACAAAAGTGGATCTTGATAGATCTGACAATATCTTTTCTGTCTATACTAAAGTCGGTATCGATGTGGTCATCATAGACTATACCGACGACAGTACAGTGCAGAAACTCAAATCAATGCTTGCCGGAAAGATAAGTGCATTTACAGGCAACAGCGGAGTTGGAAAATCAACTCTTCTCAATGCCATTGACAGCACGCTTGGAATCAGGACAGGCGAGATAAGCAAAAAACTCGGACGAGGCAGACACACCACCAGGGAATCAAGACTTTATAAACTCGAGGGCGGTGGCTACATTGCTGATACTCCGGGATTTTCGACTTTTGAGACAAACAAGTATGATATAATAAAAAAAGAGGAGCTCAGTGCATGTTTTACTGAGTTTTCCGACTTTTCAGGGAACTGCCGTTTCAGCGACTGTTCGCACACATGTGAAAAAGGGTGTGCCGTTATTCAGGCTGTAAAGGACGGGATCATACCTGAAAGCAGACATGAGAGTTATTGTCAGATGTATGAAGAAGCCAAGGCAATTAAGGATTGGGAACTTTAGAAAAGCTGTGCAGATCCTCCTTACCGCAGCAGAAGGTGCTGCGATCAGATCTGTATTTGTAAAGCTTTCATAAAAGAAGGAGAAAATATAGTTTATGGATAAGAATATCGGGGTTATTCTCGACGGCAGGTACGAAGTAAAAAAACGTATCGGTGTCGGCGGAATGGCTGATGTGTACAGAGCATTTGACCGTCTGGAGGGACGGGATGTTGCTGTAAAGATCCTTAAAAATGAATATACAAAAAACGATGAGTTTCTGCAGCGGTTCAAGAATGAATCGAAGGCAGTATCCATGCTGTCTCATCCGAACATCGTAAAGGTGCTGGATGTGGGCTTCAATGATGAAATGAGATTCATCGTTATGGAATATATTGACGGCATTACCCTGAAGGAATATATGGAGTCGCAGCCGAAGCTGGACTGGAAGGAAGCTTCACACTTTACCATCCAGATACTCCGTGCCCTGGGACATGCCCATGACAGAGGAATAATACACAGGGACATCAAACCTCAGAACATCATGATGTTCGAGGACGGAACAATAAAAGTCATGGACTTCGGCATAGCCAAGTTCACTTATGAAATAGGCATAACTGCAACGGCGCAGACCATCGGTTCGGTTCACTACATAAGTCCTGAACAGGCCGGCGGCAAGCAGACTGACGGGGCAAGCGACATCTATTCAGTTGGTATCATACTGTACGAGATGCTTACAGGCAGGAAACCGTTTGATACGGATAATCCTCTTACAGTGGCACTCATGCAGATGAATGATGATCCGAAGATGCCGAGAAGCATTGACCCTGATGTTACGATCGGGCAGCAGGAAGTTATACTGAAGGCGATGGAAAAGGATCCGGCGGACAGATATCACACTGCACGCGAAATGATCCGCGACATTGAACGCCTGAGAAGCGATCCTGACCATGTTTTCGGTTATGTTTACAAGGGCGCGCCTCATCAGAATTTTGAAGAGGATGAAGAGGAGGAAAAGCCGGAGGACACAGAACAGGTTTCGGAAACAGAACCTGAAGTCACAGAACCGGATCCTATGGATTACGATCCTGACGAAGCAACGCCTAATTACTACATTGACCGGAAACATGAAGGCGAGTCAAGAAGAAAGCGCATGGCAAGGCGGAAAACAGAAACCGTTCCGGAAGCTCCGCCGGAGTATGAGACAGCCGGCAGCGGACTGGGATTTAAGCTTGCAACGGTTGCAACCGTGATCGGAATGATCGCAGTAGTAGCCTGCCTGGCCGGAGTTGTTTCAGGAATTATCGGGAAAAAGGAAGATGACAGGTTCATCATGCCGGAGCTGGTTCCTCAGAAATACAGCGAGATGGTAAGCCGGTATTCCGGAGATCTTGTGATAACTATCAAGGGAAATCCGCAGCTGTCGGAATACGCAGCCGATACGATTATCGAACAGAGCATCGAGCAGGGTTCTGAGATTGAGAAAGGCGCACAGGTATATGTCGGCATCAGCAGCGGCAGAAACCTTGTACCTGACGTTACAGGACTTAACGCGACTGAAGCCTGCGACAGGATCAACAAGGCCGGCTTCAAGGTTCTTCTCAAACCGATTTTCAATGACAAGATCGCCTATGACGATGTTATCCGTATATCTCCTGAGGCAGGCACCAATATGGAAGTTACCGGTGAGGTAACACTGTATGTCAGCAAGGGAGCTCCTGATGACTCGCAGATAGTTCCGAATGTTGTCGGAAAGCAGAAGGACGAGGCTGAAAAGCTTCTGAAAGAAGCAGGATTCAGCGTCGAGTTTGAAGAAAAGGATGACAAGGCGCCGGAAGGTGAAGTCATCAGCCAGAACTTCCCGGGTGACACACTTGTAAACCCGAAGGAAAAGATCGTTCTTTACATCAGCACAGGAAAGCTTCCTGAGTCTGACGTTACAATTGATCTTAAGTTCCCTGAGGGAGCAACGGGAGTATGTACTTTCAGAATTTTTGTTGACAATGAGCAGACTGATGCCATTGAGGATATAAACATTGAAGGCTTTGAAAACTGGAGCATCGACGTTACCGGCTCTGAAAAGAAAACGGTAAGGATCGAGATAATGAACATATTCACCGGAGAGAACGAAGTTCTTGGTGAATACAAGGTCAACTTTGAAGAAAACAAAGTCGAAGTTATAAAGGACCACATGAAGGAAGCTCTCGAGAAGATAGGTTCACTTAATCCTGCAGAAACAACGGTTGCAGTAACAACACCTTCACCGTCTTCTTCACCGTCGGCGCAGCATTCACCGTCACCGGCTTCACACAGTCCTTCACCGTCTCCGTCACATTCACCTTCTCCTTCACCGTCTCCGTCACCGGTACATACCGAGCCGGCTGAAGTTACAGTAGCTCCTGAAGAAACGGAACCTGAGAATATTCCTGATGATCCGTCGGAAGAACCGGCGCCGTCAGAAGAATAAATTTATGAATAGAGATCTGAAAGGAAATATTAATTCAAGATGAAGATTAGAAAGATCGCAGCTGCGGCATCAGCTCTGGTACTGGCCGCATCGCTCGTATCATGCGGGGAAAAAACAGACACAGTAAAACCTAATATCCGGACTGAAAAGGTAACTGAAGCAGATACTGCTGAAAAAGCAGCAGAAACAGAAGCACCGGATGCAGATACCACCGAATCAGTTTCAGAGGTAACGACAGAACCTGATCCGACATCACTTGCACACAATCCGCTTACCGGAGAATACGGATACAATGCCGATGCAGTCGGTAAAAGACCGGTCGCAGTAATGATAAACAACATTGACCAGTCACTTCCGCAGTACGGTATCAGTTCCGCAGACTACATTTACGAAGTAGTCGTTGAAGGCGGCATAACAAGACTCATGGCAGTGTTTGGTGACTACACAAACGTTCCGACACTCTGCTCCATAAGAAGCTGCCGCTACTACTACCCGCTCATTGCAAACGGCCTTGACGCGATCTACTGCCACTGGGGCATGGACATGACCATTGCAAAGGAAACACTTGAACGTCTCGGAATCGACAGATTCGACGGAGACAATTCATCTGACGGACTTTTCTACAACGATGAAAACAGACTGGAATACTACGCAAGAGAACATACCGGATGTCTTGACGGCAGCCAGCTTCCTGCAAGTATTGAAAATGCAGGCTTCCGCACCGAAGTAAAGAACGGCGGTGCTGACTACATGAAGTTTGCAGAAGGAACAGAGCCCCTGGACATCTCTGATGAGGAATGCGAAAGCATGACGATCACGTTCTCCGAGTCATACTTCAGTACATTTACCTATGACAGTGAGACAAAGACCTATCTCAAGCAGCATTCCGGATCGCCGCACATGGATGCAGCAAACGACAAGCAGCTTGCCTTCACCAATGTATTTGCGCTGAAGACAAACGTTTATCTCCGCGAGGACGGCTACCGCATGGACGTTGAGCTTGACGGCGGTGAAGGATACTACTTCTCCGGCGGAAAGGTAAAAGCAATAAACTGGACTAAAAACGGTGACGACAGCAATTTCAGATTCACTGATGCGGAAACCGGCGAGGAACTTACGGTAAACCGCGGTAAATGCTACATCGGCATTACCAGAAGCGTTTCATTCTGATAATAACAAAAAAGCGTATAAACAAAGAATATGTGTTCTTTGTTTATACGCTTTTATTTTTGTGTGGTAAGGCAACGCTGATTTATTCATAAATCAGCGCTGGGGTCCGGGGCGAAGCCCCGCAAATCCTGCCTCCGGAAATCCGGCGAAGCCGGATTTCCGGTTTGATCAGTTTTTCCTTAAAACGGTCCGGAACAAAGGAAGATCAGTTCTTTGTGTAGAAACCGTTTATGCCGTTTTCTATGAGACTGCATGCTGTGGCAGCCATCTTTTCAGGTGTGCCGATATTGATGTTCTGCAGCCATGTGGAAATGATACCGAGTATACCGTTGATGATGAAGCTTGTAATGAGCACAGTTTCATCTTTTGTTGCTTTTCCGGCAAGATAAGTATTTACGATCTCCAGAGTCTTGGTGTCGATTATGTCACGGAGTTTTTTCTGGAAGCTTATGTCTCCGTTGCTGCTTAAAAGAACAGCACAGAGTTCGGAATTCAGGTAGATAGTTTCAAAAGTATCAGTCAGAAAATCAAGAAGGATGTTCTGGGTAATGTGGTTGTTGTTGAGTTCGTCAAGTGTGCTTATAAGGTTTGCGGCAAGTTCGTTTTCGATCTTTTCAACCATGTCAAAAATGTCTTTGTAGTGGAGGTAAAACGTTGAGCGGTTGATGTCCACCTCATCAGCAAGTTCCCTGACGGTGATGTTCTTTATGCTCTTTGTCTTCATGAGCTTTGTAAGACCTTTTACAAGCTGTTCTTCAGTTTTTCTTACACGTCTGTCGCGAGGATTTACCATATGAATTATCCTTTCCTAAGTATTAATATTGCCCCCAACATCCGCTTGCTTCGTTAGCTCCGGGCATATCTGCTGAATACTCTGTCGTTTACTCTACATGATACATGTCTTTTAAAGGACATGATATATGCCGTATGCTTTTTATTCTACACAATATTATAATACATGCAGAAGAAAAAATCAACACTATTCTATTAGAGACAGTAAAAATAATTTTTGCCAAATAATTTTTGCGGACACTTATAAACAGCTGCTTTATTAGTCTGATGTTGATTTGATTTTCTAAGGAAACGCTGATTTATTCATAAATCAGCGCGGGGGCCGGGGCGAAGCCACGTAAATCCCACCTCCGGAAATCCGGCAAAGCCGGATTTCCGGTTTAATCAGTGTTTCCTTAATAATATACATTTTCAATAAAAGAATTGACGTAATAAAGATATTATGATATAATGTAACCAGCGGCAGTGCCTGAATATATCTCACGCGTGCTCCGGTTTGCGTGGGATTTTTATAAATGAGGAGAATACTACTGACAGGAGGATGACAAATGGCTGATCTTTCACATGTTATAGATGAACTGAACAGCTTAAGGATAATGCTCTGATTTCAACGGTTACACAGCTGGCAGATATGAAAATAGGCCATTCAGTCAAACTGGAGTTATGCGCAAACTATCTCAGTGATACTGCTGACAGGCTTGAAGCAGACGAAAGAGATATGATGGCATCGTCCGAAAATGTGGTGCCTGCGGCACAATAGAAAATTCAGATGCACAGAGCGCATCTGAATTCTGAAAACATTAAGCTTGCGCGTTTAATTGCGGGCAAATTGGAATTCAGACAAAACAGGGGTTGATTGATATGAGTATGAAAGAAGCGTTTGATACGTTTTTTGAAGAGATGGACAGGAATAGTATGAAAGCACTTGGAACACTTCCGACTATTCCATGCAAAAAAGGGGCTTTGATTTTATCAGAAACTTGTGATAAGTATGGATACTCAGTATGGAGACCACAGCTTCAAACTGAACCTGTTTCATTTAATGATATAGAAAAAGAACTTGGATTTGAAATACATATACAGTTAAAAGAATATCTGACAACATATTGGTTTAGAACTTTATTTTCAAGGATGGAGATTGATGGACATTTGATATTTCCTACTTTAGATGGAATCCTTCCGGGAACTGATTTTAATGAATGGTTAAGATGTATGAAGAGCGATGGGCAGACACATTATCTTAAAGATCATGTGTATTTTCTTCTTGGAACATACTGCAAGGTGGATAGAGTAGATGGTTATTTAGTAGAGTTTAATAACGATACGGGTGAAGTAACAGCAGTCGATGTTGGAGCTCATATTTCCATAAAGCTTGCCGATTCTATTGAAGATTTACTTAAAACAATGAAAGGACAGTGGAAGGAATAATGGAAACTAAGGCGTTAGTATTAACGGTTATTATCCTTTCATCTCTTTCTTCATGTAATTCAGATTCAATATCTTCTGATAATAATGAAAATATTATCATACCGATTTCTCAGCCGTATTCAAGTTATGCTTACGAGATAAATGATGAATACAGTGAACGAGTTAAACAGTTATTTGAATAACATGGTGCATTGATCAACGAAATAAATAACTTATAAGCTGTGTGATTTTTAAGATAGTACGCCACAGGCGTACCGATGAAAAGGAGAGCTGCCTTAAGGCAGCTAATTGATAGTATCAGGCATCAGCGATGCCTGATACCATTCTGAACAGAGCAATAAGAGCTATCTGATTCGTAATTAAATCAGATAGCTCTTAATATTTGTTTATTTGAGAAGTTTGATCATTTGAATTAGTTTGTGTGGTTCGCTGCTGGATTCAGACATACGTGAACCAAATTCAACAAATCCATTTTTAGATTTATAGAATTCAAGAAGTTTTTCATTATCCTCTGCTTCCAGAAAAACGGCAAGACCACCGACAATATTCTGAGCTTCTTTAATTTTTTCAACCGCAAGATTCAATAAATCACTGCCATCAATAAGAATATCGACATTTTCAGAGAAGTTTTTTCCTAACTGTGCAATAAGGTAAGCAGCAAGTGTGTAAGAATGAGATTCTTCATCGAATTTACTAACTCTTTCTATTTTCTTACGCATGGTATTGCTTATGCTTGTGTTTACATCGATAGTAATTGTTATCGGTTTAATAGTAAGTGAAAAATAACCAAGCAGCTGTGCACTTTCACCTGATAATACCAGATAAGTTACCGACTGCTTTTTCCTTGTGAATTCTATAGCGTTGTTATGAAGAAATGATTCAACATCTTTATTTAATGTGCAAGTAAAATCGGAGATGATATCTGATATATCATCTCCGACATTTTCAACATCAAATTCGCTGAGATTTAATATAATGATGTTATCTTTGTTCATGCTTTTTTCCTTTTGCTCAGTAAATCTTTAAGTTCATCAATGGTTTTGATTTCAGTATATTTTATTTCTGAAGTTTCAGAAGAAGGATTTGTGGCTGATTTTTCAATCGCATCTGCAAAAGCTTCTATCTTTTCCTGGCCAGTGATGACAAAGTTATGAGTAATACTTGAAGTTGCCATAATATTTCCTCCTCCTTGTCTTTAGTTTGTTATAAGAATTTAAAAAGATGAATAATCTTTATAAGTATTATACCATGCTGAACAAGAAATGTCAATAATATACTAGTCTAATGCTTCACTGATCCAGCGTATTTACGTATATTTAATCGCGTAATGGTCTTAATGAAATGATGGTGCCTGATACAATTTTTATGCCCGGTAACAAAAGTCGTTGTAATTTTTGTGGCCTGACACGGAAAGTCGTTGCACTTTTTGTGTTATGGCGCAGAAAGTCGTTGCACTTTTTGTGACGGTGTGCTATAATGAATTTACAAACTATGATAGTAACTATTATTTCAGACTGATGATAAATAATACGCGCTACACGGTAATCATGATAAATCTGGAGCTGATGTTATGGAACGCGCAGCTATGGCTGAGTTGTTAGGATGGAAAAATAAAAGAAACAGAAAGCCGCTTATAATCGAAGGAGCCAGACAGGTCGGAAAAACGTGGCTCATGAAAGAGTTCGGCAGACTTCATTATCAGAATACAGTTTATATCAATTTCGACTCTGATCTTAGTATCAGGGAACTGTTTGATCAGGACATGAATGTCAACAGGATAATCACAGGACTGGAGCTGTTTTCGGGTCAGAAAATAGATGCAGAAAAAACGCTTATTATTTTTGATGAAATACAGGAAGTGCCTTCCGCACTTTCTTCACTGAAGTATTTCTATGAGAACAATCCGGAGTATAATGTTGTATGCGCCGGTTCGCTTTTAGGTATAGCTTTACACAGCGGAACATCATTTCCGGTCGGTAAGGTCGATTTTATAAAGCTGTATCCGCTGTCGTTCTCGGAATTCCTGTATGCATCGGGAAATGACAGATATGCTGATCTGCTCACGGGTAACGATTTTCAGATGATAAATACATTCAGGAGTTTTTACACTGATGCACTCAAACATTATTATTTTACCGGAGGTATGCCGGAAGCTGTGCTCTGCTATGCCGAAACAAAAGATTTTAATGAAGTGCGCAGGATTCAGCGTCGTATTCTCGATGCCTATGAACAGGATTTTTCAAAGCATGCTCCGAATGATATTGTTCCTAAAATAAGAATGGTATGGAACAGCATCCCTTCTCAGCTTGCAAAAGAGAACAAAAAATTTCTGTATGGTCTTGTCAGAGAAGGGGCAAGAGCCAAAGATTATGAAACTGCAATAATGTGGCTTTCGGACTGCGGTCTGGTATATAAGATCCCGCGTGTAAGTTCTCCGAAACTTCCTCTTAAAGCATATGAAGATATGAAAGCGTTTAAGTTATTCGTTCATGACACCGGACTGCTCGGATGTATGACCGGTCTTGGTGCCAGAACGCTTATTGAAGGAAATACCGCATTTTCAGAGTTTAAAGGAGCGCTTACGGAACAGTTTGTGCTTCAGCAGCTGAAAACCGACAGAGATCTCAGCGTATATTATTATACTAATGACAGGGGAAGCTGTGAGATCGATTTTGTTATCGATAACGGAGAGATGGTCATTCCGGTGGAAGTTAAGGCTGAGGAAAACCTTCAGGCCAAAAGCCTTAAGACGTTCCGTGAAAAGTATTCTCCGGAAATATCGGTTCGAACATCTATGTCGGAGTACAGAAAAGAAGAATGGATGATAAACATTCCTCTTTACATGACGGGCAGTCTTGGTAACATAGTGAAGTCAAACTCTGAAGTATAGGATTTACAGCAGATTCACAGATTTTCGACGAGGTAATTATGAACGAAGAACTATATCTGATCCCGCGAAAGAAGAAAGGGATCTTTTATTTGCTGTTCAGCAGAACAGGTATTATTTTGCTGTTTGTTGCTGTCCAGATAGCGATCTTCTATTCGCTTTACAACTGGTTTACAGATTATTTCAAGTGGTTTTCCGCTTTTCAGCTTGTGTTTTCCATCGGAATGGTGTTCTATCTGTTCAACGATACAATGGATTATTCAGCAAAGCTGACCTGGCTGTTTCTTATTATGATATTTCCGTTTCCGTCTACAATATTTCTGTGGTATACGAAGAAAAATATCGGTCACAGACTTGTAAAGGAACGAAGCCGGGAAATGATAACGGAAACAAAGCAGTACTTAAAGCAGAATGAGCAGACGATAACAAAGCCGGAGATCGTTGATTCCGCCATGGATGATCTCTGCCGCTATCTCAACAGGAGCGGGTGCTTTCCATTGTACGAGAACACGGAAGTCCGTTATTTTCCTCTCGGGGATGATATGTTCGTGACACTGCTTGAAGAACTGAAGAAAGCGGAAAAATTCATCTTCCTTGAATATTTTATAGTCAATGAAGGACATATGTGGGGAAGCATCCTTAGGATTCTGGCAGACAAGGCAGCCGAAGGTGTTGACGTAAGGCTGATGTATGACGGAATGTGCGAGGTTAGTCTCTTGCCTCACAACTATCCTGAAAAACTGAAAAAGGCGGGTATCAGATGCAAACCTGTTGCACCGATAACTCCGTTCCTTTCAACGCATTACAATTACCGTGATTACCGGAAGATACTTGTGATCGACGGCCGGGTCGCTTTCAACGGCGGGATCAATCTTTCCGATGAATACATAAACATCGGTTCACGTTTCGGACACTGGAAAGATACAGCGGTCATGCTTGAAGGCGAAGCAGTACAGAGTTTTACACTTATGTTTCTGCAGATGTGGAATATGACCGAACACGAGCCCATGTGGGAACCGGCACACACCAGCGTTCAGGGGAAGAATGACGGTTTTGTCATGCCTTACTGTGACTGTCCTCTTGACGGAGAAAAAGTCGGAGAAAGCGTGTACATGGATATTCTTTACCGTGCAAAGACATATGTACATATTATGACGCCTTATCTCATACTTGACAATGAACTCGAAACAGCCCTGAAATATGCTGCACAGCGCGGAGTGGATGTAAAGATCATTTTACCGGGTATTCCGGATAAAAAGTCAGCGTATGCACTTGCCAAAACGCATTACCAGTCGCTTACCGGAGCGGGAGTCGGAATATATGAATACGCTCCGGGATTTGTCCATGCAAAAGTATTTGTAAGCGATGATGAAAAGGCAGTTGTCGGAACTATCAATCTTGATTACAGAAGCCTGTATCATCATTTTGAATGTGCAACCTATCTTTATAAAACAAAGTGCATTTCAGATATTGAAACAGATTTTCAGAACACACTTTCGAAATGCCGGAAGGTAGATGGCGAATCTATAAAGCACGAAAAACTGTTTTACAAACTGCTCGGCTGTATCGTCAAGGTGATAGCGCCTCTGATGTAAAGCGACAGAAGATAAAAAACACCGCTAAGTACATGATAGATTTCAGTGCTTAGCGGTGTCTGTTTTTTTCATAAGATGATGCTGATCTGTTGTATAAAGATTTATAATAATTATATTTTATAATTATAGCATATTTGTAAAGGTTTTATTATATATTTTTTGTACCTTTGATTTTTTACCTGTAGAAATATAAGCTTGCTTTTTGTACATGATTAACGAAGTGAATTTGAGATAGAATTTATTTCGTGCTGCCTGCAGCACGATTATCAATAGAATGGTCACCGCGAATGTGGTGACCATACATTTTCCTTTGACTGTACAAAGCAGTTAAAGTAGCAAATCAGTTAATTGTATATAAAACAATAAAAGCACTACATTCTCAAACCTAAGAAAAAAAGGCGAGAATGCGGTGCTGTTTAAATTACGCATATATTAGTGTATGATATCTTCAAACACATTTTTCAGCATTGAAATATCACCATGTGCTGCATGTATTGTTGCAATCATAAGTATATCCGGATCTATATCTGCAAAACTGATATTTCTTTTGGTATTTCTCACGAGAAGGGTGATGAAAAGGCGAAGCGTTCTGCCGTTTCCTTTTATCTGGTCAGCCTTGCAGAACACAGTACCTTTTTTTGAAATATTAACGTTTCTGAACATTCCAGCCCATTCGTAAATATCCTCAAATAGAAACCGGTGTATTGACAGGTAGAAATTCAAATCCGGGTTGTCGAATGACATACTTTGTTCAGCCTGAATTGCACGGAGCAGTGTAATCTGTTTTTCGGCGATATCAAGTTCTTTCTGCTCATGAATGTCCAGTTTGTTTACGAGAACAGTTGTTCCCGGATAGCAGTTGTCTGAGCAGCTATCCATTGAATATACAGCCATTAAGCGTTACGAATCTCTTTGAGAATAGTGTCTTTGAACTGTATGAATGAGATCTCACCGTTCAGACATTTCTTTACGTTTTCTATTTCGTTTGCTGAAAATTTGTAACCTTCCATTTTGATGGAGGCAAGCTGGTTTTCAAATGCCTTATCAGTTGTGATGCTTTCCATTTATATAAACTCCTTTTGGGTTTCTGTGAATGTAGAGAAATAAACTGTTCTCTGCAGTTATTATTTATTTTATTATAGCAATTAAACGCCGGAATTTCAACAGAGAAATTTTAAATATATATAAGAACACCTTTTTTCACCGGATTTGCAGAAATGGGTAACATAGAACTGTTGAGATTCGACCACGGCTGGCATCATCCCTCCCGGCTAAAATAAGATTCAATCGAATTTTAGCCGAAGAAATGAGCCCGCAAATTATAAAAACGCTCTCTTTACAGCTAAAAGATCCATTATATTAAACTGTCCGTCTCCGTTTACGTCATAAGCAGTAAAATCGGATGATCCGGAAAATGCGAGAAGATTCTTTGTGAGACATATTACGTCTGCCATATTAACGACACCGTCATTATTTACGTCACGGGTAAGATCAGGCTCAGGTTCGGTACCGTAATCATCAGGAAGCGTTTCGAATTTAAGTCCGTATTTTTCGGCATATTTCTGAGCTGTCGAACCGGCAAATCCTGAGATGACTGTCGCATTTTCCGTCCAAAGCATGTCTCTTCTGATTTTACAGTCAGGATTAAGAATGGTCAGTGAACTTGGGCTATTAAAAGCCCACATGCCTATGCTGGTAACTGAAGAAGGAACTGTTATTGATTTTATCTTATCAGAACCCAAACACACTAATGCGTCCTTTGCTATACTCTTTACAGAATCCGGAATAATAACCTCTTCACTGCACAGATTGCAGTTTGCGGCTATAAGTATACCATTTACTATTGCGAACGGATTTTTTTCAGTCATTTGTTTATCCAGCCATGGCGTACCCGAAAATGCAGATGTACCTATACTGGTTAAAGATTCAGGAATTGTTAATGATTCAAGACTTTCACAGTACCAAAATGCCTGCGCTCCAATACTGATCAGTGAATCAGGAAGATTTATTGATTTGAGATTCGGACAGCCCCAAAATACTTTTTCATCAATTTTGATTACTGAATCGGGGAGGGTTACAGATTCAAGAGCTGAACACTCCCGAAATGTCTGGTAATCTATACTTGTTATCGGACCGGAAATTACGACTGATTTCAGATTTGAACACCCATAGAATGCAGATGAATCTATTCTGGTTACTGAATCAGGTATGATCACTGATGTAAGTTTTTTGTTATCTTTAAATGCCTCATGATCTATAGCGGTAACGTAATCAGGAATAACAATATCGCCTTCGCATTGACTTGCATCTACAAGAACACCGTCTTCCACTACAAGTGAGTTTTCTTTTATTACTTCAACCGGCTTCGGTTTTACATTCTCCTGATTCGTCTTGATAATTGTTGTTGATTCAGGAATGACCAGTGTTTTAAGATTGTCACATCCCATATATGCACTTTCTGAGATTTCAGTAACAGAATCAGGGATCACCAGTGTTTCAAGTTTTCTGCAAAAGGCAAATGCACCTGGTTCTATAGTAGTAACAGAGTCCGGAATAGTTACTGATTCAAGATCATCACATAATGCAAATGCCAGCTCTTTGATAGTGGTAACAGTATCAGGAAGTGTTACAGATCTGAGCCCTTTACAGCCTGCAAATGCAAAAGTTCCAATAACTGTAACAGGAAGCCCGTTATATTCTCTCGGTACCGTAATGTCACTGGCGTAATTATCTTCACAAATCTCCAGCTCCGCATGATCATCATACTCCTCAAAAGTATACAGTGCGTCATCTGATGCTGCAGCACTGACAGTAACCGGAGTCATAAAGTATTCCGAAGACAGATCAGCAGTTAAAAATGTGTTTCCGGCAATAAGTACAGATGCGATTATCGCTGAAATTTTTTTATTAAGCATATACGTACAATCCTTTCCCTTTGTTTATTATCTGTATTTATATTTCCATGCAGATATGCAAACTACTTTTGCTACCAGCATGTATAAATCTGATTTTATCACAATATAAGTTGAATGTCAATATATTGTTCGTCTTTATGCACAGAAATGAATTAAACGTTTACAATATATTTTAGTTAATATGCGAAACTTTATTTTTCAGGCATAAAAAACGCTAAGCATATGGTTTTAGTGATTATCCCTTGACAATCTTCCGGTGGCAAAATACAATAAGAATATGACATCACATATCATTCGAATCCAGGAAAGGAATGACAAAAATGAAATATAACAGATCTATGTACACTGGAAGCTACAGTGCAGAAGATTTTGTATTCTTCTGGGGACACACTCCTGCCTCAAACGGTAAGATAACAAAAGCCTGCTTCAGCCAGTGGTGGCTTTGTGATTTTAATGATGACGGAATAGATTTCTGCTGTGCGGAACAGTACATGATGTATCACAAGGCACTTGCATTTTCTGACGAAGAATATGCAAAGAAGATACTTGGATCACGCGATCAGAAGGAGATCAAGGGGTTCGGACGAAAGATACGTAATTTTGATGAAGCAGTGTGGAACGATGTAAAATCCGGTATCGTGATAAAGGGGAATATGCTTAAATTCAGTCAGAATCCGAAGCTTAAGGAGTTTCTTATTTCTACCGGAGACAAGATACTTGTCGAAGCAAGTCCGTATGATAAAATATGGGGCATCGGTATGGAAGCCAGTGCAGCCGGAATAACTGATCCGGGCAAATGGAAAGGTGAAAACCTTCTAGGATTCGCACTGATGGAAGTAAGAGATATGCTGAGATAACGTCACAGACGAAAATGCTGTTTCTTTTGAAAATATCATGCCGCATGCGTGTCTTTGAAAAGGTAGTGCCTGCGGCACAATTGAAAAAACCAGTCACACATTTTGTGTGGCTGGTTTTGTAACGATTCAAGATATTTGAAATATCCTCATTTTCTGTTTTTTATGTTAGAACGTCTGATCATGAATAATCCTGTTACAGCTGACATTACCGAGGTGAGTAGAATCCCTATTGTTTTCATTGAATTTATACCTGCCTGAGGAAGTGCTCCTATAGTCACCAGCTTTGAAGAAGAATCAGCAGCTGCAGAGGATTCCTGCGTCTGGTTTTCATCCTTAGCTTCTTTTTCAGCAGTATCTTCCTTTGAGTCTTTATCTTCGGATGGCGCGGTGCTGTTATCCTGTGTGGTTGTGGTTTCTGCAGAAGCGACTTCTGCATTTGATGTTTCTCCGGTTTCTGATTTGTTATCAGGAATAGTTATTGCGACAGTATTTTCAGACATTTTATACATGTCTTCAAAGGTCCAGATAACGCCATCTGCAAATTTTACAAATTCTATCGGATGAAGCGGACCTGATGCGCCGCTGTAATAAATTCCAGGCATTTCAACAGCGTCACTGGAATCTTTTATTTTAACGGTTATAGTACCTCCGTCTCTGACTACGTATGCTTCCGATGATTTTATGTCTTCGAATAATACTGTATCATCTCCGCCTGCCGGATAACATCCTCTGCCGTCTTCGTCAAATATGTCGTGACCGTCACCGCGTCTGAAAATAAGTGTATCAGTTCCGCCGCCGGCATTAATAGTGTCGTCGCCTTTGTCCGGACATATAACGTCATTTCCGCCGGCTGTCTGTATGTTGTCAGCACCGTCATATCCGTAAACATATGCTGTAAAGTTGTTCTTATATATAATATCGTCGCTGTTATCTGTTCCGTAAAAATATCTTGACTGATCAAGATAGTCGAAAAGATCCCATACAGTTCCGTCGGAGAATACTATGAAATCAAGATCGCATCTGAATTTTGACGCTCCGCTCTGATATGCTCCGCCGAAATTTACTGATCCGCTTCCGTCTTTAAGATATACTGTAAATCCGTTGTCCTGTCTTATGATAACATCTTCAGGTTTCAGATCCATGAAATAGAGAATATCATTTGTGGAGTTAGCCTGTATAGTATCTTTTCCATCGCCTTTCTGATATATGAATACTGCCTCACCGCCGCAGGCTTTCAGTGTATCGTTGTCAGCTCCACCGGAGATTACGTTTTTTTCTCCGCAGGCAGTAATGGTATCATCGTCTTCTTCGCCGAAGATAACATCCGCACCGACATTTATGTTTCCGAATATTTTTGTACCGTTTGTATTGGAAGTAATAGTGTCTTTTCCGTCACCGCTGAATATATAATTGTTTCCGCCGGTTGTTGTGACAGTGTCATCATCGTCTCCTGAAAAAATAACATCGTCTCCTGTAAATGTGTTTATGGTGTCTTTTCCTTTGTAGGTGAAAACGTAGTTCTTTTCCGGATATCCGGTGAATTCATTGTCGTTATCGTCACCGCGGAGGATATTTGTAAGTTTGCAAACATCGTCATAACTCAGCACGAAATCTTCACTTATGATAATATGCTCTATCTTAGAAACTCCGCTTGATATAAAGAAGTTCTGGACGTAAACAGTATTTTTGTTTGCAGCGTCGAAAATGTAAAGATCATCATCTTTTCTGTAGAAGAACAGTTTTGCACTGCTCGTGTCATAATTAAATACTATCGTGTCGTCGTCGCCGCTGTTATTGTCACAGTAATCACAGATGTATACGATACCCGATCCCTTTTCTATGATGTAGCGGTCGCTGCCTGATTTTCCGTTGAATTTTGCAGGCGGGTCAGTGTTATCCTGATTGATGACTATTTCATCGTCAGATATGTTCCAGTAACCCCATTCCGTCATCGTGTCATCGATCTGCTGAAGTGCTTCATTTCTTGTGTTTACTGCCATGAAAACACCATCGAGTTTTTCCATGACTTTACATCCGGCATAGATTGTAACATCTACTGTCGGACATCCTTCTTCGATCTCGCCGAGACCTTTTACGATACCGTCACGTACATAAACAGCTTTTTCATCTATGAACCCAAGTCTGTATTTACCTGGTTCAGCCATCATTTCCTCGTAGTCTTCCTCGGTCATGGTGATATGAGCAGCGTGTTCAAGATCCGCAGGAACGTTATCTCTTGTGATCTCTACAAAATCAACATCTGACATTGTGAGATTCTGAATGAGATTTATATAATCCTGGACGTCCTGCACTCTCTGTGCGAGATCACTTAAGTCGCTGTACCATCCGTATGCGTCAGCTATACCACCGAGCAGATCATTTAAAGCGCGTTCATCCTTTGATGCGGTGTCACGGATATTGATTCCGTCAGCAAATGAGCTTCCTGCCTGCTGCGCAGTGCTTACGGCACTTGTTTTTTCACCGAATACGGTAAAGTCGCTGAATTCAGCTGAAAGATCGGCAGATGCAGCACTTACCGCTACTGGTGTGTACAGCATCGCAGCAGCGGCGATAGATGCGATTATTTTCTTCATTGGTAAAACCTCCTTGAATAAAGAATTAATAATTAATGTTTAAAATACCGTTTACCAGACTGATTTGTCATAGAAAGAAGCGGTATTTTATTTGAAACGGGGGTGATTGCGAAAACATACACAATAATTATAATACTTATGTGATAGTACATCAAGTTAAAAATTGCTGAGTTACGTATGATTAAAAATGCCACAAAATTAAGTAATCCTTGAATTTTCTTCTTTTTCATGGTAAGATATTATCACAAATTATAATAGTAAACTTAGTGACAGCAAAGTTGAAAGGAAAGTATCATTGAAAAATACAGAAACGATAAATGCAGAGACTAAAAAAGAGTTTGTTTGTGACGGCTTTATGAAGTCCGAAAAAAGCACCGGCAGACATGAAAGAATGGAACGCGATCTTATCGACAACATTCTTGAAAGCTGTGTAAAACTCGGATTTGCAGATACACCGATTACGTTTTATTATCCTGAAACATCTCTTACTGAATTGTTCGTATGCGGCAGAGATGAAATTCATTATGCTATTGCAGAGTTCCGGAAGAGCGAGCAGGATCATTTCGGTGATATAGTATTTGAGGCACTGCATGATGAGAAAAGAAGATATGCCATTAAAGTTCCGGCAGAAGGCACTGAATGGGTTCATGCAAATTTTAAGCCGTCGGCTTTTATCGAAGAGTTTGTAAAGGAAATAAAACGACCGGGTAATACTCTGGATAGCATTGCAGATTTTTTCAGAAAGTTTTCCCCGAAGGTTGATATAAGTAAAATCAGTTCAGATGAATGGGCGCTTTCTTTTGCCGATGAAGATATTGATCCGTACGTTTATCATATAGAACAGAATGTATTCGGTTTGGAATATCACCGTTTTACAAAGGAAGCTTACAGGAATCTGATGGAGAAATAAACTCGGAAAGGGCATTTATGAACGAAGAACTATATCTGATCCTGCAAAAGTATTTGTAAGCGATGATGAAAAGGCGGTTGTCGGAACTATCAATCTTGATTACAGAAGCCTGTATCATCATTTTGAATGTGCAACCTATCTTTATAAAACAAAGTGCATTTCAGATATTGAAACAGATTTTCAGAACACACTTTCGAAATGCCGGAAGGTAGATGCGGAATCTATAAAACATGAAAAACTGTTTTACAAACTGCTCGGAAGTATAATCAAGGTGATCGCTCCGCTGATGTAATCATGGTGGTGCCTGCGGCACGATAGAAAAATCAGCCGCACATAGCGTGCGACTGATTTGAAACATTCCATACATCAAGTATAATTCGGATCTTTTTATTTTATATTGAGTATATTTCTTACTCCCATGGTAAGATATTATCATAAATTATTAATGAAACATGATAAAAGAGGAGAAAGGAAAAAAATGTTGTTATGAAAAGTAGAATTGAAAAAATCAAGAGTTTATCTGGTTCATGGATGGAGTCATATTTCTTTCCGCCAGCCAGTGAGAGTGAGATATCTGAATATGAAAAAAGCAATAACATTATCATTCCAAAATCATATAAAGAATTTTTGATGCTGACAAATGGTGCAAGGATATTTGGTTCTGATATGTGTTCATACGGAGTTAGCGGAGATATAAATCATTATTTGAATTATGATTTTACAAATGGCTCGGTTCCGGAAGAATTATTGATACTGGGGGATTACAACGATACGCATATATGTTATGATCACCATGATGATATCTATGTTCTTTACAGAGATGAAAAATATGAATGCATAAAAGAAGAATGCGTAATCTTTGATGATTTTTGTGAAGTATTAGATTTTGTCATCGATGTTGTTGATGAGGAAGATGAGTAACAGCACGCCGAAGGCATATTTTTGAGGAGGAAAAAGAAAAGTTTTTCCCTGAAGATTATATTATTCTTGGAGAAATTATCGGAGACGGTGAGATGTTATGCTATTCAAAGAAAAATCGGGAATATGTCTCATTGTTTGAGGGCAGAGAAAAGCATTTCAATACTTTTTCTGATTGCTTAAATAAGATTATAAGACGAATCAGAAATAAGGTTGGAGAGTATGCAGATCTTTGATAGTTAAAGTTCGGAAAATGTTTAGCGTATGTAAAGTGTAAATGCGGTGCCTGCGGCACAATAGAAAAATCTGCACTTGCGTGCAGATTTAGTGAGTACTTATGATTTTTGAGTGTATCGTATATTTATAACATCACTCTTCAGGAAAAGAGGATTTTTGCCTGAAAACTTTATCGGTTTCAGTCTGCCTTTTCTGACCAGTTCGTTTATATACTGCCTTGAACAATCGAGTATGTCTCCGGCCTCTGCAGAACTTACGAGGCTGTTCTTAATAGCTGATGTCAGCTCGGAATAATTTATTGGCAGATCTGTTCCTTTACTGTAAAGTGACGGATACAGAATGCACATATCATCACCCCAGCCGAAGCCGTATCCGTCTGTAAGAGGTCTGGCGTTATCCATTTCGGAAGGGTACAGCCGAAACACACCTTCAAGACATTCGTTATCTCTGGAAATTTCGAATATATTGCATTTTTTAATGCATCCGTCGAAAAAACATACAAGGTACTGACCGTTGCCGAGGGGTACCGCACCTTTGATGCGTTTATTCATTCGCTCCTGTATATCAGCCGGAAGTTCGCCGAAGCCTATTTCGTCAATATAGTGATCATCCTGAGCACAGCGCCCGTTTCCAAGTATTAAAAGTTCATATTCATCATATGTTTTTAAACCGTTGTCGCGAAGTATCTGACCTAAATTCTGTCTGTCAGTCGGGACAATACGCTGCTTTACCCACTCTTTGCTGTGAAACGGATCGATCGTAGTTATATTTCTTTTTAGAAAAGAAGCGATAAGAAGAGGTGTTTTCCATTCATCAGCATCCTGGGTTATCTCGATAGCAAATTGTTTTTCTGCTTTTGAATAGATAAGATATGATGCCACTTCGGAGTAGTTATCATTTCTTATTGCGTATATTTTCATAATAGCACCACCTGTTCCATATCATTTCCCATATTTTTTCTGATAATTGTTTCGGTATTATTTCATCCAGTCCGTCCATGATTTTATCTTTGTCAGATTCTTTTAGAGGTGTCAGGGCGGGAAAAGCGTTTTCCGGGATAAGTTTAAGATTTTCAAGTGCTGAATGAGAACCCACAAAACACTGAACCGGTCTGTCGGCCATAACATCATATTCAGAGTACATTTTTTCATCACGGCAAAGCGAAAGCAGTGAAAGTCCGTGATCGAACAAAGGAGCAAGCCGTATTGTTTTTCTTTTCGTATCACGCAAAACTTCAATATTCGCTCCGTGTCTGTCACGATTGAGTATAAGAAAGTCAAAGACAAGCATTTCGTAAATGTATTTCTCCCATCCGTTTCGTATGCAGAATTCAAGCGGACTTTCGTTTTTAGCTTTTTCCATATCGTAGAATGCATCCAGCGCTATCTTTGATTCGTTTTTGTTTCTGAAGTTTTCAGACATGCATATATAAGTTTTGAGCGGCTTGCCGTCAACTAAGATCTCAGCATTGACAAGAGTGTATGAAAGGTGATCTATTCCGAGAACATCAAGAATACGGTCAGCAATTATTTCGTTTACACATTCATGACCTGTTACACCGTTTATGCTGTCGTAATTTGAGATTTTATAATACATTTTTCTGCCGCCGATTTCCGAATATGCCTTCAGAAAGGAACCGGCAGTTCCGGATGAATTACGGATCTGCGACCAGTTCAGATATGTCATATTCTGGAGTTCATGAATGATGTTTCCCATAGTTATACCGCCTTTCTGAAAATATTATACCAAATTTACTTTACGCGTGTCAAGCGGATGACGCACCGATGAAAAGGTGGTGCGGCACAAAAAAATCTGCACATTACGTTTGTGGAATTATAAAATTGAATTTCGTGATTAATTAAATGAGAAAGTAACAGCTCTGAAATACTCTTGATTGTTTGTGAGAATGGATCGATCTGGCTTGACATTCTACAAAAAACATGTTATTTTATAAATGTAACCTAAAATACGTTACGTTTATAAAATTAAAAGGTGATGCCTGTGAAGGAATATCTGGAAAGAGTATTGAGACAAAGTGTTTCGATTAAAGAGAATATCAGTATTCATAGTAAGCTTCCTTTGGCTTTCAGGGGAAGATACACTGTATATGAAGTAAAAACAAACGGAATGCCCTGGATTGCAATTCAGCCTAAATCTGATGCCGGACTTGTCATGCTAAGAAAAGACAGAGCAAAAGTTCAAAGTATATCCGGACTTAACTGTGCTGTATTTCTTGAAACAACTTCATTTTATATAAAAGAAAAGCTGATTGAGGAAGGTATACCTTTTGTGCTGAAAGGCAAACAGGTCTATCTGCCGTTTATAGGATATCTACTGTCCGATTCAGGTGTACGTGATATTGCTCCTCTTCATATTATTTCTTTTTTAACGCAGAAACTTATACTGACTGCCATCTATGAGAAATGGGACAGGATTACTGTGTCAAAAGCAGCTGAAAAATTATGCGTTTCTAAAATGTCTGTATCCAGATGCTTTGATGAAATCGAATATCTGAATGTGGATATCCTTGATATGAAAGGCAAGTCAAGAGTGATCATTATTCCGCAGGATATACGGTCACTGTGGGATAATATAAAGTCTGTTATGAGAAATCCTGTTATCAAGCGATATGATCTTAAGGATGATATACATTTGAAGAAGAAAGCCGGAATATCTGCTTTGTGTGAATATTCTTTGCTTGAAGATAATAAATATCCTACTTATGCGGTTACTAAGAAAGAATTATCTGAAACAGCTATAGCGAAAATGCGTAGAGTAAGCAGAGAAGAAGAGATAGGATGCACTGTGCTTGAATTGGGATATTTCATTGACTTTAACCAAAAATCAATTGAAGATCCGTTAAGTGTTTCACTTTCCCTGACAGATGAAGAAAAACAGGATGAGCGAGTGATCATATCTGTAAGTGAGATGATGGAGGAATATGTATGGTAAAGGGAATGGATACCTTTAAAAAATATTTTGCTGAGTATGAAGAACAATACGTTCTGATAGGCGGTGCTAGAGAAAAGACAACGGAGAATCTGTTGATTCCAGTGATATAAAGAAACATAAGAAAGATGTGCTGAGAATTGCAGCAGAACTTGTCCTTGAAACGGTATATGAATTACCAGCATCAGTAAAAACTGATATCTCTGCTTTTATTGATTCGTTATCCATTGATCCTTTTGATAGTAATTCACTGAAAAACTACGGAGTTAAGAATGAAGAAGTTATTGAATTATTACATAGAGTTTTCGACTGACAGCTGCTTTTCTTGAATATAACTGTTGCATACTTGCAGAAAATGCAAAATTAACCATTATAATTAAATGCGGAAGTCTCGAGACAGAGAGATTTCCGCATTTTCTGTATGCTGAAAAGGTATCAGGCATCGCAATGCCTGATACTATAAATTAGCTGCCTTCGGCAGCTCACCATTTGTGAGCGTCTGGACTGCGTAAACGGAACATCGGACAAAAACAAATCTGAACAAATTTAAAGAGCTATCCGATTCGTGATTAAATCAGATAGCTCTTGATTTTTTTATAATTTTTTGTTGCCAAAATGTTATCACTGTTTCACAGAAACAACGTTTTTACGTCGCTTGAGAGCAAATGATATTATTCCCACTCGCTCCTTAAACCGTAATCTTAAACAATTTCAGTTAGGTGATTTAGCTTGTGGTATCTCTATTATCTGTGTTGTCTGTCAAATTTGGAGTATCTGATTTTTTGTTGCCAAAGTGTTGCCGGAGATGTTTTTATTATAGCGCATATGTATTTGATTGTCAATTCCTAAAAGCGAAATTATTATACAAGAAATTGTTCATTATATAAACTATAAAGGTGCCTGCGAAGTACGCTGACACCTTTACAGTATGTTTAATTAATAAGCATTAAAGAGAATTGATCTTTTTGGAAAGATACTGCTGAAGTCTTGCAAGGTCGGCAAGAGTGACTGCTCCGTCACCGTCAATGTCTGCTGCTTTTTGCTGATCTGCTGTAAGTTCCTTATCGCCTAAAAGTGCAAGTGAGAGTTCTGTAAGATCTGTAACATCAATTGAGTCATTATGGTCTATGTCACCTGCAATTACAGGTGATGCTGCTGCAGGAGACTCAATTCTAAACGCTACATTAACTTTTGAAGAATCAATATTGTTATTCTCTAAGTACTCAGAAATACTTTTTGAAATAGCAGCTCCATTAAACTCATGCTCTTCTTTAGAGACTTCACGAAATATTATTTCGATTGTGTTGTCATCGGATATGACGGTTTTGGCATCACCTGGATAATTTTCAGCTATATAATTCTCCATTAACTGATATATTTTTTGCGTTTCGTGTATCAGTTCTGTTTCAGCATATACTGTTGAAGCACTAGAAGACAAGAACATTATAAAACACGAAAGAAGAGAAACAATTTTTTTATTCATAATTTTTTCCTCCTGTTATCCGATGTTGTCATTATCCATATAAAATCTAAGTATAGGAGTCGTAATTCTAACGCCTCCACTATATCTTACGCCAAGATTATAGTTATAATAACCACATATTCCAATAGCTGAGCGAAATGTCGAGCCATTTAAAGAGTATTGTATATACATTGGACCACCGCTGTCACCATTACTGGCATAAGCCGAGCAACGAATCAGATCAGAATTTGTCGATGGCAAAACTTCACCGGTTTCATAATATCTAACATCTACAACTGGTGATCCTGAAACTTCAAGAGGAAATCCACTTATTGATAAATCCGAAGAGGTTGACATGAAGTAATCTGTTGCGGTTCCTAATGCAATATTACCATAGCTTGATAAACTGGAGTCAACATATATCAACCCGTAATCGTAATTTGAAGAAGAACTTGAAATGTAATTACTTGGAACATGGAGTTCTTTGGCGTAAAGTGTGTTTAAAAGCGTTGAGCCATCAGAATCATAGATTTTAATTGTATAATTTGTATTAAATGATGTACCATTATAGATGCAATGTGCACATGTCGCAATTGTGTGCTTATCTACAATGAAGCCTGAGCCTTGCCACCATTGCCCGTCATTCTTTTTATATTCTAACATCACAATACTTTTGGCGTTAGCAGAAGAATCTATTTGTCTTCCGTCAAAGTTTCCAGTACGTGGCATATAATTAGATAACGAATTTAAAGTGTATGTTGATGTTGTTCCTGTAGAGCAATTATACTTTGTATAGTTTCTTGATGAATCACTCGGAAATACATAATTGTTACAATTACTATAAGTGTTTCCGCTCTCACTGTACGGCAGGTATGAAAGTGAGTGCGTAATGTATGCTTTTATAGTTTTTAAATCACATACATCTAAAACTGTATTCTGATCAACATCAGCATATTTTTTATTGATACTCGAAGCAGAAACTGAGCCTTCCAAATACAGATTCAACATACTAACGTCAGTCAAATCCACCGTGCTGCTATTGTTTACATCTCCGTAAATTGTTGTTGCACTTACTTTTACACTTGGCATTGCACAAACAAACATTGTCAATGCTGTAAACATCGATAACATCCCTTTTAAAATCTTCATGATAAATTCCCCCTATTCAAAATTGTTTATTAGGAAAACTATTTCCTAAACTTATAATAGCACTATCATTTGAGAAAGTCAATATATTTATGAACTTCTTTTGGAATTAATCTGTGATTTTGCATGCTATGTGCATTATAATTGAGTAATTTTCTCGATATTATTCTGCTGTACAACTTCCTCCTTTCACTTCATTAACTTTCTTTACTTATTATACACACGAAAGTCCGAATTATCACACCTTATTTATCATAATTTTTAAAATAAGAAATTTATTCCAGCACATTCTTTCTGTGTGCTGTGTTTACTTTTGTGTGGTTGTATTCATCACGCAGACCGTGAGCATCAATGACGGTCATAGCCTTTTGCAGATCACGGGAAAGCTGCTCTTCTCGCTTGATACGCTTACTTTCAGCTGCCATATTCTCACGTGAGAAGTAATGTTTATTAGCTTCTTTCTTTTTGTAGGCTGAAAGCTCTGAGGAAATCACCTCGAACTTGGATTTGAGTGCATCAAGTTCCTGTACTGCATCATCACGTTCCTTGCGTAGCTTCTTTGTCTGCTTTTGCGATGCTACTTCCTTTTTGGCGAGGGCAGTAACATTGTCCCAGTCTTCTTTTGACACAGTGATTTTTCCACCAAATACGGTTTTACCTGTTTCCACGCTGTCAATCTCCATGAGCTTGGCTTTCGCTTTTGCAGCTTTTTCAAGTTCCGCTTTCGTTTCTGAAAGTTCTGTTTCAGCCTGAGCATTTTCTACTGCCAGAGCATCAGCTTTACGACGCTGTTCCTTGTATTCTTCAACTTCGAGTGTTCCTCTGGATTCTTCGGGAGGAAGGGGTTCGATACCGTGCTTACGGCAGATTTCATTCAGTACATCTATCTGAGCGGCTCTCCACTTGGCAATAGCCATTTTACCACCGCCGTATCCCATTTCTTTGAGTGCCTGAGCTATACCGTTCTGCGTATCCTGACCGCGCTTGTAATGACCAACAGGAATGTAGTCGAAATGCAGATGGGGAGTAGCTTCATCCATGTGAAGAACTGCGTTAAAAACATAGAAGTTCGGGTTGCGTTCCTGAAAGCTTTCCATGTATTCTTTCAGTATATCAGCAGCGACCTGTGCATCCTCGGTTCCGATACCCGTATCTTCTTTTTTGCCGACCTGAACCAGTACTTCATAGAAGCTTTTCTGATCGAGTGCATTTACTTTTATAGTATTGCACGGCTTACATCCGAAAAGATGTTCATAATAGTCGCTGATCTTACGATCGTTCCTGGTCTGCTTTGCGTTGTAACGCTCGGTTGATTCTCTGAAAAGCTGATCATATGCTTCGGCTATCGGCTGAGCGATAAAAGTGATATTATCAGGGGTACGTGCAGGATCAACATTGTTCGCAACGAACTCACGATTATTATGCGTGATTGATCCTTTGCCCTGGCTAAAAGTCAGTCTTTTCTCTTTCATTTTGAAATTCCTTTCCTTTCCTTTATTCTTTTTTATAGCTTGCACAGGCGTGCTTCTGAACGGTGCGGAGCACCGCTTACAAAGGGCGTGTGCGCCGCTTGTAACTCCATAGTACTTCCGACAGCCTTGAAAGTCTATCAGAAGAACTATGTCGCCCTGCGGGGCTTTTTCCGTCGGCTTCGCCTTCCGGATTTCCGGGTATCCGATTGTAAATCGTAACCCGCAATACATTGGAAAACTGTATTTCTTTTTTGAAAAAATGCTTTGCTTCTGCGTCGATGTGCGTCGGTGGTGACGATGTTTTACACCGCTCCGAAACCATCGACGCATCGACGCACATCGTCACGCTAAAGCGTTTTCAATCATGAGCTGATAAGGCGTATCATAATCTTCGTCCGCAATATCACTTACCGTATTGGAGTTAATGACGATTTCACGATTTACAGCTGCGACGCCATCAGAGTTGTTTTTCTCAGCAGGAGTATCATCATTTATTGCTTCGGGCATCACTTCAGGGGCAACAATGACAGGGTGATCTGCATCGTAACGGAGCTGAATAATTTTAGCCTTGTGTGTACGCTTGCTGCTGTACTGTACAAAGTAAAGATTATACAGCTTTCCGGCGTTGACGTTCAGCTTCAGAGAAAGCGCATTAGGCTTGATGTCAAGCGCAAGTTTTTCAATAAGCTCTGTCGCTGTTCCTTCCCATGACGGATTGTCTTCGCTGATGAATTTTCCGATTGCTTCAATAACAGGTTCAGGCGGTTCGGAAAAATCGGAAGAGTCTTCACCTTTGAAGTCCCAGCACAGCGTTTCTTTGTTTCGGGTGAGCTTGTATTTTTTATCAGGCTGATCGCGTCCTGATACTTCAATAGTAGCATCATCTTCGATACGACTGTTTTTATACATTACGAACGCTCCGTCTGCTGCACCGAGCAGACCGTTTGTTCCCGAGATACGGTCGAAGCTGTCATCGGACTTCTGTTTACGGGTGTGATGAACAAGTATCAGACAGATACCTGTTCTGTCAGCAAATGCTTTCAGTTCAGCTATTATTTCATAATCACGGGCATAGCTGTAAGTTTCGCCCTCGGCTTCACGTACTTTCTGTAAAGTGTCGATGATGACAAGCGAGGTTTCGGGGTGTTCGTTCATAAAGGCATTGAGCTGATCGAGCAGTCCGTCGTTCAGTGATCTGGAAGCAACTGAAAAGAAAAGATCAGGTGTTGCTTCCGTTCCGAACATTCGGTAAAGTCGTTCCTGTAATCTGCGGTAATCGTCTTCCAGTGCAAGATAAAGCACGGTTCCCTTGCGGACAGCATAGTTCCACATCGGTGTACCCGAGCTGACGTGATAGGCGATCTGTCCCATCATGAAACTCTTTCCCACTTTCGGAGCACCTACGAACAGATAAGTGCCCGGGTAGAGAAAGTTATCTATTACGGGAGGCTTGCCCGGATAGACCATTTCGTAAAGCTCCGGCATTGATACTGTCTGCATAAAATCAGGAGCAGCTTCACGTTCTGCTTTTGCCTGTGCCTGCATTTCCTGTTCGTACTGCATCTGTGCTTCAAACATTCCTTCGTCAGAAGGGTTGAAATTCTCCCCATATTCTGGTATAATTAATGATGATAATTCACATGGCTGCTCAGCACCTGCGCCAACAGGTGCATCAAGAGCAGTCATTTTTCTTTCTTCGGTCATTCTCTTTCTCCTTTCAGACCATTTAAAGTTTTTGTTATGAGCTGTATTGTTGACAGCAGCTCATCGTCCGCAGCCGAGCCGTTTTCTATTCTCCTGAGTTCTTCGAGGACTTCTGCAAGCTGATTCTTCAAAGCTTTGTACACTCTTGGGTTTCCCTGCACGATCACATCACGGCAGAGAAGCCGTTTTATAATGTAGTCCTGCTTGGTCAGTCCTGATAGGGCAACAGCCGAGTTTATCAGCTTGTCTTCTTCGGGTGATACACGGAAGCCAATTGTTCGGCTGCGGAATCTGCCTTTATTATCAAGGTTCTTAGCTGACATCTTTCTCACCACCTTCCTCATCTTCGGTTCTGAGATCACTGAGCCTGTCTGCCATTTCATTCTGCGTACTTGGAAACAGGTGTGCATAACGATAGGTAATATCAATGCTCTCGTGACCAACTCTGTCTGCGATGGCAACAGCTGAAAAACCCATTTCAATAAGCAGAGAGATATGCGAATGTCTGAGATCATGAATGCGGATACGCTTCACACCTGATTCTTTTGACCCTCTGTCCATCTCATGATGCAGATAACTCTTGGTTATCATGAACATACGGTCATGTTCACCGATACCGTAAAGCTGACTGATATAATCCTGTATCTCCTGAGAAAGAAAATCAGGCATCTTCACAACACGGTTGCTCTTTGGCGTTTTCGGGTCGGTGATTATATCCTGTCCATTGATATGCTGAAAAGACTTTGTTATAGATACTGTCTGCTTTTCAAAATCGAAATCGGCTGGGGTGAGGGCGAGAAGTTCACCCTCACGGATACCGCACCAGTACAGCATTTCAAACGCATAGAATGAAACAGGTTTGTCCATCATGATTTCAGCGAACTTCTTGTATTCCTCTTGCGTCCAGAACAGCATCTCCCGGTTTTTCGCTTTACCCATATTTCCTGCTTTGGCTGCGGGATTGTCCGGAAGTCCATAGAACTTTACTGCATAATTGAAGATGGCACTGAGCTGATTATGAAGTGTTTTCAGATACACAGGTGAATACGGTTTACCTGTTTTTGTAGAACCTTCGAGCATTTCATTCTGCCAGGCAATCACGTCTTTTGGAAGAATATCGCACATCTTTCTTTTCCTGAAGAAAGGTATCAGCTTTGTGCGGAGAATATGATTCTTTGTGTGCCATGTGTTCTCTTTCAGACGCTTCTTCATATCCTCGAAGTATATTTCAGAAAAGCTTTCAAAAGTCATATCGAGGCGCGATTCCGTTTGGTTCATCTGTTCACGTTCCCATGCCTGAGCTTCTTTCTTTGTGGAGAAACCACGCTTCTGTGTCTGTTTGCGTTCTCCACGGCTGTCAGTGTAACGATAGATCACACGCCATTTGTTACCGTCTTTGTAGACTGACATCGTATCACTTCCTTTCGTTGTCCTCGGAAGAACCACCGTAGCAAGTTCTTTCAAGGAAGTACTGCTTGTTTACTCTGCCCGAGATCGTGATGTAGCCCTTAGCTTCAAGCTCCTGATTGAGCTTTTGTACTATTTTATATGCATAGGACTTGGAAACATCAAGCTCTCTGGCAACGTCTTCAACTCTCATAAAATTTCTGTCTGTCATCATGAGTAGCTCCTTTCTTTGACTTAACTCTAAAACGTTAGGCTGTATTCTTATTATACTAAACAAAATCCGTTATATCAATATCTAAATTACTAAACATTTTTATTTCTACTAACTTGACATATACTAAACAGATATGCTATAATTGATTTGTGAAATATGGCAGCATAGTACATTTCTGTATGCTGCTTGATGAAAACGGAGGGCAACAATATGGCAATAGGAGAGAGAATAAGGTTTATTCGCAACCTCAGAGGTATGACGCAGAAGTTCTTAGGCTTACAGGTCGGCTTTACGGAACGTACAGCTGATATTCGTATGGCACAGTACGAATCAGGTTCAAGAACGCCAAAGACTGATCTTATAGAACAACTTGCCGACGCACTTGATGTATCGACCGAGGCTCTGAACGTTCCGAACATAGACAGCTATACGGGTTTGATGCATACACTTTTTGCACTTGAAGATTTATACGGTTTCAAGATTGACCGCCTGGATGATGAAATATGTATTCGAATCAACAGGCAGAATGGCTCGACCTTTGCGAAAATGACAGGTCTGCTCGAACCGTGGGAAGAGATGGCTCAGAAGTACCGCAATGGGGAAATCACCCGCGAGGAGTACGACCAGTGGCGATACAGATATCCGAGGTCGGAGGCGGAGCGGAATGAAGCTGCACGCAGAGCAGTGAAAGAAAAATAACTAATCTGAATAAAACAAAAAGAGCTATCCGATTCGTAAATTGAATCAGATAGCTCTTATCTTTTAAGACAGAAAATTTATTACTGTTGCCGATAATCGAGAATTGTTGCCAAAACGTTGCCACTGTTATTGATGTAATGGCGTAATCAACGTATTTACGCTGTTTGTGGACGGATTTGTATTATTCCCACTCAACAGTTCCCGGAGGCTTTGAAGTTATGTCGTACACTACTCTGTTGACGTGTTCAACTTCATTTGTGAGTCTGTTTGAAACTCTTGCGAGGACGTCGTACGGGATTCTTGCCCAGTCGGCTGTCATGAAGTCATCTGTTGTGATGGCTCTGATGGCGATGAGGTGGTCGTATGTGCGGTGGTCGCCCATTACGCCTACTGTCTTTACGTCAGGAAGAACTGCGAAGAACTGCTTGAGTTCGCTTTCTATGCCGCTCTTCTTGATCTCGTCACGGAATACTGCGTCAGCTTCCTGGAGGACTTTGATTTTTTCTTCGGTGATCTCGCCGATGATTCTTACGCCGAGGCCAGGGCCAGGGAATGGCTGTCTCCATACGAGGTCGTGCGGGATGCCGAGCTTTTCGCCGACTGCACGTACTTCATCCTTGAAGAGGTCAGCGAGCGGTTCGATAGTACCGTCGAATTTTATATCTGCAGGCTTTTCAACCATGTTGTGGTGTGTCTTGATAGTAGCAGTGCTGCCCTTGCCGGCTGCATTACCCTTGCCGGATTCTATTCTGTCCGGATAGATTGTGCCCTGTGCGAAGAATCCGCCGTCAGCTTCCTCTCGGATCTTGTCCCAGAATACCTTGTAGAATTCAGTACCGATGATCTTTCTCTTCTGTTCAGGATCAGATACGCCCTTTAACTTTTCGAGGAACTGCTTCTGGCAGTTTACACGTACAAACTTCATGTCGAAGAGCTTTGTGAATGTTTCTTCAACGAAGTCGCCTTCGTCCTTTCTCATGAGACCCTGGTCAACGAAAACGCAGGTGAGCTGTTTGCCGACAGCACGGCTTAAAAGACCTGCTGCAACTGATGAGTCAACACCGCCTGAAAGACCGAGAACTACCTTCTTGTCACCGATCTGTTCACGGAGCTTTGCAACTGTCTTTTCGATGAAGTCGTCCATTACCCAGTCGCCCTTGCATCCGCATACTTCGTAGAGGAAGTTGTGGAGCATTTTTTTACCGAATTCGCTGTGTGTAACTTCCGGGTGGAACTGAACTGCGTAGAATTTCTTTTCAGCGTTTTCAAATGCAGCAGCAGGACAGTCTGCAGATGCTGCAGTAACTGTAAATCCTTCCGGAACTCTGCTTACGTAGTCGGTATGGCTCATCCATACAACGCTCTTTTTCGGAACGTCTTTGAAGATGAGACTGCCTTTGTTATGTGAAATTTCTATTTTACCGTATTCGCTCTTTTCGCAGCTCTTTACTTCGCCGCCGAGTGTCCAGGCAACGAGCTGACATCCGTAGCAGATGCCGAGAACCGGAACGCCGATATCGAATATATCTTTTGAAATATGCGGTGAACTCATGTCGTAAACGCTGTTCGGACCGCCGGTGAAGATGATGGCTACCGGATCAAGAGCCTTTATCTCTTCGATCGGTGTGTCATATCTTTTGATCTCGCAGTAAACACCGCATTCACGTACACGTCGTGCGATCAGCTGATTATACTGGCCGCCGAAGTCAAGAACGATACATAGCTGATTTGCCATAATTTAAGATCCTTTCTGATACTGTAATATAGTATCCGTTCAAAAAGAATGATTATGTTCGCCCTGTCAGATCAGGGTAATATAAAAATTATATCATTTTTCTGCCGATAATTCAATGATTGTAAGTAACTAAAAACACCGGTGAAGAACACCGGTGTTTGTGCGAAATATATTTTATTGTCACGCGAACATTCTGTAGACCTTCTGGTTGTGCTGCCTTGCACTGAGTACGATACCGATAACGATGTACATACTTACAAGTGCTGTACCTCCGGCACTTACGAACGGAAGCGGGATACCGATAACCGGCATTACCTTGAGTACCATGCCGATGTTGAGAACGCAGTGCGTGAATATTATCGAGAAAGCACCTATGCAGATGTTTCTGCCGAGTTCGTCGCGGGCCACCAGACTGTCTGCTATGAGTTTGATGCAGATGAAAGCGAACACCACGATGAGAGCGAGGCATCCGACAAATCCGAATACGTATCCGACATAGGCGAAAATGAAGTCGTTGTAGATCTCAGGAACATTGCTCTTTCCGTTTCCGAAAAGACCGTTTCCGAAGATGTTTCCGGCTGTAAGGGATGAAAGTCCGAGATCCTGTTGCCATTCAAGGCCTTCAGGGTCAGTTCCCGGATTGAAGAGGATCATGATTCGTTCCTTCTGAACATCACCGAGAGCGTACTGCCATGCGAAATATCCGACTACCGGAACGGCGAGTATTGCAGGAATGATGTAGATGAGCGAAAGTCCTGCGGAGTACATCATGATAACGAACATCATGATGAAGACGAGTGCGGTTCCGTGGTCGCCCTGTTTCATGATAAGTGCAATAGGAAGTCCCGCGTGCATACACAGAAGGATGATGTTTATAAGATTGTTGATGTCATCCTTTACCTTGTAAAGATGATAGGAGAAGGAGAGCAGGAACGCTATTTTCAGAAGTTCCGCAGGCTGGAAGGTCAGCGGTCCGAGTTTAAGCCATGCCACGTCGTCGGTACCTTCAACACCGACACCGAGTTTCGTGAAAGTCAGAAGAACGGGGACAAGTGCTACCGGTACGTACAGGAACCAGAGCTTTGCGAAGTCCTTGTAGTCGAAGCACGAAATGAAAATACATATTATAAGCCCGATTATCATTGACCCGACCTGCGTTTTGTAAACTGAGTTCACGACCGTTCCGCTGTCGGCAAGGGAGTAGATAAGAACTATTCCCAGTACGGTGCACAGGCAGACTGCAAACAGAAGCAGCTTGTCCAGATTGCCGAAATATTTTTTTACAAGGGCTGCTATTTTTTTTACGTTATTCATTTATGATCCCTTTCCTAAACCAGTCCGTTTTCATCGAGATATTTTCTGATGGCTTTTGTCACACCGCCGCTGTTGTTGTCGTCGGCGATGTATTTTCCGTATTTTTTCATGTCCTCGTTTGCGTTTTTCATTACGAAGCTGAAGCCGGCGGAATTGAGCAGATCAACGTCGTTGTAGAAGTCGCCGAATGCCATGGTCTCGTCGTGTGAAACTCCTGAGGAGTGCTGTATACTTTTCATTGCCGAGCCTTTGCTTATGCCTTTTCGCATAATATCCATCCACAGATGTCCCGAGACTACAAGCGAAAGACTGTCACCGTAGATCTCTTTGAGAACAGGGTAGGAGTATTTCTGCGGGTCGTTCTCGTCGTAGATGGCTATTTTGAAGATGACGTCATCCACGGTGGTGAGGTCGTCGAGTACGGTTCGTGAGTTATAGTAGAAACCGAGCTCTTTCTGGGAACGCGGTTTGTATCTGTCAGTACAGTAGAGTCCGTTTTTGCCGCAGAGAACCAGATATGCCTCCGGCAGTTTTTCATGGCAGACTCTGATGATATCTTTTAATGTATCAGGATCGATGCCGCCGGTGAAAACATTTACGCCGTTCTCCATTATATAGGCACCGTTGTCACAGATAAAGCTCATGTTTTTGCTGTGACTTCCGAAAATAGGTGTAAGTGCCGGATAGGAGCGGCCGCTTGCCACGACAAACTGAATGTTGTTTCGTCCGAGTCTGTCGAGTATTTCGAAAAAGTCAGGCGGCAGATTTTTGTCGTCATCGAGGAGTGTGCCGTCCATATCGCTTGCTATAAGTTTTATCATGTACATTTTCCTTTTAAATGAATTTTTTCGGGGTGGGTTACCCTTCTTGATTCCAATACTTACGATCTAATGAGCGGTACTGGACTGCCTGGGAGATGTGGCGTTTTTTGATTACTTCGCTGCCGTCGAGATCGGCGATCGTGCGTGATACTTTAAGTATTCTGTCGTAGGCGCGCGCTGAAAGTCCCATTACGTCGAAAACTCCGCAGAGGAATGAATTTGCTTCGTCGTCGAGAGGGCAGAACTCGTGGAGCTTTGAGGAGGTGATACGTGCGTTGCACGAGATACCGGTACCTTTGAAGCGTTCGTTCTGTATTTCTCGTGCCGCCTGTATGCGTTTTCTGATCGAAGCCGAGCTTTCCTCCTTTTTTGTGGATGACAGATGTGAAAATTCCACCGGTGCGACTTCAACGTGAAGGTCGAGTCTGTCGAGAAGGGGACCGCTTATCTTGGAAAGATAATTCGAGACCTGTTTGTGCGAGCAGATGCATTTTTTCTTCGGGTGACCGAAAAATCCGCACGGGCAGGGGTTCATAGCGGCAACCAGCATTATCGACGAAGGATAGGTTATGGTGCCGCTTGCTCTTGATATAGTCACTTTCTGCTCTTCGAGGGGCTGCCTCAGAATTTCGAGTGTCCTCCTGTCGAATTCCGCAAGCTCGTCAAGAAACAGAGTGCCGTTGTGGGCAAGTGATATTTCGCCCGGATGCGGTACGGTGCCGCCGCCTGCAAGTCCTGCCGCTGAAATGGTGTGGTGCGGCGAACGGAAAGGACGAACCGTCACAAGGGGAGTGTCCTTTTCAATAAGACCGGAAATGGAATGGATGTTGGTGGTTTCGATGGACTCCTCAAAGGTCATGAGGGGAAGAATGCCGGGAAGTCTTTTTGCCAGCATACTCTTACCGCTTCCCGGACTTCCTATAAGAAGTACGTTGTGACCGCCTGAAGCCGCTATCTCCAGAGCACGTTTTGCGGAGTGCTGTCCCTTTATGTCAGAAAAATCAGGGACGTTTATCTCCGAAACGGCAGGCGGAACGTACCGGTCCGAGACTTTTATCTGTCTGCCTCCGGTGAAGTGGGCTATTATTTCTATAATAGATTTTACACCATAAACCTCTATTCCGTCAACCACTGAAGCCTCAAAAGCATTGTCGTATGGCACAAAAATTTTTCTTATTCCGCTTCTCATTGCGGTGAGGGTCATAGGCAGCACACCGTTTACGTGGCGGACATTGCCGTTTAGCGAGACTTCTCCGATGAAACAGCAGTCGTCAGTGAACGCGCTTATTACACCCATTGCGGTAAGCATGCCCATGAATATTGCCAGATCGTGCACTGATCCGCTTTTCTTCGTATCTGCCGGAGCAAGGTTCATCATGACGCGGGCGTTCGGGAATTTGATCCCGCCTGCGAGCATGGCTGACTTGATCCTTTCACGGCTCTCCTTTACCACCGTGTCGGGAAGACCTACTATTTCAAAAGCAGGCTGGCCCATGCGGATGTCAGTTTCAACATCCACTGAAAATGCGTTGAGGCCAAAAAGCCCCATGGAATTGATCTTGGAAAACATATTTTTCTTTACCTCCCATTGAATATATATATTCCCTGAAAAATATATTATCACATAATGGAAGAAAAATCAATACATAGAAATAAATATTTTTTCCTCTGTCGGTTTTTACCTGCGCCGGACTATTGATTTTGATATGGACACTATTATATAAACACCGTATGAAAATAAACAAAAAATCCGTATCTTCAAAACGAAAATACGGATAAATTCACGATCTTTGATTATGCGGTTGACAACCGCATATATTTGGAGTATAATTGTATAATGTATCAAAATGGGGAGTTTTATACCCTGTTACACTATGGTTAGTATATCACAGATATATCAATAAATCAATAGTTTTCACATTTTTTTCTGCTTCTGACACCGGTGATCTTCAGCAAATCACTGATGCAGACTATCAACAAGAAGGAGGACCAGACACCAATGGTGAATGTCAAGCCTAAACAGCTCGGTAAAAATACCAGAATGAGCTTTGGCAAGATCAATGAAGCTCTTGAAATGCCAAACCTTATCGAGGTACAGAAAAATTCCTACAAGTGGTTCAAGGAGGAGGGTCTTAAAGAGGTTTTCCATGATGTAGCAGCTATCACTGACTACAACGGAAATTTAGTCTTAAACTTTACAGGGTATAAGATCGACGACACTCCGAAATACTCCATCGCAGAATGTAAGGAACGTGACGTTACATATGCAGCTCCGCTCAGAGTAACTGCAACACTCTGGAACAAGGAAACCGGTGACGTAAAGGAAAGCGAGATCTTTATGGGCGACTTCCCGCTCATGACAGACAGCGGTACCTTCGTTATCAACGGTGCGGAACGAGTTATCGTATCACAGCTTGTCAGATCTCCTGGTGTTTACTATGCCTTCGAGAAGGACAAGACAGGTAAGAACCTCTACAAGTCCACAGTTATTCCGAACCGCGGTGCGTGGCTCGAATACGAAATGGACTCAAACGACGTTGTTTATGTTCGTATAGACAAGAACAGAAAAATCCCGATAACAACATTTATCAGAGCTCTCGGCGTGGGTACAGACGAAGAGATCGAAGAAATGTTCGGCGCTGACGAAAGACTCAACCAGACAATTCTTCAGAAGGACAGCACAAAGAACAATTCTGATGCTCTTCTCGACGTATACAGAAAACTTCGTCCGGGCGAACCTCCTACGGTTGAAAGTGCACTTTCACACCTTAACAATCTTTTCTTCGACGCAAAGAGATATGATCTCTGCAAGTTCGGCCGTTACAAGTACAACAAGAAGCTCGGCATTGCTTCAAGACTTTCAGGCCACCTTCTTTCAAGACCTGTTGTAAATCCTATGACAGGTGAGCTCATGGCATCTGACGGCGAAACGATCTCATATGAAAAGGCTCTCGAGATCGAACAGGCCGGTGTAATGGAAGCTTACGTTACTGTTGAAGTAAAGGAAGACTATACAACACCGACAGGCGAAAAGAAGTCAAAGCTTGTTGAACGTGAGGTAAAGATCATCGGTAACGGTATGGTAGACATCACCGGTTACGTAAACTTTGACGTTGCAAAGTACGGTATCGATGAAAAGGTATACTTCAAGGTACTTAAAGAGATCCTCGAAAATTCTGCTGACGAAGAGGAACTCGAAGAAAACGTTAAGAACAGAGTTGAAGAACTCGTTCCTAAGCACATCATTCTTGATGATATTTACGCTACTATCAGCTACTTCCTCAACCTTTGCTCAGGCATCGGTACAGTTGACGATATAGACCATCTCGGAAACCGTAGAATCCGTTCTGTAGGTGAGCTTCTCCAGAACCAGTTCAGAATCGGTTTTGCAAGAATGGAAAGAGTTATCCGTGAAAGAATGAACACTCAGTCACAGGAGATAGATACTATTACTCCTCAGTCACTGGTAAACATTCGTCCGATAACTGCTGCGATCAAGGAATTCTTTGGTTCATCACCGCTTTCACAGTTCATGGACCAGACAAACCCTCTCGCAGAACTTACACACAAGAGACGTCTTTCAGCCCTCGGTCCTGGCGGTCTTTCACGAGACAGAGCCGGATTCGAAGTACGAGACGTACACTACAGCCACTACGGCAGAATGTGTCCTATCGAAACTCCTGAAGGTCCTAACATCGGTCTTATCTCATACCTCGCTACTTTCGCAAGGATCAATGAGTACGGATTTATCGAAGCTCCTTACAGAAAGGTAGACAAGGCTACAGGCGTTGTAACAAACGAAGTTGTTTACATGACAGCTGACGTTGAAGACAATTACGTAGTTGCGCAGGCGAACGAACCTCTTACAGAGGACGGAAAGTTCGCAAGAGCCAAGGTAAACGCAAGATGCCGTGACAAGATCCGTGAATTCGACCGCGAAGTTGTTGACTACATGGACGTATCACCTAAGATGGTCGTTTCCGTAGCTACAGCAATGATCCCGTTCCTCGAAAACGATGACGCGAACCGAGCTCTCATGGGTTCAAACATGCAGAGACAGGCCGTTCCGCTTCTCAAGACTGAGAACCCTATCGTTGGTACAGGTATGGAATACAAGGCAGCCGTTGACTCAGGTGTCTGCATAGTTGCTGACTGCAGCGGTGAAGTACTTGCAGTATCTGCTGACGAGATCGTTGTTCAGGATGAAAACCTCGTTGAACACAGATACAAGCTCACAAAGTTCAAGCGTTCAAACCAGGGTACATGTATCAACCAGAGACCTATCGTTTCAAAGGGCGAAAAGATCACAAAGGGACAGGTTCTCGCAGACGGTCCTGCAACATGCAACGGTGAGATCTCACTCGGTAAGAATGCCCTCATCGGTTTCATGACCTGGGAAGGTTACAACTACGAGGATGCCGTACTTCTTAACGAAAGACTTGTTCGTGAAGACATGTACACATCCATCCATATAGAAGAATACGAAATAGAAGCAAGAGACACCAAGCTCGGACCTGAAGAGATCACACGTGACATCCCTAACGTTGGCGATGAAGCCCTCAAGGATCTTGACGAAAACGGTATCATCCGAATCGGTGCTGAAGTTCACGCAGGTGACATCCTTGTCGGCAAGGTAACACCTAAGGGTGAAACAGAACTCACAGCCGAAGAACGTCTCTTAAGAGCTATTTTCGGTGAAAAGGCAAGAGAAGTACGTGACAATTCACTTAAGGTACCTCACGGTGAAGCCGGTGTAATTGTTGACGTTAAGATATTCACAAGAGATAACTGCGATGAACTCAGCCCTGGAGTAAACATGCTCGTTCGCTGCTACATCGCTCAGAAGAGAAAGATCTCAGTCGGCGACAAGATGGCCGGCCGTCACGGTAACAAGGGTGTCGTTTCACGTATCCTCCCTCAGGAAGATATGCCGTTCCTCCCTGACGGTACACCGCTCGATATCGTACTTAACCCTCTCGGCGTTCCTTCACGAATGAACATCGGACAGGTACTCGAAGTACATCTCGGTATCGCATGTAAGGCTCTCGGCTGGAAGATCATGACTCCTGTATTCGACGGCGCACACGAAGAAGACATCCGTGAGTGCTTCAGGGAAGCAGACAAGCATCTTAAGATGGTCGACAATCCTGACATGCTCTTCAACGGCGTTGATTTCAACGAAGACGGTAAGTTCCAGCTCTACGACGGACGTACCGGTGAACCGTTCGACAACCGTGTAACAGTTGGTTACATGTACTACCTCAAGCTCCACCACCTCGTTGACGATAAGATTCATGCACGTTCAGTTGGTCCTTACTCACTGGTTACACAGCAGCCTCTTGGCGGTAAGGCACAGTTCGGTGGTCAGCGATTCGGTGAAATGGAAGTTTGGGCACTCGAAGCTTACGGTGCTGCCTATACACTTCAGGAGATCCTCACAGTTAAGTCTGACGATACTGTAGGACGAGTTAATACATACGAAGCTATAGTTAAGGGACAGAACGTTCCTAAGCCAAGTTTCCCTGAAGCGTTCAAGGTACTTATCAAGGAACTTCAGTCACTCGGTCTTGACGTTAAGGTTCTTGACGCAGACCAGAAGGAGATCGACCTCAAGCAGACATTTGACGACGATGATATCGTTCCGGTAAATACTTCTGTTCACGATGCTGATGACACATCAATGCCTGCAACAGATGACTACTATGATTCAGATGAAGCAGACGAGTCAGGACTCAGCGTTGAAGGCGGGGAAGAAGATCCTGATGATTTTGCTGACGATTCCGATGCTGATTTCAGCTTCGATGACCTTGCAGCAGAAGATAACGATGATTTCTAATAGACGATAATATAAATTCGAGCTGGAGCAGGAAAGACGGCAGGAGCGTACCTGCCGGTCTCCCTGCATCTGACACAGGAGGATAGTGTTTTGGAATTTAACGAATTCAAATCAATTAAAATAGGACTTGCCTCACCTGAACAGATCCGTGCATGGTCTTACGGTGCAGTAGAACGTCCTGAAACCATCAACTACAGAACACAGAAGCCTGAACGCGACGGTCTTTTCTGCGAAAAGATCTTTGGACCTACAAAGGACTGGGAATGTCACTGCGGTAAGTTCAAGAAGATCAGATTCAAGGGTAAAGTCTGCGACCGCTGCGGCGTTGAAGTAACAAGAGCCAAGGTAAGACGTGAACGTATGGGTCACATCGAACTTGCAGCTCCGGTTTCTCACATCTGGTATTTCAAGGGCACACCTTCAAGAATCGGACAGGTGCTTGAGATCTCACAGAAGAGACTTGAAGAGATCCTTTACTTCACAAAGTACATCGTTGTTGATCCGGGTAACTCCACTGAGCTTATCAAGAAGCAGCTCCTTTCAGAAAAGGAATATCACGATGCTCTTGAAAAGTACGGCGATGACTTCTATGCAGACATGGGTGCTGAAGCTATCAAGGAACTCCTTGAAGAATATGACCCGGCAAGATATGACAAGTACATCACAGAACATATAAACGAATTCTCAAAGATCACAGGTAAAAGCGAAAGCGAGATCATCGACTACCTCGCAAAGAGAATATATGTGATCACAGACAATGCTGAAAATCCTGACTACGAGATCGGACAGGTAGTCAAGAAGTCAGTGTTCCTTCAGAAGATCATGCGCTGGAACAGAGAACAGGAAGAAATTAAAAGTGACAAGCGCATCACTGTAAAGACTGGTTCAGCATACATCGAGGAACTCTTCAATGAAAACATTGAAGCAGCAAACGTAAACGGTGAATACGATGAGCTCGCTAACAAGGACAACTGGGTAAACTCACTCGTATGGCTCGCTGACGAACTCAAGGAAGAACTCAAGGATCTCCCTTCAGGCCAGAAGAAGATCAAGCTCTTAAAGAGACTCGAGATCATCGAAGCATTCAGACTCTCAGGCAACAAGCCTCAGTGGATGGTGCTCGACGTAGTACCTGTTATCCCTCCGGACATCAGACCTATGGTTATGCTCGACGGCGGCAGATACGCTACTTCAGACCTTAACGATCTTTACAGAAGAGTTATAAACAGAAACAACCGTCTCAGAAGAATGCTTACACTTGAAGCTCCTGACATCATCATCAGAAACGAAAAGCGTATGCTTCAGGAAGCTGTAGACGCACTTATAGACAACGGCAGACACGGAAGACCTGTAACAGGCCCTAACAACAGAGCACTCAAGTCACTTTCCGACATGCTCAAGGGTAAGCAGGGACGATTCAGACAGAACCTCCTCGGTAAGCGTGTTGACTACTCAGGACGTTCAGTTATCGTCGTAGGTCCGGAACTCAAGATGTACCAGTGCGGTCTCCCTAAGGAAATGGCACTCGAACTCTTCAAGCCGTTCGTACTTAAGAGACTCGTTGACACAAAGGTTATCGCAAATATCAAGAGCGCAAGAAAGCTCGTCGACAGAGCAGGCACAGCAGTATGGGATGCCCTTGAAAATGTAATCAAGGATCACCCTGTTCTCCTCAACCGTGCTCCTACACTTCACAGACTCGGTATCCAGGCTTTCGAACCTGTACTCGTAGAAGGACGTGCCCTCAAGCTTCATCCGCTCGTTTGTACAGCGTACAACGCCGACTTCGACGGTGACCAGATGGCCGTACATCTTCCGCTTTCAGCAGAAGCACAGGCAGAAGCAAGATTCCTCATGCTCGCTGCCAACAACCTCCTCAAGCCGTCAGACGGACGTCCTGTTGCAGTTCCTACACAGGATATGGTCCTCGGTTCATACTACCTGACAATGCTCAAGGAAGGCGACCTCGGTGAAGGCAAGGTGTTCAGAGACGTAAACGAAGCTCTCATGGCATACAATGAACATGCAGTTTCACTCCACGCTCCTATCAAGGTAAAGGTTACAAAGGATATCGGCGGAAGAAAGGTTTCCAAGATAATCGACTGTACAGTCGGAAGACTTATCTTCAACGAGAACATTCCTCAGAACTTAGGATATGTAGACAGAACAGACTCAGACAAGCAGTTTGATCTCGAAATTTCATTCCTCGTAAAGAAAAAGCAGCTTTCAGACATCATCGAACGCTGTATCAGAATACACGGTACAACAACAACTTCTGAAGTTCTTGACAAGATCAAGGCTCTCGGCTTCAAGTTCTCAACAAGAGCAGCTATCACAGTTGCCGTTTGTGACGCAACTATCCCGCCGCAGAAGAAGGACATTCTTGCAAACGCACAGAGCAAGATCGACGTTATCACTGAACAGTATGACTACGGTTATATTTCAGCAGCTGAAAAGTCAAAGAAGTTCATCGACATCTGGAACAAGGCTACTGACGAGGTAACAGAAGCACTTAAGGCTAACCTCGGTAAGTACAACCCGATCTTCATGATGGCTGACTCAGGTGCCCGTGGTTCTATCAACCAGATCAGACAGCTGGCAGGTATGCGTGGACTTATCGCCAATACATCAGGTGAAACTATCGAACTTCCTATCAAGGCTAACTACCGTGAAGGTCTTAACATCCTCGAATACTTCATTTCATCACGAGGCGCCCGTAAAGGTCTTGCCGATACAGCCCTCAGAACTGCCGACTCAGGTTACCTCACAAGACGTCTCGTTGACGTTTCACAGGACGTTATCATCCGTGAAAATGACTGTAATACTGATGACGGTCTTGAGATCTTCGAGATCAGAAACGGCAGCGAAATGATCGAGCCGCTTTCAGAACGTCTCGTAGGCCGTTACCTTGTTGAAAACTTCTGCGATCCTGCTACAGGTGAAGTCATTGTTCCTAAGACAAGACTCATGACAGAAGCTGATGCCAACAAAATCGTCAGCATGGGCGTTGAACGAATCAAGATCCGTTCAGTACTTCACTGTAAGGCAAAGCACGGCGTATGTGCAAAGTGCTACGGTGCTAACCTTGCAAACGGAAATGTTGTTTCAGTCGGTGAAGCCGTTGGTGTTATCGCTGCTCAGTCAATCGGTGAACCAGGTACACAGCTCACAATGAGAACATTCCATACCGGTGGTATCGCGTCAGCAGAAGATATCACACAGGGTCTTCCGCGAGTTGAGGAACTTTTCGAAGGACGTCGTCCGAAGAATGCTGCTATCATTGCAAGAATCAGCGGTCACGTAAGCATCGAAGAAGTAAAGACCACAAAGAACGTTATCCTCACAAACGAAGAGACAGGCGAACAGGAACAGTACATGATCCCGTGGAACCTCAAGCTCAGAGTACGTGACGGTGAAGATATTGAAAAGGGTACAAAGATCACAGAAGGTAACTGCTATCCTTCAGACATCCTTGCAGTTCAGGGTATTGAAGCTGTTCAGAACTACATTATCAATGAAGTTCAGAAGGTTTACCGTCTCCAGGGTGTTGATATCAACGACAAGCACATTGAAGTTATCGTAAGACAGATGCTCAGAAAGATCAAGGTAGAAGACAGCGGTTCAAGCTATCTGCTTCCTGGTTCACTCGTTGACAAGAAGGAGATCGACACTATCAATGCAGAGCTCCAGAAGAGGATCGACGAAGGCGAACTCGGTGTTGTACCGGTTACAACAGTTCCTGTACTTCAGGGTATCACAAAGGCTTCTTCAAGTTCAGAAAGCTTCCTTTCAGCTGCTTCCTTCCAGGAAACAACAAAGGCACTTACTGACGCTGCTATCAAGGGCAAGAGTGACTATCTCCAGGGACTTAAGGAGAACGTTATTATCGGTAAGCTTATTCCTGCCGGTACAGGTATGGAGGCTTACAACAAGGTTGAAGTCGTAAAGACTGAAAAGGCAGAACCTTTTGCAGGAGAACACGTTCAGGTTCCGCCGATGAATATCTGATATATACGGCAATAGTATAAATAAACTCCGGAAAACAAAATGCTTTCCGGAGTTTTTATTAAGGAAACGCTGATGAGAGGGAGGATCAGAGGAATGGCATTCAGAAAAGATTTTTTATGGGGCGCAGCATCAGCTGCATATCAGCTTGAAGGCGGGTACAACGAAGACGGAAAGGGAATGAACGTCTGGGATGTATATACCAACTGTTTTTCAGCAAGGACAGAAAAATACGTAAAATACTGCGAAACAGGCAACGAGGCGTGTGACCACTACCATCGTTTTAAGGAAGATATCGCAATTATGAAGGAGATCGGTATTAAGAATTACCGTTTTTCGATCAACTGGACAAGGATCTTTCCGGACGGTACGGGATCAGTGAATGAAAAGGGAATCAAGTTCTATTCCGACCTTGTGGATGAGCTGATTAAGAACGGAATAACACCGCTTGTTACGCTGTTTCACTGGGATTATCCTCATAAGCTCTATCAGCGCGGAGGCTGGCTGAACCCTGATTCATCTGAATGGTTTGCAGAGTATGCAAAGACAGTTGTCGATGCTCTTTCAGACAGAGTAAAGTACTGGATAACATTCAATGAACCACAGGTGTTCATTGGTCTCGGACATTATCTCGGCACACATGCTCCGTTTATGAAATTTCATTCCTGCGACATTACACAGATGACACATAACGTGCTTCTTTCGCACGGAAAGGCAGTTAAGGTCATCCGTGAAAACGCAAAGACAAAGCCCGTTGTCGGATTTGCGTTTTCGACTCCGTGCTGCACTCCGGCCGGAGATGATGAAGCGGCAGTTGAAGAAGCGAGAAAACAGAGCTTTGACTTCAATGCGTTCAACTATATCTTCACAGCAGGCTGGTGGGCTGATCCGATATTTTTCGGAAGGTACAACGAGCTTGGCTATGAGCTTTTAGGAGATGACATGCCGGAGATAAATGAAGGTGACATGGAAATCATTTCACAGCCTGTCGATTTCTTCGGACTGAATGTTTACGAAAGCAGGGCCGTTATACCTGAGTACGGATACCCGGGCGATTCATTCCAGGGTATCGGAAGAACTTCTTTCGGATGGCCGGTCACACCTCAGACAATGTACTGGTCACCGAAATTTCTGACTGAACGGTACGGTGTGCCTGTACTTATCACTGAAAACGGTATGGCCAACAATGACTGGCCGGCTCTCGACGGAAAGGTGCATGACACTCAGCGTACTGACTTTACTCACCGTTATCTTAAATACCTTAAAAAGGCTGCCGATGAGGGTATTGATATTCTCGGATATATGCACTGGTCGATAATGGATAATTTTGAATGGGCAGAAGGCTATGACAAAAGGTTCGGACTTGTCTATGTTGACTACCGGACACAGGAGAGAACAGTCAAGGATTCTGCGCTGTGGTACAGACAGGTAATGGAATCGAACGGAGAAAATCTCTGATCTTTTCTTCAGCCGGACATCAGAAAGGAGCAGATAAAAAATGAAACGTGAAACAAAAGACAGCATATCCTCCGTTCTTGCGGTTCTGATCGTTGCTGCTGTCGGAGTAATATTTTTCAGAAATAATATGCCTGATAAAAGTGATCAGAGTGCGCAGCTGCAGCCGGTACTTACACAGGCTGAAACTCCTGCGCCTGAGCAGGCTGAACCGCCGGCTGATACGGAAGCAGTCACTGAATCTGCAGCAGTAACAGAAGCGGTTTCCGAAACGGAAATGATTCCGGCAGAGACCTCAGCACCAGTTACTGAACAGACGGCTGTTACGGAAAAAGTACAGTCTGAGGCTGACAAAAAAGCAGCCGGTCTGCTTGCAGCGATGTCCTTTGAGGAAAAGGTATATCAGCTTTTCATTGCAAAGCCGGAACAGCTTTCGCCCGATGAGGATTTTCTTTCCGAGTATCCGAACACAAAGGAGGAACTGAAGAAATATCCTGTCGGCGGACTTATTTATTTTGAAAGAAATCTTTCCTCAAAGGAACAGTGTGAGGAAATGATAAAAAATGTTAAGGAACGTACTAAAACGGGTCTGTTCATTTCCGTTGACGAAGAAGGCGGCGAGATCGCACGTGTCGGAAACAATCCTGATATGGGAACCACGGAATTTCCGGACACTGCTGAAATAGGTAATACAGGTGATCCCGAAGAGGCCTACAAAGAAGGACTTACCATCGGAAACGATCTGAAAAAGCTCGGATTCAATCTCGATTTTGCTCCGGTGGCAGATGTTAATTCCAATAAAAAGAATCCTGTAATCGGTACACGTGCTTTCAGCAGCGATCCTGCAGTTGTTTCACAGATGGTTGAACGCTCGGTTGCCGGATTCCGTGAAAGCGGCATTATATGCACGATCAAGCACTTTCCGGGCCACGGCGATACTGATACCGACAGCCACAAGGAATTTGCCGAAACAAAAAAGAATCTTGATGAACTTGAAAGCTGCGAGCTTGCTCCGTTCAGAGCGGGTATCGCTGCCGGAGTACCTGTGGTAATGGCCGGTCACATTGCAGTTCCTGCGGTTACTAACAACGATGTTCCTGCATCACTGTCAAAGGATTTAATAACAGGACTCCTGCGCGAAAAGCTTGGCTTTAACGGCCTCATTATAACTGACTCCCTACAGATGGAGGCCGTCACAGACCGCTATTCTCCTGACGAAGCCGCAGTAATGGCTCTCGAAGCCGGCTGCGACATCATCCTCATGCCGGACGATCTCGAAAAAGCAGCAAACGGTATTTCCGAAGCAGTAAAAAACGGAAGACTCACCGAAGACCGTTTAAACGACAGCGTTATGCGTATACTTAAAATCAAGATCGAATACGGGATCATATCATAAGATCTTTAAACTGTAAAAAGCAGCAGTACAGAAGTATTTACGTTCTGTACTGCTGCTTTTATGTGGTTTTGTTTTGTGTCGACAAATAAAAAGGTACTGTCGCCGGTCGGCGCAAGTACTATCGGTATTACGCCGAATGGCGTACCATTATTAATCAAGCGGTTTTGTGGTTGTTATAAGTCTCTTCGTCGATTTCAGCCATTTCCAGGGCTTCTTTCAAAGGAAAACCTTTTTTTAATAGAGAATCAACAATTCTAGCTGACTTCTGAGCCATTTCTTCAGCTGCTTTTTTAGCAGTTTCTTCAACTGCAATTCTCTCACGTTCCTTTGCATATTCTTCTACAGCACGGCACATATTGTTTACCTCCTCATCAACGTATTTATATTTTCTTACTGACTTCGACAACGGACCAAATCGTTCATCATCCGGGTCAGCTGTCTTGAAATACTGAAGCATTTCTGAAAGAGCGGAACCGTCTTTTACTTCAGCGTTTAAATAGATTTCGTGTACTTCATTATCCCATTCAATACCGTCCAGATACGATTTTTTATAGTATGCAATCTTGTTACGACCATATTTTTTAAGCGGGTTAAACGGTGTGATGAAAATAACATACAATTCCGGAAGCTTGTCAAAATCAATGTTTTTCGGTGCCAGTGATGCATCAATCACAGCCTGATGATAACGTGATCTTTTCGACCCGAAATATTTCTTATCATCGGCGTTCTGAACTTCGATGTTAAAGACTTTTCCGTTGGAATCCACGGCAAGAAAATCAAGTGTTACTGATCTGCCGACAAGATTTCTTACTGCCTTCTGGATGTTGCTGCTTATAAGCTTCAGATCCGGAATATCGGTGCATAATCTGAGAACATATTCTGCGGTGTCTTTGTCCTGCATGATAACAGAGAAGAATGTGTCATCAAATAATGTGAACTGGCTTACAAGTTCCTTTTTCTGTTCAAATGATCCTATGAGATCTTCGTGAAGGATCTTCATTTTTGTTTCTCTACCTCCATTATACAGTATATGATCTGCAGAATCAATACTGTATTTTCAAATTAAATTTCATAAATATAACCAGAAGAATATTCTTACATGTAAATTATAGCATATTTAAAATGCCGTGTCAATACAAGATAGAAATAATTTTACATGGTAATAGTACGCCGCAATTGTAGAGAAAAAGGTTTCGTCCCGTCTTACGACGTGCCGGAGCTATTGATAGTGTGCCACAGGCACACTGATTATATGTTGTGAATTAAATGAGATGTATTGACAAATTATTTCATATACACTATGATGTAATAAAAAGAAGATGAGGAGGAATACAATGGCTAATATTCAGATAAGAGTTAATGACGAATTAAAATCTAAAGCAGATATGCTTTTTACCAGTCTTGGACTTGATACTTCAACTGCTATACGTATCTTTCTGACGGCAGCGATTGAAAATAATGGATTACCTTTTGAAGTTAAACACAAAGATGTTTCAGAATCATTAAAGCAGGCTGTTTCTGACAGCAGAAACAGAACCAACCTGAACGGCCTGTATAATTCTGCAGAAGAAGCAGTAGCATCGATGCTGGAGGATTAATTATCTTGTATAAAATTGAGTATCAGTATCATGATGACGTACTTATACTGACAGCAACCGCTACGGGAACACATGCTGATTTATTTGGAATGTAATGAAAAAAAGTACTGCCGTCTCTTTGAGACGGCAGTACTATGATAGTGCACCGCTCTGCGGTGCACATTTTTTTACGGGCCGAAGCCTATACAGCATTCATGATCAGCGTAGCTGACTGTTTCGCTGTCCTTTTTAGTGGATCGGAAGATTTCGTTTTGGGCTACTTCTGTGTTTTTGGTACTTATAGTTGCAGTTTCTGAAGCTGTATCTATGTCGATTTTGATATCAGTTCTGTATATATCCCACCAGTTGGCTTTTGCATAGAGGACTGTGATCGGTTTATTCATAGGAGTATTAATTATGTTAAAGTAATAGCATTCTTTTTGATTGGCACGGATTTTGACATCGGCATTGTTATTACTGTTTACGTGCACTTTGCCCTGATGATCAGGATTGTCAGTTTCTTGAAAATTCCTGTTATCCCTGAATATAAAATTACTTTCATCAACGGGAAAAGCTTCACCATCTACAGAAATCTGAACATTGGCTTTTATCCTGCTTCCGGGATACAGGCGGTAATAGATAGGGTTATGAGTTAATACAGGTACTGCAATCAGGATTGACAAAGCAATACCAATAATTTTTTTGCGGTTTAATGTGGTTTTCATTTGTTGTTCCCTCAAAATAAAAGTATGAATATCATTGATTTAACAGACTGATTAAAAATCAGTTATTATATTTATATTATAATTAAAAATAAAGCGCAAGTCAATAAAATTTGGGAATCAGTATCAAAATATAATGGCAGGCCAGAGACATTCCGTTACTACAGATAGTGTGCCATCCGGCGCACATTTAACAAGAACGGAATACATCCGGCGGTGTTATTTGTGTAAAGTTTTTTCTCCGAAACACTTGATTTGAGAGCGTAAATATGGTATGATTATAAAGCATTTAAAGTCCGTCGGCTCCGCCGACGAGAGTTAATGCCATTTTATGACATTAAAACGAACAGTCCGCTGCGCAGAAGATAAGCCTGCTGTGTAAGAATGTTCAGAAATTTTAGGAGGAATTTTAAATGAACGCACTCGAATTAATCAGCAAGGACAGCCTTAAGGCAGACGCTCCTGAATTCTCAGTAGGTGATACTGTTAAGGTTCACGTAAGAATCAAAGAAGGCGACAAGTACCGTATCCAGATCTTCGAAGGCACAGTAATTGCTAAGAAGAACGGCGGTATCAGTGAAACATTCACTGTAAGACGTGTAGCTCACGGCTGCGGAATCGAAAGAGTTTTCCCTCTCCACGCACCTGTTGTTGACAAGGTTGAGATCGTAAGAAAGGGTAAAGTACGCAGAGCTAAGCTCTACTATCTCCGTAACAGAGTTGGTAAGGCTGCTAAGGTTAAGGAAGCAATCAGATAATCAGTCTGCCGCTTCAGTTTATCTATTGATAGTTAAAAGGGACGGTTCAAGTCCCTTTTTTGCTATTAATAGCTTTTAAATGCGTAAACTCATCATATGGAGATGATGAATATGAAAGATGAAAATACTGCAAAAACAGAGGACATCACAGAGAAAACTGCTGCAAAAACAGAGAACATATCGGAGAAAACTGCTGAAAATACGGAGAATATTAATGAAGAGGGAACCGCTGAAGAAAAAGGCGGCAGATCTTTTCTGAATGATGCAGCTGAAATTGTCGAATCGATCCTGCTGTCTGTTTTTATTGTTCTTCTTGTGTTTACATATCTTTTCAGACTTTCAGATGTTTCAGGTCCTTCGATGGAACCGACTCTTACCGAAAAGGACAGGGTCGTTATTTCACCGCTTTTCTATACACCTGAACAGAATGATATAATAATCATTAACAGCAGCAAACTTGACAAGCTTATAGTTAAAAGAGTCGTTGCTCTTGAGGGTCAGTCAGTTGATATAGACTTTGAAAAAGGTATTGTATCCGTAGACGGAGAGCCTCTTGACGAGCAGCTTTATATAACAGGAGAAAACGGGGAAGAACCCGAACTTAAGGCAGATCATTTTGTAAATACTCTTACAACGTATGACATGGGTGCCTTTGAATCTTATCCGGTCACAGTACCGCAGGGATGTGTTTTTGTTCTCGGCGACAACAGAAACCGTTCAAAGGACAGCAAACACATTGAACTTGGATTCGTTCCTGAAGAGGAGATAGTAGGCAGAGTTATTTTCAGGATCTCGCCTCTCGACAAATTCGGAACCGTTGATTAAAAACGGATAATGCGGATGCATATCAGCTCCGACACAAAAATTTTCTGACCTTGGGTTACAGAGAAAAGATGGTGAAAAACAATGAATGAAACAGAAGAAATAAAGGAAACCGCTGAAGTTACAGAAGAAATCAGCGCAGAGACTGAAGTCATCGGAACAGAAACAGCGGTTCAGTCTGCAGATGAAGAAAAGGAAGAGAAGAAAGACGGAAACACCAAAGAAAAAAAGCCGTATACATTAAGATCATTTATAAACGATGTATGTGATATTGCTGAAACGCTCATCATTTTCCTGCTTGTCTTCTATCTTGCGAAGGCATTCCTTTTTGATCAGGCTATAGTTGAAGGCACATCAATGGTACCGACACTTGAAGACGGAGAGAAACTTGTTTACAGCAAGATCTACACACCGGAGGACAACGATATTGTCATTGTTGATACATCAAGCGGTGACTATGAAAACCTCGGACTCATTGTAAAAAGAGTAGTTGCCACAGGCGGACAGACCGTTGACATACGAGACGGTATCGTATACGTTGACGGCGAACAGCTTGATGAGCAGGTATACGAGGAAGGTGACACACTTACTGCAAGCCACTTCGTAAACACACTTACTCCGCCGAGAGACGTACACCAGTATCCGGTCACAGTTCCGGATGGATACGTTTTTGTTATGGGCGACAACCGTGGAATCTCGGAAGACAGCCGCGGAGCAAAAGTCGGATTTGTACCTGAGGAAAAGGTTATAGGCAAGGTAGTCCTCAGATATTCTCCATTTAAGGAATTTAAAATTTTCAATTATTAATGTCAGTCACTGATCAGGTCAGAGTGTCCGGATTTTCCGGACAGACCGGTACTCTGCAAAAAGCTTGAAAATGCAGTACCGGTTCATGAATTGGTCAGTGCTTCTTTAAGAAACGGAAGTAATATATGTCAGAAACTGAAATCAAATCAATACAGTGGTTTCCGGGGCACATGGCGAAAACGAGAAGGGCGATAAAGGAAAACCTTTCTCTTGTAGATGCCGTAGTCGAGATAATCGATGCCCGCATACCATTAAGCAGCCAGAACCCTGAAATGGGCAGAATGACTGCAGGAAAGCCGAGACTGTTTGTTCTCAACAAGCGTGATATGGCTGACAGCAGCGTTACTGACAAGTGGATATCCTGGTTCAGAAGCAGGGGAATAGCTGCTGTTTCCATGGACTGCAAGACGGGCAAGGGACTGAAGAGCTTTACCGCTGCACTGGAAAACCAGGTACTTAAGGATCTTCTGGAGACAAGACGGTCAAAGGGCATGTCCGGCACTCCTACAAGAGTAATGATAGTCGGCATTCCGAACGTAGGAAAATCGTCGTTTATCAACCGAATGTCAGGCAGTAAAAAGGCAAAGGTCGAGGACAGACCGGGTGTTACACGCAGCAAGCAGTGGGTGAAACTCGGCGACAGGATCGAAATGCTCGATATGCCGGGAGTGCTCTGGCCTAAATTCGATGACCAGGAAGTTGCGAAGCGTCTTGCGTTTACAGGAGCCATAAAAGATGATATTCTCGATACGGAAACACTTGCTATGCTTCTTCTTGAATATCTTGCAGGAAACTATCCTGAAATGCTGAAAGCACGTTATAAAATGGACACCACCACCGAAATGAAGGGACTCGAACTTCTTGAACTTCTCGGAAAGAAGCGCGGCATGCTGATCTCAGGCGGCGAAGTGGATACTGAACGTGCGGCTATAATGCTTCTTGATGAATTCAGGGCAGGAAAAATAGGCTGTATTTCTCTTGAAAGACCAGAGGATGACCAGAATGGCTGAAAATAAAAACAATTCTGAATTATATGATTACGACGAAGCGATAAGGAATGAACTGCCTGACGGACTTCTCTGCGGTACTGACGAAGCCGGAAGAGGACCTCTTGCAGGAGATGTTTTTGCAGCGGCAGTCATACTTAAGCCGGGAGTAGTAATAGAAGGTATCAACGACAGCAAAAAGCTCACGGAAAAGAAACGCGAGAAGCTGTTTGATGAAATAAAGGAAAAGGCAGAAGCCTGGTGCATAGCACGTGCGAGTGTTGAGGAGATCGAGGAGATCAACATTCTCAACGCGGCTATGCTTGCAATGAGAAGGGCTGTCGAAGGGCTTGGCGTAAAGCCTTCGCTTGTGATAGCTGACGGAAACAAGTGTCCGGATATTCCTGATACTGATGTACGTTCAGTTATAAAGGGCGATGCTCTTTCTGCCAGTATTGCGGCTGCATCGGTGCTTGCCAAGGTGGCAAGGGACAGATACATGCTTAAGATGGCTGAACAGTATCCGCAGTACGCCTTCGAAAAACACAAGGGCTACGGCACGAAGCTCCATTATGAGATGCTTGACAAACATGGTGCTTCTGCGATCCACCGCAGGAGCTTCTTGAAAAAATACTATGATAAAAAGAACGACAGCGGACAGAGTGAATAAATACGGTAATGAAACAAACAGTTCCGGCAGTATGGATGAACCGTCAAGAAGAGATCTCGGCGGCAAAGGCGAAGATGCCGTGTGTTCGTATCTCGATAAATACGGCTACACAGTTGTTGCAAGAAATTACATCTGCCCCAGGGGAGAGATCGACATTATTGCCGAGAACAGTGATACCGTTGCGTTTATCGAAGTCAAGTCCAGAAAGGAAAACTGCCTTGTATCCGGAATTGATTCGGTAGGCAGCACAAAAAAGAAAAGAATAATAAAAACGGCTGCGTGGTATTCATACAGATATCCTCTTGAAAAGCAGCCGAGATTTGATATAGCGGAAGTAATACTGAAAAATGATATTCCGGCAGCAATCAGGTACTATAAGGGTGCCTTTGATATGACTGACTGCGGAATAATGCTTTCATTCAGATAATTCCGGCGGAAAATTTTGCTGCAGAGTTTTTTCGCCCTTAAATCCGATCTGCAGAGAAACGGAGCATATACAATGTTTTATAAAAGTACAAGAAACAGCGGTTTAAAGGTAACAAGTGCACAGGCTATCTCACAGGGTATTTCAGAAGACGGCGGCCTTTTCGTACCTGAAAGCATCCCTTCACTTACACTTGAAGAAGTTGAAAAGATCGGTAAAATGAGCTACTCCGAAAGAGCGGCATACGTTTTTGCAAAGTTCCTTACAGACTTCACTGAAGCTGAGATAAGATACTGTACTGACAACGCTTACAGCACAAAGAACTTTGAAACGGAAAACATTGCTGAAATAGCGCATCTTTTTGACGGCACCTACATGCTTGAACTCTGGCACGGTCCGACATGTGCTTTTAAGGACATGGCTCTTCAGATACTTCCGTACTTCCTCACAACATCAGCAAAGAAGTTGAAAATAGACAAGAAGATCGTTATCCTCGTTGCAACATCAGGTGACACAGGCAAGGCTGCACTTGAAGGCTTCAAGGACGTTGAAGGCACACAGATCATGGTATTCTACCCTGAAAACGGTGTAAGCTCAATGCAGAAGCGTCAGATGACAACTCAGGAAGGCAAGAATGTAGGCGTATGCGCAGTAAAGGGCAACTTCGACGACTGCCAGAGCGGTGTCAAGAAGATCTTCACAGACGAAACAGTAAAGAAGGCACTTGCTGACAACAAGCTCATGTTCTCAAGCGCCAACTCGATCAACTGGGGCCGTCTTGTTCCTCAGGTGGTTTACTATATTTCAGCTTATGCAACACTCGTTTCAGATGAACAGATAAAGCTCGGCGACAAGATCAACGTAGTTGTTCCTACAGGTAACTTCGGTAATATTCTTGCAGCTTACTATGCAAAGAGAATGGGACTTCCGATCGCAAAGCTCATCTGTGCTTCAAATATCAACAACGTACTCACAGACTTCATCAACACAGGTGTGTATGACAGAAACAGAAAGTTCTACGCTACATGCTCTCCTTCAATGGACATCCTTATCTCAAGCAACCTCGAAAGACTTCTCTACATTCTTACAGGCGACAACGACGCTCAGATAAAGGAATGGTTCGGCGCCCTTGCAAAGGACGGAAAGTATGAAGTAAGTGCTGACGTGAAGGCTAAGATAAAGGAAGACTTCTATGCCGGATTCTGCGATGACAACGGCACAAAGGAAACAATAAAGAGCATTTATGACAAGTACTCTTATGTTTGTGATACACACACAGCAGTTGCAGTCAAGGTTTACGAAGACTACCGCAATGAAACAAAGGATGAGACAAGAACGATCATCGCTTCAACAGCAAGCCCTTACAAGTTCAGTGCAAGTGTGCTTGAAGCTATCTGCCCTGACTACAAGGCTGACGATGAATATGCTCTTGTTGACAAGATAAACGAACTTTCAGACATTGACATTCCTGATGCTCTTGCTGATCTTAAGAACAAGCCGGTAAGATTCACAGGCTCTATCGACAGTGCTGAAATGTCAGGCTTCGTAATGAAGACTCTCGGCATCAGGTAAGTTTTAAAACGGAGGTATTCGTCATTGGCACTGTTTGCGATCGGAGACCTTCATCTGTCACTCGGTGACCAGTTCAAGCCTATGGATATTTTCAACGGCTGGGACGGTTATGTTGAAAAGCTTGAACAGAACTGGAGAAGCACTGTCACATCAGAAGATACCGTTGTTCTTGCAGGCGATACCTCATGGGCTATGAAGCTTCCGAATGTTTTCAATGACTTTGAGTTTATCAACAGTCTGCCGGGAAAAAAGATAATTCTGAAGGGCAATCATGATTACTGGTGGTCTACCATGGCCAAAATGGAGAGGTTTACCGAAGAAAATCACTTCGATACAATATACTTTCTGTTCAACAACTGTTATTCCTACGGAAAATACGGTATATGCGGCACGCGCGGATGGGTGAGTATCGGTGACGGGACCGAAGACGAGAAGGTTCAGTTCCGTGAAGTTCAGCGGCTTGAAGTTTCGATAAACGCAGCTCTGGACGCAGGACTTGAACCTGTGGTGTTTCTGCACTATCCTCCCGTGTACGGATTAAACAGCAACTACGATATTCTTGATGTTCTTTACAGGTACGGAATAAAGCGGTGCTTTTACGGACATATACACGGTTACAGTCAGAAAAACGCCATCACTGGTATGCATGACGGAGTGGAATATATAATGATTTCCAGTGATTATCTCAAATTTGCACCATATCGTGTTATGTGAGTTTGTTGAAAACGTAGAACAGGATAATGGTCTATAGCAATAATATTTCGTATGTGATATAATGGATTAGATGTTGTTTATTAAAATATGGAGGACGATATAAATGAGTTTAAAATCATCTAATAAGGTTGCAGTAAATACTACTGAATTAATAATTGAAATAAGTGCAGAAGACTTTAACAAGGCAGTTTTAAATGCCTATAAAAAGGAAAAGAACCAGATCCAGATCAAGGGCTTCAGAAAGGGCAAGGCTCCTATGGCCGTAATCGAAAGATACTACGGTGAAGAAGTATTCTTCGACACAGCTCTTAACGATATTCTCCCTGATGAAATGGCAGCAGCTCTTGAAGAAACAAAGCTTGAACTCGTTGACAGACCACAGGTTGAGATCGTTTCTGCTTCAAAGGCTGAAGGTGCTGTTCTCAAGGCTACATGCACAACAAAGCCTGAAGTATCAGTTTCAGAATACAAGGGACTCAAGGCTCCTAAGGTTATCGACGCTGTAACTGATGAAGTTATCAACGAACAGATCGAAGCAGCAAGAAAGAGACAGGCAAGAATCGTAACTGTTGAAGACAGAGCTGCTCAGCTCGATGACGAAGTTGTTATCGACTTCGAAGGCTTTAAGGACGGCGTTGCATTTGACGGCGGCAAGGGCACAGACTTCCCGCTCACACTCGGCAGCGGTCAGTTCATCCCTGGTTTTGAAGATCAGGTAGTAGGCCACAAGACAGGTGAAGATTTCGAGATCGAAGTAACATTCCCTGAAGACTACCAGATGAAGGATCTTGCAGGCCAGAAGGCTACATTCAAGATCACACTCAAGGAGATCAAGGCTCAGGAACTTCCTGAATTTGATGATGAATTCGTAAAGGACGTTTCAGAATTCGAAACAGTTGCTGAATACAAGGAAGACCTCAGGAAGAAGCTCGAGGAAAATGCTACTCAGAAGGCTGACGCTCAGTTCGAAAACTACCTCTTCGAACAGATCATCAAGAACCTCGAAGGTGAGATCCCTGAATGCATGTATGACCAGAGAGTTGAAAGAGAAATTTCTGAATTCGAAGCTCGTCTTGCTCAGAACCAGATGACTCTTGACCTCTACTTCCAGTACACAGGCATGGACCGTGACGACCTCAAGGCTACATACAGAGACAGAGCTGAAAACGAAGTTAAGCTCAGACTCGCTCTTGAAAGCATCGTAGCTAAGGAAGGCCTCACAGTTGAAGATTCAGAAGTTGAAGAAGGTCTTGCAAAGCTTGCTGAAAACAACCACATCAGTGTTGATGACGTTAAGCGTTTCATCAGCGTGGATGACTACAAGATGGATCTCCTCGTTTCAAAGGCAGCAGACCTTATCAAGGAAAGTGCTGTAGTTGACAATTCACTTGCTGAAAAGAAGGAAGAAGAAGCAGCTGAATAACTGCTTTCAATTCTAACAGAATAGAACGTAAACAAACTCCTGTTGCTGTCGCAGAGTCAGCGGCAGGAGAATGTTTGCATTATAAGGCATATAAATCTGCGGTATAATTTTCCGCAGCAGACGAAAGGAAAATAGAATTATGAGTTTTGTACCTTACGTTGTAGAACAGACAAGCAGAGGTGAACGTTCGTACGATATCTTTTCAAGACTTCTCAATGACCGTATCATAATGCTTTCAGAAGAAATCAATGATACAACAGCAAGTCTTGTTGTTGCACAGCTTCTCTACCTCGAAAGCCAGGATCCTGAAAAGGATATCAACCTCTACATCAACAGTCCTGGCGGTTCAGTAACTGCCGGAATGGCTATCGTTGATACAATGAGATATATCAAGTGCGATGTTTCCACAATATGCATCGGTATGGCTGCGTCAATGGGTGCATTTATTCTTTCATGCGGAGAAAAGGGCAAGAGATATGCTCTTCCTAACAGTGAAGTAATGATCCATCAGCCGCTCGGCGGAATCGGCGGTCATACTCAGGCTACAGACATGAAGATACATACTGAGCGAATCCTCAAGATGAAGGATAAGTTAAACAGTATGCTTGCTGAAAATACAGGACAGCCGCTTGAAACGATCCAGAATGACACAGAGCGTGATAACTTTATGTCAGCTGAAGAGGCGTGTGCTTACGGCCTGATCGACAAGGTAGTTGAAAAAAGATAAGGTTGGTGAACTATGGTAGACAGCGGATTCAAAACCTGTAATTTCTGCGGCAAGGGTGAAAATCGTGTTCAGAGCATGTTTTCGTCAGGAGATACAAATATCTGTGACGAATGTGTTATGTACTGCTATAATATAATCGCAGGACCGGGAGACAAGGAAAAGGAAAAGCCTAAGGCCAAGACTTCCAAGAAGAATAACGATTTTTCAGTAAAGCTCAAGAAGCCTATGGAGATCAAGAAGGTCCTCGACCAGTATGTTATCGGTCAGGATTCAGCCAAGATCGCACTTTCAGTTTCAGTTTACAACCACTACAAGAGACTTCTCAGCAACGATGCAGGCGATGATGTCGAGATCCAGAAGAGCAACGTTCTTCTTCTCGGTCCTACAGGTGTCGGCAAGACTCTTCTTGCACAGACGCTTGCAAGAACTCTCGATGTACCTTTTGCTATTGCAGATGCTACAACTATCACAGAAGCCGGTTACGTAGGTGACGACGTTGAAAACGTACTTCTCCGTCTTATACAGGCTGCAAACTTTGATATCAAGGCTGCGGAACGCGGCATTATCTATATCGATGAAATAGACAAGATCGCAAGAAAGTCCGAGAACACATCCATCACACGTGACGTAAGCGGTGAAGGTGTTCAGCAGGCACTTCTCAAGATCATCGAAGGTACGGTTTCAAATGTTCCTCCGCAGGGCGGCAGAAAGCACCCTAACCAGGAATTCATCCACATCGATACAAAGAATATCCTCTTCATCTGCGGCGGTGCGTTCGACGGACTTGAACAGGCTATCATCAAGAGAACAAAGCACAAGTCCATCGGATTTGGTTCAGACGTGCTCTCGGACAAGGAAGAAATGAACAACATTTTCAAGAAGGTAATACCGCAGGATCTTGTCAAGTACGGTATCGTTCCTGAACTTGTAGGACGTCTTCCGCTCATTACTGTTCTTGACGAACTCGATGAAAAGGCTCTTATCCAGATCCTTACTGAACCTAAGAACGCTCTTATAAAGCAGTACGAAAAGCTGTTCGACTACGATAACATAGAGTTTGAAGTTGAACCTGAAGCTCTCGAGGAGATCGCGAAGAAGGCGATCGCACAGAAGACAGGCGCACGAGGACTCAGAGCCATCGTTGAAGGAATTCTCATGGAGACCATGTACGAAGCACCTTCAAAGGATATAAAGAAGGTAACTGTTACAAAGGAATGTGTTACTGAAGGCGCAAAACCTGTTATCAGAACCGATGCTGCAAAGCTGAAAAAATCAATAAAGAAATAATTTTATCACGGGACATCTGCCATTTAAGCAGGTGTCCTTTCGTTTTTCCGGCGGGACGGGTAAATCAGGAAAGAACTTACTTGAAAAAAAACTCAAAATATAGTATAATAATATGTAAATATCTTTAAGAAGGTGGACATCATAAAAAAAGAAAAACCGGAACTTGAAAATTCAGAACTCGATGAAAAAAACACCCCGGAAACAACCAGTAAAGAAAACAGCAGTAACGGACCGGCAGGATCCGATTATAATATTCTTGAAAACTATGATATTTTACCGGCAGTCCCGATAAGAGGGATTGTGGCGTTCCCAAAGATGGTAGTTCATTTTGATGTGCTCAGAGCAAAGGCAGTGAACGCTGTAAAACAGGCACTTAAAACAGACAGGAAGATCTTTGTGATCGCCCAGCGTGACGTTTTTGCCGAGGATATCAAACGCGAAGATCTGTACCGTGTAGGCGTGATCGCTGAGATCAGACAGGTCCTCAGAACACCGGATGACGAGCTCCGTGTGCTCGTTGAAGGCCTTGATAAGGCGGAACTTCTTACATTTACGGACTCAGATACGGACGACGCCTACTATGAAGCATATGTTGAAGTGGTAAAGCCTCCTAAGCGCAGAAAAGCGTCGAAGGCTGAAATAGAAGCCATGAGCCGTTCAATAAAGAAGGAGTTTGAAAAATACGCTTCGCTTCTTCCGCGTATGACAGGTGAGCTTGTAAAGTCAATTCTCTGTCAGGATGATCCTGAGGAACTGTTTGAGAACATTGTTTTCAACGCTAACTTCCAGAGCGCAGACAAGCAGGAACTCCTTGAAAAGAATGATATTATAGACAAGCTGTCGTTCCTTCTTGCAGTGCTTGTGAAGGAAACTGAGGTCCTTGCCATTGAAAATGACATAAACAGTCAGGTCAAGGAGAACTTCGGAAAGAATCAGCGTGAGAACATTCTGCGTGAGCAGATGAGAGTCATATCCGAACAGCTCGGTGAAGAAGATGAGGATGAGGACTACCGTACACGCATCCTCAAACTGAAACTCGATGAAAAGATAAACGACAAGCTCCTGCGTGAAGTTGACAGACTCAGATCTCTGCCGGAATCATCACAGGAAACCTTTGTTATCAAGAATTATCTTGACACTGTTCTTGAACTTCCGTGGAATAAGGAGAGCAAAATAAAGGTCGATATAAAAAAGGCTGAAGCAGTCCTTGAAAAGGATCATTTCGGACTTAAAAAGGTCAAGGAGAGGATCCTTGAAAGCATTGCTGTAAATGCGATAAAACCTGATGTTACCGGTCAGATAATCTGTCTTGTAGGACCTCCGGGTGTCGGCAAGACATCAATAGGAAACTCAATAGCCCGTGCTCTCGGCAGGGAATATGTGCGTGTTTCGCTTGGCGGCGTAAGGGACGAATCAGATATCAGAGGTCACAGAAAGACCTATGTAGGTGCAATGCCGGGACGTATCATCAATGCAATGATACAGGCGGGCACAAAAAATCCGCTTATCCTTTTCGACGAGATCGACAAGATGAGCAACGACTTCCGCGGAGACCCGTCTGCAGCCATGCTTGAAGTTCTTGACAGCGAGCAGAACAAGGAATTCCGCGATCACTACACGGAAGTGCCGTTTGACTTAAGCAAGGTAATGTTCATAACAACAGCAAACACAACCGGGACCATACCGGCTCCTCTGCTCGACCGTATGGAAGTTATCGAGATAACAAGCTACACACGTGAGGAGAAGTTCCACATTGCCAAGGAACACCTCATTCCGAAACAGCTTAAAAAACATGGCCTGAAGGCTTCACAGATGAAGATAGATGACGAAGGTATATACAAGCTTATCGATTCATATACCAAGGAAGCCGGCGTGCGAAATCTCGAAAGAAACATCGGTTCTCTCTGCCGCAAGACAGCGAAGGAGATAGTAAGTGGAGAAGCAAAGAAGATAAAGTTTACAGCCGGCAATATAAGCAGCTACCTCGGACATGAAAAGTACATCAAGGACGTAAAGAGCGAAAAGGACGAGGTCGGTATCGTAAACGGTCTTGCCTGGACAGCTGCCGGCGGTGTTCTTATGCCGCTTGAAGTTCTCGTACTCGAAGGCAAGGGCGGAGTTACCCTTACCGGATCACTTGGAGACGTAATGAAGGAAAGTGCCGGAATTGCAGTCAGCTACACAAGAAGTGTTGCTAAAAAGTACGGCATTGACCCTAAGTTCGTAAAGAACAGGGATCTTCACATCCATGCACCGGAGGGTGCTGTTCCGAAGGACGGCCCGTCAGCCGGTGTTACCATGACAACTGCACTTGTTTCAGCCCTTTCAGGAAAGAAGGTCAGAAGCGACGTTGCCATGACCGGTGAGATAACCCTTCACGGAAAGGTACTTCCTATCGGCGGGCTCCGTGAAAAGACTATGGCTGCCTACAAGGAAGGCATGAAGAAGGTCATAATTCCTGCAGGAAACAAGCCTGACATGGAAGATGTCGAGGATGTTGTAAAGGAAAATGTGGAATTCGTTTTCGCGGAAGACCTTGAGACAGTTCTTGAACATGCACTTGTACAGTGAATGTCAGTGCCGTATGCGGCTATGAAAGGAAGATGTAAATGAACTACAATAAAGCTGAGTTCCATTCCTGCTACGGACTTTTCAGCCAGATACCGGAGTCAGACCGTACTGAGATAGTTTTTGCCGGCCGTTCAAACGTCGGAAAATCAACTCTGATCAACAAGATATTCAACCGTAAATCACTTGCAAGAGTAAGTTCAGTGCCGGGAAAGACTGCTACGATCAATTTTTACAGCCTTGAAGATGTTTTCTTCGTTGACCTTCCGGGTTACGGCTACGCAAAGGTTGCGAAGACTGAGAAACAGCGCTGGGCAGGCCTTATTGAAGGTTATCTGAATGCTGACAGAAATATTGAACTCGTATTTCTGCTTATCGATATGCGTCATGCTCCGACGGCTGACGACATACACATGATAAACTTTCTGATCGACAATGAACTGCCGTTCGTTATCATTCTCACGAAGGCTGACAAGCTCAACAAGACGGAACGTGAAAAGGCAATGAAAGTATTTGCTGAAACTATTCCGTGCTATGATGATATCCACATCATCCCGTTTTCGTCCCAGACTTTTGAGGGAGTAGAGGAAGTCCGGAAGATAATCGAGGAAACTGCTGAAGAAGCAAGAGTGTATTCTGAAACTGAAGAAATACCGGAATAATAAAAAAATAATGCCATACGAAAGCTGATAAGGCTTTTCGTATGGCATTTGTTTTCTGTGACAGATACTGTCATGCACAATGACACGCCGTAAATCCGGGTGATATATCTACTCAGCGGCAGAAAGCATGATCTTCATGACCTTGGTCAAAAGGTGAGCGGCGGTTTCTATAAGTCCGCAGTACTTGTCAACCAGTATTATTACAACTGTTTCGCGGTAGCTCGGCGGAGTTATCGTAAGAGGAAACATGTGTTTTAATATTATGTCCTTTTCCTTGTCACTGAGTGTAAAGTGCTCGCAGGCATTTTTCAGTGCGGCTTTCGGATGAGTCATTCCGTGGAAATGATCTCCTGTTTCCTTTGTGTGTGTATGCCAGTCATAAAGGAAAAAATCATGGAGAAGACCGGCTCTTGCGCCTGCCCGTGCGTCAAGACGGAACAGCCTGCATAGCTTGTAGTTGTAGTACGATACATTGACGCAGTGCTGAAATGTAGTAGTGTTACCGTGCTGTATGAAGTCTTTCATTTTCAGTACCATTTCATTGTCAAGAAGGTCGCTGACAGTTTCGTAGTACCCGTTGCTGAGTTCGTTGTTCAGTAAATACTTTTTTGATCCTATGGCGTACAAACCAACCGTTCCTCCTCTCGGATAATATTTTCTTTATTATATCATAAACCGGAGAAATTATCAATATAAAAGTTGAAAACGCTTAAAACCATAGTTCTCACTATTGACAAATTTGTTGATTTGCGATAAAATATAATATGTGTATTTATTGTTATCCGAAACTTATTTGTATTCGTAATACATTAATTCATAAAAACATTCTAATCAAAGGTGGACTAAAGTAAAATGAGTTTGATAGATAAAATTTTTGGTTCATACAGCAAAAAGGAACTTGCTCGTATCGAACCTATCAAGCAGGCTGTTCTCGACCTTGACGAAGAGTATTCAAAGCTTTCCGAAGCTGAACTCAAGGGCAAGACACAGCAGTTTAAAGACAGACTCGAAGCAGGCGAGACTCTGGATGATATTCTTCCTGAAGCTCTTGCAACATGCCGTGAAGCAGCATTCCGTGTACTCGGAAAGAAGCCTTTTCCTGTACAGATCATCGGTGCGATCGTTCTTCATCAGGGACGTATCGCTGAAATGAAGACAGGTGAAGGTAAAACTCTCGTTGCCTGCCTCGCAGCATACTTAAACGCACTTTCAGGCAAGGGCGTTCACGTAGTAACAGTAAACGACTACCTCGCTAAGTTCCAGTCTGAGGAAATGGGTAAGGTTTACCGTTATCTCGGTCTTACTATCGGTGTTATCCTCCACGGACTCAACAACGGCCAGAGAAGAGCTGCCTACAACTGTGACATCACATATGCCACAAACAACGAACTCGGATTTGACTACCTCCGTGACAACATGGTTATCTACAAGAAGGACATGGTTCAGAGAGAACCTAACTTCGCTATCGTCGACGAAGTTGACTCCATCCTCATCGACGAAGCAAGAACTCCTCTTATCATTTCAGGCCGCGGTGAAAAGTCAACAGAACTCTACGGCATAGTTGACAAGTTCGCCAAGACTCTCGTTCCTGTAACAGTCGTTGAAATGGATGACAAGGAAGACCAGGATGAACTCAACAAGGACTATGACTACATCATCGATGAGAAGGCAAAGTCCGCTACTATAACAAGAACAGGTGTCAAGAAGGCTGAAAAGCACTTCAACGTTGAAAACCTCATGGATCCTGACAACATGACTCTTCTTCATCACATCAACCAGGCTCTCAAGGCTAACGGTGTAATGAAGAGAGATATCGACTACGTTGTCAAGGATGGCGAAGTAATTATCGTTGACGAATTCACAGGACGTCTTATGATGGGTCGTCGTTTCAATGACGGTCTTCACCAGGCTATCGAAGCCAAGGAAGGTGTTAAGGTAGCTCACGAATCAAAGACACTTGCTACTATCACATTCCAGAACTACTTCAGACTCTACGCAAAGCTTTCAGGTATGACAGGTACTGCTATGACTGAAGAAGACGAATTCAAGGAGATCTACAAACTCGACGTTATCCAGGTACCTACAAACAGACCTGTACAGAGAATAGACCATTCAGATCAGGTTTACAGAACAGAACGCGGAAAGTTCGAAGCTGTAATCAACCAGATCGCTGAATGTCATGCAAAAGGACAGCCGGTACTCGTTGGTACAGTATCTATCGACAAATCAGAAAAGCTTTCTGCTCTCCTTAAGAAGAAGGGCATCAAGCACAGTGTCCTCAACGCAAAGCAGCATGAAAAGGAAGCTGAGATCGTTGCACAGGCCGGTAAGCTTGGTGCGGTTACCATCGCTACCAACATGGCCGGACGAGGCACCGACATCATCCTCGGAGGTAACGCAGAATTCCAGGCTAAGGCTGAAATGCGCAAGAAGGGATACGAGGAAGATATCATCAACGAAGCAGTAGGCTATGCTGAAACTGATGATGAAGCTGTAATCGAGGCAAGAAAGGTCTACAGGGAGCTGTACGACAAGTTCAGTGCCGAGGTCAAGGAAAAGGCAGTGGAAGTACGTAATGCAGGCGGTCTTTTCATCATAGGTACTGAACGTCATGAATCAAGACGTATCGACAACCAGCTCCGCGGACGTTCAGGACGTCAGGGCGACGAGGGCGAAAGCCGTTTCTTCCTCTCACTTGAAGACGATCTCATGAGAATCTTCGCAGCTGACAGAATAGAAAACCTTATGAAGACACTCAACGTTGAGGAAACAATGCCGATCGAAAGCAAGTTCCTCACAAAGATGATCGAGTCTTCACAGAAGAAGGTTGAAGGACGTAACTTCAGTATCAGAAAGAATGTCCTCAACTACGACGACGTTATGAACAAGCAGCGTGAGATCATCTACGATCAGCGTGCCAAGGTTCTTAACGGTGATGACCTCCACGAAAGCATTCTCAAGATGATAAAGGATCTCGTTGAAACAACAGTTGACAGATATCTTCTTGATGACGGCGAGGACAAGGAAAACTGGAACCTTGTAGGTCTCAGGGAATACTTCCTTGAATGGATCACAAATGAAGATGACTTCAAGGATCTTGAAGAAGATGAGAATAAGCTTGACGATATTTCAAAGGAAGATATCGCAAAAATGCTTACAGACAGAGCTACAAAGATCTATGCCGACAAGGAAGCACAGTACGGCGAGGAAACTATCAGGGAACTTGAAAGAGTTATCCTTCTCAGAGTAGTTGACTCAAAGTGGACAGCTCACATCGACGACATGGACGAACTCAAGAAGGGTATCTCACTCAGAGCTTACGGACAGAAGAACCCTGTTGTTGAATACAGATACGAAGGTTTCGAAATGTTCGACGCAATGGTTGAAAGCATCCGTGAAGACACAGTACGTATGCTCCTCACAGTAAGACTTGCAAACAACCAGGCTCCTGAACGTGTTCAGGTAAACAAGCCGGATGCTCCTAATGCAGGCGGCGGAGACGGAAGCTTCTCAGGTGCTGCTAAGTCAAGCAAAGTAAGGGACAATGAACTTTGCCCTTGCGGAAGCGGCAAGAAGTACAAGAAGTGCTGCGGACTTAACGAAGACTGATAACTATGGAAACGCTGATTTATTCATAAATCAGCGTGGGGCTCCGGGGCGAAGCCCCGCAAATCCCACCTCCGGAAATCCGGCGAAGCCGGATTTCCGATATAATCAGTGTTTCCCTATACAAACTATAATTACAAAAGCGGACTCATGGCGGGTCCGCTTTTTGTGCGTTCTACACAAACACGTTATAATTATTTTATCTATTGGAATGAAATTTTTAATTATGTATTGTGTTAAAAAAACAAAAGTGATATAATAACTAACATAATATTTTGTACATATCTACATAAAGGGGAAATGTGATTATGACTAACAATGCAGAAACAATTAAAAACATCGCTCTTGCCGGACATAACGGGTCAGGTAAGACATCACTTGCAGAAGCATTACTTTTCAGGGCAGGGGTTACAGAACGTCTTGGAAAGACAGAAGAAGGAAACACTGTTTGTGACTTTGATCCGGAAGAAATCAAGAGAAAAGTTTCAATAAATACATCAATAGCCAACTTCATGACAGAAGGAATAAAGGTAAATCTTATAGACACTCCGGGCCTTTTTGATTTTGAAGGCGGCATGCGTGAAGGTATTACTGCAGCCGGTACTGTAATGATCACTGTATCAGGCAAGTCAGGAGTCAAGGTGGGTACAAGGAAAGCTTATAAATTTGCTGAAAAGCTTGGCAAGTCAAGAGTATTCGTTGTTACAAAGCTTGACGATCCTAACGCAAACTTCTACAATACTCTTACAGAACTCAAGACTGCTTTCGGTCCTACAGTGTGCCCGGTAGTTGTACCTGTTATCAGAGACGGAAGCATTTCAAGCTACATCAATCTCATTGAGATGAAGGCTTACAAATATAATGACAAGGGCGAAGCTGTTGAAACAGATATGCCTGAAGGCGATATCGCTGATAAAATGGACTACAGACTTGACGGCCTTATCCAGGCTATCAGTGAGGCAGTTGCTGAAACAGATGACGAACTCATGGAAAAGTTCTTTGAAGGTACAGCCTTTACACAGAAGGAGCTTATCGACGGTATCCACAAGGGCGTAAACTCCGGTATGATCACACCTGTAATCGCAACATCAGCTGAATCGCTTGCCGGCATAGACATGCTTTTAAAAGAGATCTCACTTCTTCTTCCTTCACCGCTTGAAGTTGCAAAGCCGGTGGCTGAAGATAAAAACGGTGACCCTGTCGAAATAAACTGCACGGTTTCAGATCCGCTTGCAGCATTCGTGTTCAGAACAACAGTCGATCCTTTCGTAGGAAAGATGTCATACATCAAGGTTTACGCAGGCGTGCTTAAGTCGGGTGATACAGTATTTGATTCGACAAGCGGCCAGAATGTCAAGATAGGCAAGCTTTACAACATGGTCGGCAAGAAGCAGGAGGAAGTTGATACAGCCAATGCCGGTGATCTTGTTGTGGCAGTCAAGACAGATATATGCACTTCAGACACTCTCTGCGACCCGTCAAGAACGGTTAAGTTCGATGCGGTACAGTATCCTGCTCCGTGCTACTCAATGGCTGTAAAGGCTAAGGCACAGGGCGATGAAAGCAAGATCTCAGCAGGTATTGCAAAGCTTCTTGAAGAAGATCCTACACTTAAGTATGAACAGGATCCTTCAACAACTGAACAGATATTAAGCGGTCTCGGTGACCAGCATCTTGAAATAGCAGCTTCAAAGCTGAAGGAAAAGTTCGGCGCAGACGTTGTGCTTACAGTTCCGAAGATCCCTTACAAGGAGACCATCAGAAAGAAGGTAAAGGTCGAAGGCAAGCACAAGAAGCAGAGCGGCGGTCACGGCCAGTACGGACACGTCTGGATGGAATTCGAGCCTACAGTAGGTGACGAACTCGTGTTCGAAGAAAGAGTATTCGGCGGTGCGGTTCCTAAGAACTACTTCCCGGCAGTTGAAAAGGGTATTCAGGAAAGCATGAAGAAGGGTGTTCTTGCAGGCTGCCCTGTTGTAGGCCTCAAGGCTATCCTCGTTGACGGTTCCTACCATCCGGTTGACTCATCTGAAATGGCGTTCAAGACAGCCGCTTCCATCGCATATAAGGAAGGCCTCAAGCAGGCTGACCCGGTTCTTCTTGAACCGATAGGAAGCCTTTCAGTACGTGTGTCAGACGACAAGACCGGCGACGTTATGGGCGAACTCAACAAGCGCCGCGGACGTATGCTCGGCATGAATCCGGCTGAAGAGGAAGGCATGACAGAGATTCTTGCCGAAGTACCGGTAAGAGAAATGCACGACTTCGCTACATATCTCCGTCAGACAACAAGAGGTCTCGGCGACTTCACATTCGAGTTTGTAAGATACGAACAGCTTCCTGCAAACCTTGTTCCGGAAGTTATAGTAAGTCTTTCAAGCGACAGTGAATAATACGGCGGGGACTTTCGTACAGGAATAAGTATGTGCCATTTTGGCACCAACTCAATCTGTGAACATTAACTATACTTTGTCGCAAATTTCAACTTGTGCAAAATTTGCACAAGTCTGAAATGATGACAAAAAGAAAATGCTTCGTATCTCTGTGATGCGAAGCATTTTTATGTTTGTTTTGAATTATCAGTAATAATCCGAAAGTGAAATTCCGTTTTCTCCGAGCGGGATCTGGTGGTCAAGACCGATGAACTTGCCGTCGTCTGTCTGCCAGAGAACTTCCTTTACGAATTCGTACTTGTCGTTGTCCCATGTGGTGAAGTCATCGAGTACAAGTCCGCCTGTATCTCCGGAATTTGCGTTGAAGCACCAGAATGTGTGGTGGAGCTTGTTTTCCTTGATGAGCTTTCTGCAGTAGGTCATCCATGTGAGGTTTGGTTCCTTCATGAAGCCGCCCCATTCGCCGATGAGAAGCGGAGCTTTTTTCTGTTCGTAGATGTAGAACCAGTTGTCGCGCCAGCAGTCATCCATGAGGGAATCGAATGTGTAGCTGCCTTCGAACCACGGCTGTTCGTAAACTGTCGGGCCGTAGTCGTGAGGTGAGTAAACGAGTTTGTTGTTATACTTGCCGAGGTCTACCGGATGGTCTGCTACGCCGCGGAGGTTGCCGCCCCACCAGTTGAAGTAGTAGTCGGACTTGTCAGTGGATTTGTAATTACCGTTCTTCTTGGTGTCAACAGGATAGCATTCAATACCTTCGACCATTACAAGCAGGTTAGGGTTCTTGTTAAGAACTGCAAGACCGGCCTTTTCAGCGATGTACTTCCAGTTGTCAGAATCCTTTGAATCATCCCACTTTGCGCGCGGCTTTTCATCCGGCTTTCCGTGAGGTTCGTTTTCGAGGTCGATGGCGATGATAGTATCGTCATTCTTATAAGTGGAAGCGATCCATTCAAGAGCTCTTATGTAGTCCTTTTCTGATATCTTGTCGTCGCACCATAACGGATAGTTGTGACCTGCGGCGTTTGTAGTTGCACAGTGGAAATCGATCATGATCTTCATACCGTTGGCACGGCACTGACCGATAACGTAGTTGAATATTTCAAGGCTGTTCATTCCCACGAGATAGGAGTTTGTAGCCTGGTTGAAGTTTGCCTGCGGATAGGTACCGTCCTCCCACTGGTTTACGAGTTCAGTCGAGATAGGAATTCTGATAAGATTGAAACCGTGGTCTGCAATGGCGTTTACAGATGTGTTCAGATCAGCGTTCCAGAGTCCGTCGAAAATGTTTGTACCGGTGTTGTAGCCGAACCAGTTGCATCCGGTAAGCCATACTTCCTTACCGTTTGAATCAACGATCTTGTTCTTTTCAACACTGAGCCAGTCGTCTGTTGAAGGAGCAGGGACTTCCTTTGCGTTCGGTGATGAAGTCTGTCCTCCGTTCTGATTATTGTTCTGGTTCTGGTTTCCGTTATTATTGTTGTTGTTATTGTTATTCTGTCCGTTCTGAGCATTGTTTGAAGCAGATGTGTTTCTGGCTGTAAATACTGCTTCCTTTGCACTTATATCTTCAGGCGATGCGATCTGGATGCCGAAGTTGATGCTTCCGTTCGGAAGAATGTTGCCGGTGTTGTTGTCCGGCTTGATAATAAGTGTGCTTCCGTCAAGTTCCCATGTAAGTCCCCATGAATTCTTGACGTCGATGTCCTTGTTTACGGGCACCGTAACTTTCCAGTCGCTTATTGTATCAGTCTGGTTGTTGGTTACAGTACCGTCAAGCTGGTAAATGTTAATGTTTCCTTCAGGCCAGCTGTTACCGTTTTTTAAAGTAAAGGCGATCTTTTGGGTATCAGCATTTTCGCCGGAGTTTTTGCCGGCAGACTTGTCCTTGTCTTTTGACTTGTCTTTTTCCTTATCATCATCTTCATCGGAATCGTTTTCTTCGTCGGTTTCGGAAGATGATTCTTCTTCATCTTGATCTTCGCTTTCTTCTTCGTCAGCTTCGCTGCTGCCAGAAGAACGTGTGTCAGGAAGTGAAGTGTTCTCATCCGGCTGGTCACAGCCTGTCAGAGATAAAGAGGAAAAGACAAGACAGAGTGAAAGAAGGGCTGCCGTGATTTTTCTGGTTCCAGTCAATTTACACTCATCCTTTTATAATCTTTGTTTTTCCGTGTTTTCTTTAGGGAAACGCTGATTTATTCATAAATCAGCGTGGGGGTCCGGGGCGAAGTCCCGCAAATCTCACTTCCGGACATCCGGCTTAATCAGTGTTTCCTTAGAATTGTATTTTTGTATTCGGGTAAAATCTCTACAGAATAATTCTATCTCATAACACAGTTATTGTCAAATTAATTCAGAGTTAAAAAAATATTTTCATTCAAATATATATTATTTAATATAAAAGCCGTCCCGTTTTTGTCATTTAGGTTATATAATGTAGTATTTAATTTACGCTTAAATTACAGATTTTTATTGAATTTAAGCATTGCCTGTGGTATAATAAAAATGTACAATTTTAAAAACCGACCTTACCTGACACACTCAGGTACAGGCATTCTGGAGAAGAAAATATGAATAATTATGATGTAATTATTGCAGGAAGCGGGGCAGCCGGACTTTACGCTGCTATCAATCTCCCTGAAAACCTTAAAGTACTTGTTATTTCCAAAAGGGAGCTGAAGCTTTGCAATTCAGCGCTTGCGCAGGGCGGTATCGCCGGCGTTTACAATTCTCCTAATGACAATATCCAATTGCATCAGAACGATACACTTATTGCCGGAGGATTTAAAAACAATAGTGAAACACTGCACATTCTCGTAAGCGAAGCAGCATACGACATAGAAAACATCATTAAGTTTGGTGTTGAATTCGACAAAAATCCTGACGGAACTTATCACCGCACTCTTGAAGGCGGTCACTGCAGACACAGAATATTCCATCATAAAGATGCGACCGGTGCCGAGATCGTTGACAAGCTCATAATCAAGGCAAAGTCACTTCCTAATGTTACAATACTCGAAAACACACTTATGTGTGAAGCAGTCAAGACTGATACCGGTTTTTCAGTAAACCTTCTTAACGAAGACGGCTACACTGCTGCAAACAGCCATTTTCTTATCATGGCTACAGGCGGTATAGGACGTGTCTATGAGTTTACTACCAACTCAGCTATCGCTACAGGTGACGGTATCTCAATGGCTTATGACATGGGTGCGGACATAAAGAACTTAAGCTATGTTCAGTTCCATCCGACTGCATTCAACAACAGACAGACCAGGGAATGCTTCCTCATTTCCGAAGCAGTACGAGGCGAGGGTGCTTATCTCCGTAACTATCACGGCGAGAGATTCATGCACAATTACGATGACAGACTTGAACTTGCTCCGCGTGATGTGGTTTCACACTCCATTATTCATGAAAGCAGAAAACAGAACTCCACCGAGTTCTATCTCGATATAACACACAAGGATCCTGAGTTCCTGAAAAACCGTTTCCCGATGATCTACAAGAACCTTCTTGACCAGGGATTCGATCTTACAAAGGACTGGATCCCGATATTCCCGTGTCAGCACTACCTCATGGGCGGTATAAACGTTGACAAGAACGCTCAGACCAAGATAAGAGGTCTTTACGCTGCGGGTGAGTGCTCACACACAGGTGTTCACGGCAACAACAGACTTGCAAGCAACTCACTGCTTGAAGCCCTTGTGTTCTCAAGACATGCGGCACAGCATATAGCAGCAAATGCTGAAAGCGTTCCTAAGGAGTTTGCAGAACATAAGTTCGATTCACACGAGGACAAGCCGGTGATCCCTAAGGGTATCAGAACTGAAGTAAGAAAGATAATGCAGGAAAGCGCCTTTGTCATTCCGGACAAGGAAGCTGCTGTCCGCGGATTTGAAAGAGTCAAGGAACTCAGAAATCTCATCCACTCGGAAGACTTCTGCGTAAACAGAGACTATGTTGAAGCAAATTCTCTCGTTACCATCGCATATCTCATTCTCAGGGAAATTATTTAATTAAGGAAAGGGACAGATCTATGAAGCTTTCTCAGCTGTACATTGATGATATAATAAAGACTGCACTTCTTGAAGATATAAACTATATGGATGTCACAACTGACAATCTTCTCGATGATTCACACAGAAGCGAAGCCTACTATGTTGCCAAGGATGACGGTGTTCTCTGCGGTATAGAAATAGCAAAGCGCGTATTTGATCTTGCAGGAGCAGACGTTGACTTTACCGTAAAAATAAAAGACGGCGAACATGTTAAGAAGGGCGATATCATTGCTGAAATGACAGGTTCGACAAGAACGCTCCTCAAGGGCGAAAGAACAGCGCTCAACATTCTTCAGCACATGTCAGGAATAGCTACTGCAACAAACAGGTGTGCTGAGCTTGTAAAGGGCACAAACGCAATGGTAACTGACACAAGAAAAACTCTTCCGGGACTCCGTGCACTTCAGAAATATGCTGTTACGGTAGGAGGGGGAAAGAATCACCGCTACAATCTTTCCGACGGGGCAATGCTCAAGGATAATCACCTTGACGCTTACGGTGGTATCACACCGGCTGTAAAGGCTCTCCGTGAAAAGATAGGCCATATGGTCAAGATAGAGGTCGAGGTAAGAAATCTCGATGAACTGAAGGAAGCACTCGACTGCGGATGCGAAGTTATCATGCTCGACAACATGAGCTGCGATGATATGAAGAAAGCAGTTGAGATAACAGCCGGCAGAGCGCTCCTTGAAGCATCAGGAAATGTTACCGTGGCAAATATCAGAGACGTTGCTCTGACAGGCGTAAATATCATTTCGCTCGGAGCCCTGACTCATTCAGTTAAGTGTTTTGATATTTCCATGAAGATAAAGACAAAGAAATAACGAAAGCGCTGATTTATGAATGGATCAGCGCAGGGGTTCGGGGTGAAGCCAGGCTTCCCCTGCTCCCTGCAGATACGGTGAAGCCGGATCTGCGATTAAATAAATAAGGAAGTGAGCATAAAGTGGATAGTTTATTTGACAGTTTCAAAAGCAACTACACCAAGGATTCATACCGTATAATGAGCACTGTAAGTGCTTCGGTAAAGGAAACATTTTTCTATGTTCAGGAGATCGGTTATCTTGATGTTATCAAGCCTTATAACACGATCCGTGATAATCTCGATTCCTTCCTGTTCGTGATAATTCTTGACGGTAAGGGTGAGCTCATTTACAACAACAGATCCTATACACTTACCAAGGGATGCTGTTTTCTCATCGACTGCCTCAAACCGCATTCATACAAAAGCAGTCTGAGTGAACCATGGAAACTTCTGTGGCTGCACTTCAACGGACCGACTGCCCGTGGATATTACGAATATTTTGCAAACGCCTATATAAACGTTATTCATCCTGATATTATCGATCCTTTCGAAGACCTTATGCGTCAGCTGATCGAGATCAATACCAGACATGATTCCTCCACCGAGGTGCGTTCTTCAAAACTCATAGTTGATCTTCTTACTCTTATGATGACCTTCAAGAAGAACGATACGATCTACACTTCACAGATAGTAAGAAAGCTTGCTGAGATAAGAAGATACATAAACAGAAACTACACTACCGATATCTATCTTGAAACTATATGTGAAAAGTTCAACATAAGTAAGTTCCATCTGACCAAGGAATTCAAGAAAGCGTACGGTATCACGATTGCCAAGTACATAATGCAGAAGCGTATAGGAAATGCCAAATGGCTGCTTAAGTACTCTGACAAGACACTCGAGGAGATTTCAGCTGCCTGCGGATTCTACGACACATGCTACTTCAACAAGCAGTTCAAGGCGATTGAATCTACAACTCCTTACAAGTACCGCAAGTCGTGGCTTGAAAAAAATATCGAGTTAAAGACCGATGATGGAGAGTAACGGAATAATCGCAACTGAGCCCATGAAACAAAGGTCCGTTCTTAGCGAAGGCAATAAGAGCCGTCTTTACTCTGTTATAAAGAGAGCCGCCCGTGGAGAAAAGATAACTTTCTCTGTCATAGGCGGCTCAATTACTCATGGCTGTCTTGCAGATTCGCGGAATGAGTCCTATGCGGAGCTTACCTGTGAATGGTGGAGAGATAAGTTTCCGTGGACAGTTGTAAACTATGTAAACTGCGGTATAGGTGCGACTGATTCCTACATCGGTGTACATCGTGTCGGACGTGATCTTCTTGCTCACGATCCTGATATTGTGATCGTTGAGTTTTCGGTAAATGATACCGATGAGATAATTAATCCGGAATCGTACAGGTGTCTTGTAAAGAAGATACTGAATCACGATTCAGAACCGGCTGTCATTCTTCTTTTCATGATGGATCAGAACGGACGTACTTTTCAGAAGTTCCATTCTGAAGCAGGCTGGCTCTATGATCTGCCGATGATCAGTTATGCCGATGCTATCGGTCCGGAGATAGAGGCCGGAAAGCTTAAGTGGGAGAACATTTCACCGGATGATATCCATCCTTCTTCCGCAGGTCATGCACTTGTGGCGGAGCTTATAAACTCCTACATGGACAAGGTGTTCTCGGAGACGTTTTCAAGCGAAGCGGAATACTACGAGATAATCGAGTCCGAGGATAAGTACGACAACGCACGTTTTCTCGACAACCGTGACATAAATCCTGTTCTGTGCACCGGTTTCTGGCCTTCGGACATAAGTCCGCAGTTCCCGCACAGCTGGACAACGACTCAGGAGGGAAGAATCTGCTTTGAAGTCATTGCCCGGAACATAGGCATTGTTTTTCTGCGTACAGTCGATTCACGGAGCGGTACGTACTCTGTAAGACTGGACGGGAAGCCGTGCTGTACGATTGACGGCGATTTCACCGGCGGATGGGGCGACTATGCCGATTATAAGGAGATACTTGTATCAGATCTTCTCCAGACACACTACATCGAGATCGAAATTGCAGACGGATCAGTCCATACAGGTTTTACTGTTCTCGGACTGTGTCTCAGTTAATTGTATACAAAACAGGTAAGCGGATAACCTGCTTTAAGCAGAATATCCGCTTTTTCTTATCATAAAACAAAAACAGCAGAACCGGCACGTCTTTACGTGTGCCTGTTCTGCTGCTTTTTCGTTAATTTAAAAATCAATAGTAAGCTTCGTCGTCGTGACCGTTGTAGTGCTTCTTGATCGCTTCGCTTGAACCGTATGAGAAACAGATAACTATGTTTATAACAAGTACTGCAAGGTACATTATCTTTGCCATACCCTGTACCTTTGAGAACATTACGAACAGTCCCGGAATTACGTGAAGAACTGTACCGAATGTGAATATATTTGAAGCTATCTTTCTGGTTGTGTTTGACTTTACGAGCATTGCGCCTGCACCGCCTAAGAAGATGATTCCGAGGATCGTTGTGCACATATTGCATGTTTCAAGGAATGCAGGTGTTTCATCCTTAAGTGCCATAAATGAGTAAAGAAGTGTGAGAAGACCAGAGATCATGCCGATGACCATGATAACAATAACTAGCATGCCGCCTTTTCTTGCAAGATCAGCTTCCTTTTCACGCATGAATTCACGATAGACTTCACGGCTTTTTTCTTTGTCAAAGCTGTCAGGAACTGAGTTGAGTGAACTCTTGATTGCTCTGTCAACTGCAGTTTTCTTTGCGTTTTCAAGATCAGGGTCAACGAATTTCGGAACGTAACGCTGTTCAGCCTGAGGTTCTTCTGAAAGTACCGGCTTCTGTACGTCATCCAGATTTCTGCTTGTCTGTCCGGCACCGCCGTACTGCTGGAAAGGCTGACTTGTAGCCTGCGCATTCTGAGCGCTGTACTGCTGGAAAGGCTGACTTGCAGCCTGCGCATTCTGAGCGCCGTACTGCTGGAAAGGCTGACTTGCAGCCTGAGGATTCTGAGCGCCGTACTGCTGGAACGGCTGGCTTACAGCCTGAGGATTCTGAGCACCGTACTGCTGGAACTGCGGAGCTGCGGTCTGAGGATTCTGAGCACCATACTGCTGGAAAGCCGGAGCTGCAGCCTGTGGAGTCGGAGCGCCATACTGCTGGAACTGCGGAACTGCGGCCTGAGAAGCCTGGGCACCATACTGCTGGAACTGCGGAGCTGTAGCCTGAGGATTCTGGGCACCGTACTGCTGGAAGTTCGGGGCAGCGGCCTGAGGGTTCTGAGGAGCACCGTACTGTGGTGCTGCGCCTGGTGTGAAAGTATCTGCAAGAACAGGAGCTGCAACATCGTCGAGTCCTGCTGTTTTCTTTTCAGGGGTATATGATGTTTCTTCAAGTGCAGGAGCCTGAATTCCGTCGAGACTACGTTTTACGGACTTTGAAGGATCGTATGTAGTTTCTTCAAGAACAGGTGCACTGATACCGTCAAGATTGTGGTTGTTTTCAGCCATTCCTGATCACCTCACTATTTTAATGATCCGTGAGCTTAAAGTCTCTCAGAGTGCGGAAAACGTTCCTGCCTGTGAGAGACTACGTTACTTAAGCTGCGGTTTTTTTTATCAGTTTCTTTCGATTGTCTGTGTTCTGTCCGGACCAACACCGATCATGCATACAGGGCATTCGATGAGTTCTTCAACGCGTCTGATGTATGCCTTGCATGTTTCCGGAAGTTCGTCGAATGATCTGCATCCTGAAATGTCTTCTGTAAATCCAGGAAGTGTTTCGTAAACCGGTTCAACACCGTCGAGTTCTTCAAGTGCAGCAGGGAAGTTTTTGAGAACTGTTCCGTCAGGCTTTTTATAAGCTACGCATACCTTGAGGTCTCCGAGACCGCAGAGTGTGTCGAGCTTGTTGAGTGCAAGACCGTCAAGACCGTTTACTCTTACTGAGTGACGAACAATAACTGCGTCAAACCAGCCTGTTCTTCTCGGACGGCCTGTTGTTGTACCGAATTCGCCGCCGATGTTTCTGATCTTGTCACCAATCTCGTCATTGAGTTCTGACGGGAAAGGTCCCTTGCCGACTCTTGTTGTGTAAGCCTTGGCAACACCGATTATTCTGTCGATCATCTTAGGACCAACACCTGTACCTGTGCATACACCGCCTGAAACAGGGTGTGATGATGTTACGTATGGATATGTACCGAAGTCGATGTCAAGAAGTGTAGCCTGAGCGCCTTCGAAAAGAATAGTCTTGCCTGCCTTGTTTGCTTCGTATGTGAGTACTGAAACGTCGTCTACGTATGAAGCAAGCTGCCTGCCGTATTCTGTGTATTCAGCGATAACTGCTTCGAGGTCGAATGCTTCACCGCCGTAAACTTCTGTGATTATCTTGTTCTTGAGAGCGCCTGTAGAAAGTGCCTTCTGTCTGAATATTTCAGGGTGAACAAGGTCGTACATTCTGATACCGCAGCGTTCGTACTTGTCCATGTAAGCAGGACCGATACCGCGCTTTGTTGTACCAATGTCACTGTTTCCTCTGAACTGTTCTGAAAGTCCGTCGAGGAGGATGTGCCATGGCATTACAACGTGTGTACGAGGATCTATCTTAAGATTCTTTGTTGAAATGTTCTTGTCTTTGAGCATCTGGAGCTCTTCAAGGAAGTTCTTAGGATCTATAACAACGCCCGCACCGATAAGGCAGAGTGTGTCCGGATAAAGGATACCGGAAGGAACTACGTGGAGTTTGTAAGTAACACCGTTGTTTACTACTGTATGACCAGCGTTGTTACCACCCTGTGAACGTACAACTACTTCAGCCTGTGACGCAAGGATGTCGATTACTTTACCCTTTCCTTCGTCGCCCCACTGACTTCCGATTACTATACTACTTGGCATGTTCTGATTCCTCATTTCAAAATTTTTGGTTTCACTGATTGTTCTGCACGTTCTTCCGCGCAAAAACACCCGTATATATTATATCAATTTTATATGCAACATGCAAGAGTTAATTTTCAAAAAAACAGCCGGGGTGAGTAATTTGACAAATCCGTCGGTTTTATATATACTATTGTATTATAAAAAGAAAGGAATTTATAAACGATGCTTTTACGTGCGTATAAAAAAGAAGATTCCGCAGTTATATGTAAATGGCTGCGGTCGGAGGCGGAACTGTATAGATGGTCTGCAGACAGATTTAATAAGTATCCGCTTGAGGATAATGATATTGATGAAAACTATGCTCCGCAGATAGAAAAGGGGAGATTTATTCCGCTTACTGCTGTCGATGATAATGGTAAAGCAGTCGGACATCTGATAATCCGATATCCGAAAGAAAACGATGATGAGAATGTACGCTTTGGTTTCGTTGTTGTAGATCCGGAATTCAGAGGCAGGGGGTACGGAAAAGAGATGCTTCGTCTTGCGGTGGAATATGTAAAGAAAAATACCTGTGCTAAAAGAATAGATCTCGGCGTGTTCGAGAATAATGAGAGTGCACGCCGATGCTATGGCTCTCTCGGATTTAAGGAGTTTAACCGCAGAAAATGTGAAATGCCGATCGGTGTGTGGGAATGCATCGATATGGAACTGTTTTTATAAAAATCGTAAACCGGAAATTCCGGACAGTTTTACGCTGTTCTGGGTTTCCGGTTGTTGTTTTTTAAGTCCTGAATACAACAAAATCAGCATATCTTACTCACGCAAATACGTAGGTTTAGATATGCCGATTTGCTTTAAAGGAGAGTTTCTTAACATTTTCTATAAAATATGTCTTGACAAGTGTATAAAGCACTGCTATAATTGTATACATAGAGGTTATACAATTTAGACTCTTTTAGCAGTTGCAAATGTTAAAAAGAGCCGGACCTTTAGAAGGGGGACAGACAGAATGAATATCAACATCAGCAATTCAAGCGGGGAACCGATCTATCTGCAGATAGTGAATCAGATCAAAACGCTGATACTTGAGGGAAAACTCAGTGAAGGTGAAGCGCTGCCTTCGATGCGTGTTCTGGCGACGGAACTGCGTATCAGTTTTATGACAACAAAACGAGCGTACGAAGAACTTGAACGGGACGGATTTATAGAGAGCTATACCGGTAAAGGATCGTTTGTAAAGGCACAGAATTTAGAGATATACCGCGAGGAGCAGATAAGACGTATCGAGGCACTTCTTATGGAGGCCGGCGATGCGGCACGCAAGGCGGGTCTTTCGATGGAAGAACTGCATGATCTGCTTGATTTGGTAAACGGAGGAGATTAAAATGAGTACATACGAAAACGCGATAGAGATCAGAAATGTCAGCAAGAGATATAAGACTTTTGAGCTGGATGATATAAGTTTTACTGTTCCGAAAGGCTGTATAATGGGATTTATCGGACAGAACGGCGCAGGAAAGACTACGACTCTCCATACCATGCTGAATATAAAGAAGACTGATAAAGGGCAGATAAAGATATTCGGACTTGACCACGCGAAAGACGAAAAAGAGATAAAGAAACGCATCGCTGTGGTGTTCGATGAAATGCCTTTTCATGATGTTTTCAATATAAAGGATATTTCAAAGATATTTGAGGGACTTTATCCGGAATGGGATGACGCTCAGTTTATGAAATATGCAGAACGTTTCGGACTTCCTCCAAAGCAGAAAATTGGCCAGTTCTCCAAGGGCATGAAAATGAAACTGCAGATAGCCTGTGCTCTTTCGCACAATGCGGAGCTGCTTGTAATGGATGAGGCGACTGCCGGTCTTGATCCGGTTGTACGTGACGAGATCCTTCATATTTTCATGGAATATATGCAGAACGGCGAACGTTCAGTACTCATGTCATCACACATCACTTCCGACCTTGAAAAGATAGCTGACATGGTTACATTTATCGACAGGGGAAAGATACTGCTTTCCGGTTACAAGGATGATATTCTCGGAAGTCATGGTATCCTGAAATGCGATAAGGACGAAGTGAAGAATATTGATCCGGAGGATATTGTAAGTATCAGAATGAATGATTTCGGTGCAGAGATCATGGTAAAAGACCGTGAGAGTGCTGCTGCAAAATACAGAAATGCAGTAATCGATGCAGCCGGTCTTGACGATATTATGGTCTACTACGTTCACCGTGATGAAAAGGAGTGGTCATGATGGCACTGTACAGATCACTTGTTTACCGCGAACTGAAACTTACATGGAAGCATTATCTTCTTTTCCTGGTGCTTTATGTGCTGATGGTCGGATTATTTACGTTTCCTTTTATCATAATTCAGGAAGAAAACTTATTTAAAACGATTGGTTTAGAGAAAGTTTTTCTTAAAATGTTCGGATCTTTTCTGGCTGTATTAGGCGCTCTTACATCCGGAACGCCTAACAACATTCAAAAAATTGATGTTAATTCCGGCTGGAAGCGTTATTCATATTCTTTGCCTGTTACTGCAGGTGAGAAAGCAATGTCAGATCTTATTGTGAAACTTGTGTACTTCATTTTGTTCGGACTGCTAGCTACAGTGAGTGCAGTAATAATGGGCAGCAAATCAGGGTATGGTGTTTTCTGTTTTACGTTAAATATCTATCTCATCATGTCAGCTGTATTCTGGATTTTTGATGCAATTGAAAACGGAAGTGTAGTGCGCGGTTTAAACTCTGCGGTTGCAAAAATTATCACAGTAATTGCGGTTCCGGTAATGATTTTTCTTTTGAAACTTCGGGTTTCAGTACGAAATAATTCGGCTTATCCTTCCGTAAAAAAATACGGAATAGTTGATCTTGCCGAACACAGACTCTCTTTGATTTTCTCAGTTTTCTTCTTTGTTATTGTGTGCATCGGCTACTATCTGATCATGCGCAAGGCGTATGAAAGGAGAGAGGAATGATGATGAAAGGCTGGATCTACAAGGAACTCAGACAGAGATGGCTTCATTTGGTAATGATAATATTTCTGAGTATTATGCCGTTTATAAATCTTATGATCTTTGAATGGACTTTTGATGATTCTCAGGTGTATAAGTGTTTTTATTTAGCAGAGACTTTTGCAATTATAGCCGGAACAGGCTTCATTCAGATGATGACGTTCAATGGAGATGAAAGAAAAAGTTTTGGGTATTTTACCGTTTCAACGCCAGATGGTTTCCGGGCTTTTCTCTTTAATAAATACCGCTTTATACTGATTATGATGGCCTTGTTTTTTATAGGTACCGTTATAGCTGGTTTAGTTTATGATCCTTATTTTGTTGGCTGGAGTATTGAAAACCGTGTAAGAAAAGCTTTAATACCGATTTTATGTATACAGTTAATTGTACGTGCGATAGATATACCGTTTGTTTACCGGTTTGGGACACAGAGAGGAAATACAGTTAAAGTTATATCTCTGATACTGCTGGCGTTCGCAGCGCTTATTATGCTGATATTAACAGATGATACTGAAAAAATACTGGATACAGCGCGTTCGGCTTTAAGGATATTCGAATCTGTAAGTTCCTGGCCGGTATTTATTGCATGTTCGATACTTATCTATTATCTTTCCTATAGGATAACATGCTGTCTTTACCTTAAAGGCGTGGAGCATTACGGGGAATAGGAGATATAGCAGGTGAAGGAGAGTTGTGTAATGAAAAGGAGCGACAGTGATGCAATTATACAGATCACTTGTTTATCGTGAACTGAAACTTACGTGGAAGCGCATGATGATTCTTCTGGTTCTGAGTAGTATTCTTTGCGGGATTATACTTAGCATAATCGGTTTTGTGATGCAGGACGAAGAGTTTGTAAAAGCTTTATCCGGCATACTTGCTCTCGTTACAGCTGTAGCATCAGGCGGGAATAATGGTATCCATAAAGCAGATATTAATGCCGGATGGAAAAGATATTCCTACGTTCTTCCGGTGACTTCATCACAAAAAGCTTTAACGGATCTTATGGTAAAGCTTATTTATATTGCTCTTTTCGGAATGATATTAGTCGGAACTGTATTATTCACAGATTATATTTCAGGATATAATCATGTGATCTATACTGTCAGTAATTATCTGCTGTTCTCAGGAATAGCACTGTTTCTGGACACAGTATACAGTGGAATACTGCTGCTTGCCAGCGACAGAAATGGTAGTCGTATCATTGGTATTATTGCATCTCTGACAGTTATATTTTTATTTTCTGAGTTCAATACTCAGCTGGCTGGTTTGAGTAATAAAAAATATAAATATTCTCTTGAAGAACTGACACATATGATGGAAACAGGAAAAGTGATGATGATAATTTTAATGATCTTTGCGTTTCTTTGTCTTTTATATTATTTTGTCATTCGACGGGTGTATGAAAGGAGAGAGGCATGATGAAAGGCTGGATCTACAAGGAACTGCGGCAGAACTGGTTTTTTGTTTTAACTGTAGTTTTTCTGGGAATGTATCCTTTATTGAATATCTTTAGTCTGGAATATGTATTTAGAAACGTTGAGGGTATGGATTCATTTCGTACTTTTGCACCAGTATACGTATTATTTAGTATAGTATTCATGGATTCTCATTACTGAAAATGAATGAGAAAAAAATATGGGGATACTTTGTAACATCAACATCATCGGGTTACAAGGGATATCTCCTCGTAAAATATGCAATAATATTTCTTGTGACAATACTGCATCTCATTACTGCGCTGATATTTGATTCTCTGTTCAGAAATATTGAAGCGTCGAGAGGATATACAGGATTTACGGTTATGCCATGGCTGTTTATAGGTTATTCATGTTTACAGTTGTTATACTGCGCGGTTGTTCTGCCGCTTACCATTCGTATGGGAGTAAGAAAAGCAATTACGGTTATGGTTTTCTTTCAGATGTTATTGATCATAGTATTTACTGCGGTTTTGATCAGTAACAGTAATATCACACTGACAGAAATGCTTGCCAACTCCAGAGAATATGAATTGCCTTTATTATTGAAGCTAACAGTGATTTTTGTATCACTGATGGCATATTGGGGTTCATATTTCCTAAGCTGCAAACTTTACCTTAAAGGAGTTAAGTATTGCAGATAATAAAAAACGGAATGTTTTCTCTACGATATGAGAGCATTCCGTTTTTCATTTCTTATTTAATCAAAGCACTTTCAATCACACATTCATGTGTTTTCGTATCTTTGTCGTAGTTTATTCCTACAAGAAGGACTTCGCTTCCGTAACCGCTTAGTAATCCGGAATATCTGTTTTCCTTTATCTGACGGATAGCGGCATCTGCGGTTTTATCATATTTCAGTTCGATGATCATTGCCGGTTTGTTACCGGAATCTGCACGCGGTATCATTACAATATCGGCAAATCCTTTCCCGGATGGAAACTCTCTGACGACTGTGTAGTAAGCCGGAGCGGTAAAGTAGGCCATTGTAATCGCACAGCTCAGGGCATTTTCATCGTTGTATTTAAGAATGGATGTATATGTTTCATGTGAAAGTGCGATGAGCTCGGCAACTTTTTCAGCTTTTTTCTTAATTGTCATCAGAAGAAGTTCTTCACAGCGGGAAATGGTTTTTGCTACTTCGGTCCAGTTTCCTTTACTGATTGCTGACTGATAAGCATCAGATACTTCGTAGTTAGGTATATATGCTGAACGTTCTTCTTCGTCAAAAGCGAGATATCCCAGATGAATAAGTGCTGTCAGTGCATCATCCTTGTTAGCGATGGTTGAAAAATCATTTTCGAAATTTCTGACATTTACATATATTTTTTCTCCGGAAAGCATAGCGATAATGTCTTCTTTAAGTCCGTCGAAATTCATTGTTATGAATGTGTTTATCGTTTCAAAAGCAGAAGTGTTTTTCCAGTACGGCGCAATTTTTTTCTTTTGCATCGCTTCTGATACAGAGTTCGGATTGTACATGTGTTTTCCGTTTATAAGATATCCGTTGTACCATTCCTTAACTGAATCAAACGGCATGTCATACTGTGTGCAAAGCGTTCTTACTTCTTCTTCCGTAAATCCGAAATATGGTGTCAGTTCATCTGACTGGATCATCGTATATTCTTTAAAGTTGTTAAGCGCAGATTCATCTTTGATTTTCTTGATTGGGAGTATACCTGTTATATATCCAAGACCGAGAAATGTTTTTGCTTCCTTGCTTTTAAACATAGCGTGGAGAAACTGCATATATTCATGAACCAGTTCCGGAGAATCGGAAAAGTACCTTATAACACAGTCCCATTCATCTAGTATTATAACGAATTTGATGCCGTTCGGATTATCCGGTGTGATCGTTTTTTCGTATACTCCAGCAAGGATGGATGCAGTAGAAGAATTATAATCAACATCAGGATATACTGCTTTTATTTCCTTGAACAGCGTTGCTTTTATTGCCTTTACAATGTCATCTTTGTAGTCATCTGCAAATGAAGAAACATCAATATGTATCACATTGTATTTGTTAAGATGCTTATCAAAATCAGGTGACTTTGATATTTCAAGAGGAGAAAAGAGTTCTTTTGAATTACATCCGCGGCTGTAATAGGATTCGAGCATTTCAGCAGCCTGTGATTTTCCGAAACGACGTGCGTGACTAACGGAAACACAGTTTTTTTCTTCACGGAACAGTTCATTCGTAAAGTTTAAAAGTCCTGACTTGTCGATATATATTTTGCTTTCAGCGGCTTTTCTGAATCCTTCATTTCCGGGATTAAAGTATATTCCCATGCTGTTTTCCTCCTTGCTTTGCTGTTTTGCTTTACTATTCAATTATACTATATTTGGACCACCTTCGCAACTGAAAATGAATGCCTTCGGCATACTATATAGAAAAACCACCGCTAAGACAACGTGTCATACGTTATCCTAGCGGTGGTTTGTTATATTTAAAATATAATATACAGCTTATGGATTAACAAGTGTATTTACTACCTTGTTGAAGTCGATGATGTTTAAAACACCGTCGCCGTTCATGTCTGAAAGGTTGACCATTGCCTGGCTGAAATCAAGTTCCATCAGAAGATATCTCTTCATGATTATGAGATCTTCTGCACCGATTTTGTTATCATAGTTGACGTCACCGGTTGTGATATCAGTTGCTTCCATTGACCAGATGCCCTTTTCGGAAACGCCTACGATTTTATCGTCGTGGAAGAAGCCGTTAAGTTTTACAAAAGAAAAATTAGAAGATTCCGGATGTTCGATCCATTCAAAACCCTGCATGTTTATGTTTCCACTTTCTTCGCTGATTGTACCTGAGAATTTGTAACTTCCTGTTTCTGCATACTGCTGGTCTGCCTTTTCAGAAGGTGAAAAGTAAGCTGTACCGGTTATTTTATTATCATCAGAAATATCATCGATAGTAAACTTGTAGTTTCTTCTGACAACTACCTCGCCGCTATAACCGTCATATTCACCGACCCACTGTCTGTGGATATTTTCTTTTTTGATCTTCATGTCAGTGAAATCATCATTTTTTTTGGCGATTTTAAATGGCTTGGCTGATGATGAATCTGTGACTCCGCTGTAAGATTTGTCTGTAGGATCAACAGTGCCGGAAAATGAGGCGAATCCCCAGTCCTCAGCGTTTTCTTCCCATGACTGACCCTTAAAAGTCATTTTACCTGTTTTGGAATTATAGGATCCTGTAAAATAATACTTTTCGTGTTCAGTGGAAGTAATGGTTGCAAAACCTTTGATTTTTCCGTCTGTGCAGTCATAAATATCGAGTTTTATTGTTCTTTCGATATTTGTACTGTTAGAGTAACCGGTGTAAAATCCTTCCCATGTGCCTTTGATCTGTTCGTCTGTCAGGTTTTGAACTTCAGCTTCTGTTTCAGTTGTTGCCGCAGTGTCTTCCGCAAATACGGTGCTGATACCGTTAAATGCGTATGTTCCTGCAGCGGCTGCAAATGCGAGAGCCAGTGCTGAGATGCCTGATAATACTTTTGCTGTTCCTGTTTTTTTCATTTTTTATAATCTCCCTTATCGTAAAATATGTAGTGTAATGTATTAAATTTCACTACAATCTCTATTATACAACTGTCTATTAATCTGTGTCAATGAAATCTGATTATAAAAGCAAATAATTGTTGAAATATTATAGACTTATGCTAAAAATAACAAAAATATAGTGAAAATCTTCTAATTCGGACTTTCACTATATCTAATGGAAACACTGATCTGCGTGAGGGTAAACGAGTGATGCTGTCTGCCTTTCACACAAATCAGTGTTTCTTTGTGTTATAGAGTTAAGGAAACGCTGAGATTATTTTATCTTCCAGATGTTCTCCGCGTAGTCTGCAATAGTTCTGTCGGAACTGAACTTGCCGCAGTTACACATGTTGAGCCACATCTTTCTGCCGAAGGCTGCCTTGTCTTTGTAGTCGCTGTTGCACTTAAGCTTTGCTTCAACGTAGCTTTCAAGGTCGCCGAGCAGGTAGTAGTTGTCCGGTTCGTGCCAGCTTGCACCGTCGAGGAGGGAAGTGTAGAGTTCTCTGAAATCGCCGCTTCCGCCGTCGTCGAATGTGCCGTCAACAAGAGTTTCGATAACTCTTCTGATCTTTTCGTTGTCTGCCGCAAGCTTTCTTGAGCAGTATTCCGGCATGATCTTTTCGAGTTCCTCAACTGTAGCGCCGAAGATGTAGTTGTTTTCCTTTCCAGCTTCCTCCACAATCTCGATGTTCGCACCGTCGAGAGTACCGAGAGTAACAGCACCGTTTGCCATGAGCTTCATGTTGCCAGTACCGGAAGCTTCCGTGCCGGCTGTTGAGATCTGTTCGGAAACTTCAGCTGCAGCGATGAGCTTTTCAGCATAGGAAACGTTGTAGTTTGAAACGAATACGACCTTTATGATCTTATTTACTTCGTCGTCCTTTTCGATCATTGCTGCTATCTCATTGATGAACTTGATTATCGCCTTTGCACGTCTGTATCCCGGAGCCGACTTTGCACCGAAGATGAATGTTACCGGAGCAAGATCCTTTATGCTTCCGTCCTTTATGCCGAAGTAGAGCCAGAGGATGGAGAATGCGTTGAGAAGCTGTCTCTTGTATTCGTGGAGTCGCTTGATCTGGATGTCGAAAATGCTGTCCGGATCGATCTTTATACCTTCGCGGTCGAGGATGAACTTAGCAAGCTGTTCCTTCTTTGTCTTCTTTATTGCGAGGAATCTGTTTATGATATCTGCATTGTCGGCATATCCTGTAAGCTTCTTAAGCTCGTCAAGATTTGTTACCCAGTCTTCATTTCCGAGAAGTTCAGTGATAAGTGCCGAAAGTTCACGGTTGCAGAGGGCGAGCCATCTTCTCTGTGTGATACCGTTTGTCTTGTTCTGGAAACGTTCCGGATAAACGGTGTACCAGTCGTGAAGTGTATTTGCCTTCAGGATCTCGGTGTGTATCTGAGCAACGCCGTTTACATATGATGAGCAGTATGTAGCCATGTTGGCCATGTGCACCTGACCGCCCTTTATGATCTTCATGACTTCAATGCTTTCCTTCTTAATGCCCTTACGGTACATTTCAGCAAGATATTCCTCGTTTATCATGAAGATGATGTTAAAGATCTCAGGAAGGAGTTCCTTTATAAGATCAACATCCCATTTTTCAAGAGCTTCCGGCATGATGGTGTGGTTCGTGTAGTTGAATATCTTCTTTGCCATTGCGAAGGCTTCGTCAAAAGTAAGGCCTTCGTTCTGTGTGAGAAGTCTGATGATCTCAGGGATCGAGATGACCGGATGTGTGTCATTGAGCTGGATGGTAACGAAATCAGCGAGAGTCTTTATGTCACCGTGGTTCTTCTTGTGCTTCTTGATGATATCGTTAAGTGAGGCACTGCAGAAGAAATACTGCTGCTTCAGTCTGAGCTTCTTGCCTTCTCGTGTGTCGTCGTTCGGATAAAGAACTCTTGAAATATCTTCAGCGAGTACCTTTTCGCGGCTTGCTTCAAGATACTTCTGGTCATTGAAGAGCTTAAAGTCAAAGTCCTCAAAAGCCTCAGACTGCCAGAGTCTTAAAGTGCCGATATTCTTTGCACCGTAGCCGATTATCGGGATGTCGTACGGAACAGCAAGCACCTTCTGGTCGCTGTAGTTGATTTCGACTGCATCTTCATCGTGCCTTACCGACCATGCGTCGCCGTACTTTGTCCAGTTGTCAGCTTCTTCAGTCTGGAAGCCGTTTTCGATCTTCTGCTTAAAGAGACCGTACTTGTATCTTATTCCGTATCCGTCGAGCGGAAGATTCAGAGTAGCTGCACTGTCAAGGAAGCAGGCAGCAAGTCTTCCGAGACCGCCGTTTCCGAGGGCAGCATCTTCTGCAGCTTCGAGGTCGTTTAACGAGAAACCAGCTTCTGCGAATGCTTTTTCAACATCGCTGTAAATGCCGAGGCAGAGAAGGTTATTGAAAATGGAACGTCCGATAAGGAATTCCATTGAAAAATAGCATGCACGTCTTTTGCCGAGATGAGCTTTTTTACTGTCCTTCCAGAGTCCGGAAAGATTCTTCATTGCAGTTTCACTCAGTACGTTGTGAAGTACGTGCGGAGAAGTTACGCCTTCTTTCCTAAGTTCTTCAAGATTACTTTTCAGTTCTGCAAGAAATGTCTGCTTGTTCATTTTTTTCGTCCTTTCTCATAGGTAAATTTCCTTAGTGGATACTGCATTAAGGTTTTGAACGCCTTCTTGTATCAGTATATTAAACGCATTATGAATGCGGCTTTGGCTCAGGTTTGTCTGTATCAGCTTTTTTCTGCGGTTTCTTTGCTGCCTTGAGCTTTTCATCGCATGAGCTGTCCGGTGATTCTTCTGCTTTGCACTCTTTTGTGACCGCCTCTTCCGTGTCCTCAGGAAGTTCCGAGCATCTGTTGTAAAGAGTGTTGAGCTTAAGGATCTTTGCTTTTAGTTTGTCAGTGAAATCATTTTTCTTTGCTCTGTATGTCCAGTTGCCGGACAGGGTGGAAGGAATGTTCATTCTGCAGTCTGTGTCTGCATCGATGAAATCCTGGAACTGTGCTACCGCGGCATCTGAAACGCCCGACCATACAAGACGGAGCATTGCTTCCGGTATCTGTATATCGGGTTTTACATTCAGATAATCGAGACAGAATTTCTTTGAATCCTTGTCGAGCGACTTGTACCATCCCACAAGAGTGTCATTGTCGTGGGTGCCTGTATATGAATATGAATTAGTATCAGTGAAATTATGCGGCAGATAATCATTTTTGCTGTCGGAAAATCCGAATTCAATTACTTTCATACCCGGATAGCCGACTTCATCGAGCATGTCCTGTACGTCCGGTGTGAGGAATCCGAGGTTTTCAGCGATGATATCAAGCTTGCCGAGTTCCTCCTCGGCCTTTTTGAAGAGCTTTGATCCCGGGCCTTTCTTCCAGATGCCGACTTCGGCAGTTTCGTTTCCGTACGGTATGCAGTAGTAGCCTGCAAATCCTCTGAAATGGTCGATACGGATGATGTCGTAGGTTTCGGCAGCATTCTGTATTCTGCTTATCCACCAGCTGAAATCTGTTTTTCTGTGGTAGTCCCAGTCGTAGAGCGGATTGCCCCATAGCTGACCGGTTGGTGAGAAACAGTCAGGCGGACAGCCGGCAACTGCGACCGGTTTCTTGTCTTCGTCGAGTTCAAACAGTTCAGGTGTCATCCATACTTCGGTGCTGTCAAGTGAAACGTAGATCGGAATGTCACCGATGATCTTTATTCCCTTGCTGTTAGCATACTCCTTGAGTGCCTTCCACTGCCTGCTGAAGCAGAACTGGATGAACTTGTGGAAACCGATCTCGTCCTTCAGTTCTTCCTTTGCCTTTTTAACTGCATTTTTCTCACACATCGCGAGTTCTTCAGGCCACTTGTACCACGGCTTTCCGTCATACCTGAATTTAAGACTCATGAAGAGTGCATAGTCACCGAGCCATTTACGGTTTATCATTTCAAAGAGCCTGTACTCAGGCGTTACTTCGAAACGTGAATAGGCTTTCCGGAGCACCTTGTAGACATTTTCGTAGAGAAATTCATAATCTATTTTCTCCTTGTCCTGCTCCCATTTTATGCTCGTATATTCATCCTTCTTAAGCAGACCTTCCTTTTCAAGAAGCTCGAAGTCGATGAAATACGGATTCCCTGCAAAAGCAGAAAAGCTTTGGTACGGTGAGTCACCGTAGCTTGTAGGGGAGAGCGGCAGTATCTGCCACAGCCCTGTTTTTGTTTCGGCAAGAAAGTCGGCAAATCTGTAGGCTTCCTTTCCCATTTTTCCTATGCCGTATTCAGACGGCAGACTCGAAATATGTAGTAGTATACCGCTTTTTCTCATAGTGTTTCCTTTCTCTGATTACCCTCAGATCAAAAGATATCCGGTGGAGTGAAAATAAAAAAGCTGACAGGGCAGAAAGATACACCGTCAGGCTTGTCTGTACATGGATGTGGCGTGCGCCGCCTTTAAGCATGTACAGATGATCTTTCTGTTGTCAGCATAAGAATATTCTTTTAGTTTCATATTGAATCCCACCCCATTATCAATATTGTTTATTATAACACATTATTACGGGAGATTCAATACAAATCGGTCAATATTATTTTTCCTTGAGAAGATCTCTGATCTCTGTAAGAAGGATCTCTTCCTTTGTTGGTTCCGGAGGAGCAGCCTTTTCTTCTTCTTCCTTCTTCTTCTTGCCGAGTTCCATAGCCTTGTTTACAGCCTTAACGATTACGAAAAGGATGACAGCCATGATGAAGAAGTTGATAACTGCTGAGATGAATGCGCCGTAGTCGAATGCTACGCCGTTGATCTTGAACTGACCGCCGACAGGGATAAGGTTGCCGTTTTCGTCTGTCTTGCATCCGCCTGTGATGAGTGAGATGAGAGGATTGATGAAGCTTCCTGTAAGAGCAGTTACAATGTTCTGGAATGCAGCACCGATGATAACGCCGACTGCGAGATCCATAACGTTACCCTTGGCGATAAATTCCTTGAATTCATCAATGATGCCCTTCTTTGACTTGATTGCTTCAACGACTTTGTTTTCGTTTGCCATAATACTAACTCCTTTTTACGTATTCCTATTTGCATAGAGAAATAATTTGTTACTTATAATTATAGCTTAAAATAATATTTTTTGCACTATACATTATAAACGAAAATGGAAACGTAAAATGACTTGAAACTGATTATTTTTAGAGGCGTTATGCAAACCGGAAAACCGCCTTCGCAGAAGATCCGGCCGAAGCTGTTTTATGCGGGGTTCACGTCTGTTCTATCATCGGAATTTAATGTATGCCGTGAATTTATTGTTTTCCGAATTTACATCAAATCTGAATCCGTGAAGGTCTGCTATCTGTTTGGCAATCGCAAGACCAAGACCGCTGCCTGAACATGAACTCCTTGCGGCATCACCCTTTCGGAATGCTTGTACAAGTTCCTTTGCATTTATGACATTTTCCGTTACATCATTGGAAATGCGTAGAGAATTGCTGTCGGCATTTATCTCTATAGTTCCTTTTTCAGGAGTATAGCGTACAGCGTTTCCGATAAGATTTGTGATCATCTGTGACATCATCTGCGGATTCGCTTTCACCGTGCCGGTTCCGTCGAGTTTAACGACCAGTTCCTTAGCTTGTATTTCTTCAGAAAAATGAACAAGCGCATCTTTAATGATCTTTTCAGTATTACACTGTTCACTGCTTACTTCCGCTGCCTTTTCTATCTTTGCGAGATCAAGGGTGTCGGCTATCATCCTGTCGATATACTGAGTGTTCTTAAGGATGGACTCAGCGTAGGTCTCACGCTTTTCTGTATGAACATTTGCAATGAGATTTTCAGCATATCCTGAAATAGCAGCCAGCGGTGTTTTCAGATCGTGAGCCAGAGCTGCGGTGAGACCGTTTCTGTATTCGTTCATTTCATATTCTTTTCTGTAACGCATATATCGTAAACGTGCTATGAGATATGAGAATGCGATCGCGGCTGCAAGCAGCAGACTTACGTCGGTGAGGATCTCATCAAAGAACAGGTTTACCGTATTGAAATACGAAACGGTGTAGATCTTCCAGCGGGGGCCTGCGTTAGCACTGCCGTTATAGCCAAGTGACCATGAAAAAGGATTGCCTTTTTTACAGTAAAACATATGGATATCACCATTCAGAAAACTCTTTTTTAATTCCGGTATGAGACTGTCACAGTATGAACCTTTGTGCGTTCCGATGCAGTCGGCAGCAATGCAGTTTACGGTAAGTGCGTCATCGTAATGCTTATCAGATTTTTCACTCTGAAAATGAACATATCCCTCAGGTATCACGGCGTCAGAAACGATATCGTAGCTGGCGATGAGTCTGTTGTTTTTATTGTATATTGAAAGAGTGCAATTTTTTATTACAGCACTTTCATCTTTTATATACACATCATCTGCTTCGATTAGTGAATACTGGTAGTTAGTTTGGTGCTTTCTCTCGCATGACCAGATCTGCTCCATCAGGTCAGGATCACTGCAGAGAGCCGCTGCTTTGAAATTCTGCTTTTTAGTTCCGCTGATACAGTTTTTACTGAAATAATCGTCTGAGAGATTTTCTATCGGCTTTAAATATTCGTCTTTGCTTGCTTCAGCAATACAGTATATAACACTGCTGCTGTCGTAAAACTTATCGTTCTTTGAATCATATACTACAGTACAGTAATCGTCGTATGGATAATCCTGAATTCCCATTGACTTTGTGAGAAGCATTTTCATACTGTTTTCGGTTATCTCAGAGTCCCCTGCATTTTTAAGAGTATCAATAGTGTATTCGATTTGCTCGCAGGAGAATATTTCCATACCTCTGAGTCCATATTTCAGCAAACCGTAATAAAAGGTGAAGCCTGTCAGGAATGCAAATATCAGAACGACTGGAAATGTCCGCATGAAATAGTATAGTAAACCTCGTTTTTTGTCTGTTTTTCTTTTCATATAATATCCCTCCATATGATCTCTGTACCTGCCGGCAGAGATTTTCAGTTAATGAGCAGAAAACTGAATGCCGGTAAGCCATGAGTTTTTATTCGGTGAGTTTATATCCTTTGGAGATAACGGTTTTTATCTGCCTGCCCGGATTACCGAGAGCCTTTCTGAGCTTTTTGATATGATTATCCACCACACGGTCGCCTCCGAAATAATCTGCTCCCCAGATACGGTCAAGGAGCATTTCTCGGGAAATGACCCAGTTTTTATGTTCCATAAGGAAACGGAGAAGGGCGAATTCCTTAGGCGGGAGTTCTACTTCATTTCCGCCGGAGTTTACTTCGAGTGTGCGGAGATCAAGTCTGATATCCCCGCAGACGAGCTCTGCTTTCTGAAGGACTGTTCCGCCGGCACGTTTGAGAAGTGCTATGCATTTGGCGTAGAGTGCCGCCAGCGAAAACGGCTTTATAATATAGTCGTCGCAGCCGAGTGCATATCCGTAGAGCAGATCCTCTTCTCTGGCGCGCGCAGTCAGGAAAAGGAGCAGCACATCAGCAGGTGTGGCTGAGTTTTTCGATGAGCGGATCTCACGGCAGAGTGAAAATCCGTCGATGCCCGGCATCATCACATCGAGTATAAGCAGATGAAATTCTTCTTCTGTTAATTTTTCCAGAGCTGTAGTTCCGTCCGGAACGCACACAAGCTCAGTACATTCATCTGTCTTTTCTGAAAAATAATCGGAAATGATCTCGGTTATCTGAGGATCGTCCTCAGCAAGCAGGATTCTGTAATTCATGTTCTCACCTCATGTTTATATGATACAGGGGAGATGTATTCTCTGTGTATCCATTGTATGTTCTGTAATATAAATTTATCAGGAAATGCTGATTTATATGTGATCCTGGATTGAATTTAAATGCTTAATAAGATAAAGTAACCGGTGCAGTGCAGCCGGAAGTTCACGTGATACTATTATATTGTATCGGAAAAGCAGAAATAATGCAATGAAATAAAAATCATGAACAGCTCAGCGTTTTCCGGAATTACTTGATAAATTTGTTCATAAAAAATTTACAATTGAAAGCGTAAAAAAACTTGATTAAAATTTGTTACTATGATATAATAGAAAAGCAGTTTGATGACTGCAGATGATATGCGATGAAGCGAAAGGTTGCTGTCGGTATGACAGGGAATTTTCGTGGAGTATGTCCGATTTTAAACCGGGCGATTGTAATAACGAACACTGTGTGTGATTAGATTTTCCTCCGTGATACCGCGGGTTGCGTATACGTGAGGACTGTCTGTACGTGTGTTGTGTTACAAAGTCTGGAAACTGAATAGGTTTCACAGACTTTTTTTGATATAACAGTGAGCGATACACACGGCTAAGTGTTACGAATGAAAGCAATGCCCCCATCGTAAAATTCATAAGGAGGCGAAAACCATGGCTGAAAAGGAAAAGATCAGAATCAAGATCAAGGGTTATGAACATGCTGTAGTTGACGCAGCAGCTGCAAAGATAGTTGACGCTGCTAAGAGAAGCGGAGCAAGAGTTTCAGGACCTATCCCGCTGCCGACTGATAAGGAGATAGTTACTATTCTTCGTGCTGTACACAAGTACAAGGATAGCCGTGAGCAGTTCGAAATGAGAACTCACAAGAGACTTATCGACATCATCAGACCGACAAACAAAACAATGGAGACTCTCGGTAACCTCGAGATCCCGGCTGGCGTACTCATCGAAATGAGCGAAAAGTAATTTCGTGAAGAAACGCCGAAGTCATGTTGACGAAAGTCAACCAATAACTTTAGGAGGAATTAGAAATGCAGAAATCAATGATCGGTAAGAAAATCGGCATGACTCAGATTTTCGACGAAGCAGGAAAAGTAGTTCCTGTAACTGTAATCGAAGCCGGTCCATGCGTAGTTGTTCAGAAGAAGACTGTTGAAAACGACGGTTATGAATCAGTTCAGCTCGGATTTGGCGACGTAAAGATCAAGAACGTAACAAAGCCATTACAGGGTCACTTCAAGAAGGCTGACGTTGCATGCAAGAAGACACTCAAGGAATTCAGACTCGATGACTGCAGCGCACTCAACGTAGGCGATGTACTCAAGGCTGATGTTTTTGCAGTAGGCGACGCAGTTGATGTAAGCGGCACAAGCAAAGGTAAGGGCTTCCAGGGTGCTATCAAGCGTCACAATCAGCACAGACTCAAGATGACACACGGTACAGGTCCTGTTCACAGAGAAGCAGGTTCTATGGGTGCTTGTTCATCACCATCACGTATCTACAAGGGCAAGGCTCTTCCTGGACACATGGGTGCTGAAAAGGTAACAGTTCAGAATCTTGAAGTAGTAAAGATCGACGTTGAAAATAATCTTATCGCACTCAAGGGTGCTGTTCCGGGTCCTAAGGGCGGAATAGTTTGCATCGTTGATAGTGTTAAGGCTTAATGAAAGGAGGAAGCATAATGTCTAAAGTTTCAGTATTTGATATGAATGGTAAGCAGGTTGCAGAAACTGAGCTTTCCGATGCTATTTTCGGAATTGAGCCAAACGAAGCTGTTATGCACGCAATGGTAGTAAACTACCTCGCAAACCAGCGTCAGGGTACACAGTCAACACTTACTCGTACAGAAGTACGCGGAGGCGGCAGAAAGCCATGGAGACAGAAGGGAACAGGTCACGCAAGACAGGGTTCTATCCGTGCTCCTCAGTGGGTTCATGGTGGTGTTGCTATCGGTCCTAAGCCAAGAGATTACAGATATTCTCTTAACAAGAAGGTAAAGAGACTCGCAATGAAGTCAGCTTTATCAGTTAAGCTTCAGGATTCAAATCTTCTCGTTCTTGATGCAATCAAGATGGAAGAATTCAAGACAAAGACAATCGTTCAGATGTTAAAGGCTCTCAACGTAGAAGGCAAGGCTCTCATAGTTATGCCTGAAGTTGACAAGAAGGTCATCAAGAGTGCTTCAAACATTCCTGGCGTAAAGACAACACTCGTTAATACACTGAATGTTTACGATATATTAAACTACGACAAGTTCATTGTTGTTACAGACGCAGTGAAGAAAATCGAGGAGGTGTACGCATAATGAAGGCACCACAGGATATCATCATCAAGCCTATCATCACCGAGAGAAGTATGGATGCTCTCCAGTCAGGAAAGTACACATTCAAGGTTGATAAGAACGCTAACAAGATTGAAATTGCAGATGCTGTTGAAAAGCTTTTCGACGTTAAGGTTGCTAAGGTAAACACATTAAACTGCAATGGCCGTACAAAGCGCGTAGGCAGATTTGTAGGCAAGACAGCTGACTGGAAGAAGGCTATCGTTACACTTAAGGAAGATTCAAAGACAATTGAATTCTTCGACGGTATGATCTGATAAGTCAGACTTTGAAAGAACTCAGGATTAAATTATCTGAGTATGGTATGGGAGTAATGCTCCCGCGAAAATGCATTAATTAAGGAGTGAATACAATGGCAATCAAAACATATAAACCGACAACTCCTTCACGTCGTCAGATGACAGTTACTGATTACTCACAGTTGTCAAAGGTTGCTCCGGAGAAGAGTTTACTTGAGCCATTAAAGAATAAATCAGGTAGAAACAGCTACGGAAGAATCACAGTTCGCCACAGAGGCGGCGCTAACAAGAGAAAGTACCGTATCATCGACTTCAAGCGTGATAAGGATATGATGGACGCTAAGGTTCTTACAATCGAATACGATCCGAACCGTTCAGCTCACATTGCTCTTCTTCAGTATGAAGACGGCGAAAAGAGATACATCCTCGCACCTAACGGCCTCAGCGTAGGCGACACAGTAAGAAGCGGATCTGACGCTGATATCAAGCCAGGTAACGCACTTCCACTCGCAGACATCCCGGTAGGTACATTCATTCACAACATCGAACTTTATCCTGGCAAGGGAGCTCAGCTCGTTCGTTCAGCTGGTAACATGGCTCAGCTCATGGCTAAGGAAGGCATCTACGCTCTCCTCAGACTTCCTTCAGGCGAATTAAGAAACGTACCTAACCAGTGCAAGGCTACAATCGGTCAGGTAGGTAACATCGATCACGAAAACGTTAATTACGGTAAAGCAGGCAGAAAGCGTCACATGGGCTGGAGACCTACAGTACGTGGTTCTGTAATGAACCCTTGCGATCACCCGCACGGTGGTGGTGAAGGTAAGTCACCAATCGGACGTCCGGGTCCTGTAACTCCTTGGGGCAAGCCAACACTTGGCTATAAGACTCGTAAGAAGCATAACCGTTCTGACAAGTTTATCGTAAGACGCAGAAACGGTAAATAATTCTTGAAAGGAGGAAATACAGATGAGCAGAAGTATTAAGAAGGGACCTTTCGTTCAGGAAGTGCTTTTTAAGAGAGTAGAAGAGATGAACAAGGCAGGCGAAAAGAAGGTTTTAAAGACCTGGAGCCGTTCATCAACTATTTTCCCAGAGTTTGTAGGTCATACATTTGCTGTTCATGACGGACGTAAGCACGTGCCTGTATATGTTACAGAAGACATGGTAGGTCACAAGCTTGGTGAGTTCGCTCCTACAAGAACTTATAAGGGTCACGTTGGTTCAAAAACATCAAATAACGGTAAGAAATAAGGAAAGGAGGACTACACTATGGAAGCAAGAGCTTATTTAAGAAATGTTCGCATTTCTCCAAGAAAAGTTAAGATCGTACTTGACCTTATCAGAAATAAGCCGGTTGATTACGCAATGGCAGTTATCAAGCACACACCAAAGGCTGCTTGTGAAGATCTTGAAAAGCTTTTAAAGTCAGCTGTTTCAAATGCAGAAAACAACCATGACATGGATAAGGAAAAACTCTATGTTGCAGAGTGCTTTGTTACTCCTGGATCAACTATGAAGCGCATCATGCCAAGAGCACAGGGCAGAGCTTATAGAATTCTTAAGAGAACATCACACATCACTATGGTATTAAAGGAAAAGGAATAATCCCAAATAGGAGGTAGACTATGGGCCAGAAGGTAAATCCACACGGTTTCCGTGTTGGCGTTATTAAGGATTGGGATTCTCGCTGGTATGCCAACAAGGCTGCTTTCGGTGACATTCTCGTTGAAGATTACAACGTTCGTAACTTCATCAAGAAGAGACTTTATGCAGCAGGCGTAGCAAGAGTTGAGATCGAGCGTTTCGCTGACAAGACTAGAATCCACATCCACTGTGCAAAGCCAGGTATCGTAATTGGTAAGGGCGGCGCTGAAATTGAAAAGCTTCGTTTACAGGTTGAAAAGATGATGTCAGCCGGTTCACAGGTTTTAATAAACATCGTTGAAGTTAAGCAGCCTGATCTTAACGCTCAGCTCGTTGCTGAAAAGATCGCTCTTGACCTCGAAAACAGAATTTCATTCAGACGTGCTATGAAGCAGTCAATCGGCCGTGCGATCCGTCTCGGTGCCAAGGGTATCAAGACAAGAGTTTCAGGTCGTTTAGGCGGTGCTGAAATCGCAAGAGCTGAAAGCTATAACGAAGGTACAATCCCGCTTCAGACAATCAGAGCTGACATTGACTACGGTACAGCAGAAGCTCACACAACATACGGACGTTTAGGCGTTAAGGTATGGATCTACAAGGGCGAAATCCTCAAGGGTGAATCACCTGACAAGAACGAGGACAAGGCTCCAGCAAGAAAGAGACGTGATGACAACAAGTCATTCCGTAAGCCAAGAAACAGAAAAGATGAAGGAGGTAACCAGTAATGCTACTTCCAAAGAGAGTTAAATACCGTCGTGTCCACAGAGGACGTATGACAGGTAAGGCATATCGCGGAAACAAAGTATCAAACGGTGAATACGGTTTACAGGCTCTTCAGCCAGCTTGGATCACATCCAACCAGATCGAAGCAGCCCGTATCGCAATGACACGTTATATAAAGCGTAACGGTAAGGTTTGGATCAAGTTATTCCCAGACAAGCCGGTTACAAAGAAGGCTCTTGGAACTCGAATGGGTTCTGGTAAGGGTGCACCTGAATACTGGGTAGCAGTAGTTAAGCCAGGCAGAGTAATGTTCGAAATCGCCGGCGTAACAGAAGAACAGGCAAGAGAAGCTATGCGTCTTGCTATGCACAAGCTCCCTATCAAGTGCAAGTTCGTAGCTAAAGAAACAGAGGGAGGCGAGCAGTAATGAAGGCAACTGATATCAAAGAAATGTCTGTTGATGAGATGAATAATAAGCTGGAAGACCTTAAGCAGGAGCTCTTCAATCTCCGCTTTCAGTTAGCTGTAAATCAGCTCGAAAATACAGCTCGTTTAAAGGCTGTAAAGAAGGATATTGCTCGTATCAAGACTGTTCTCCGTGAACAGGAAATCAAGTCAGTACAGCAGTAAGAAAGGGAGGATTTAGCGATGTCTGAAAGAAGTCTCAGAAAAACAAGAGTCGGTAAAGTAGTTAGCGACAAGATGGACAAGACAGTTGTTGTTGCTATCGTTGACAATGTTAAACATCCACTTTACAAGAAGATCATCAAGAGAACTGTTAAGATGAAGGCTCACGATGAAAAGAATGAGTGCAGAATCGGCGACAGAGTAGAAATTATGGAAACACGTCCACTCTCAAAGGATAAGAGATGGAGAGTTACAAACATAATTGAAAAGGCTAAGTAATTAATCAAAAGTTTAATGATATTCACGCTGTAAATCAGCTTTAATTCTGAAAGGAGGAGAACGACTGTGATACAGATGCAGACATACCTTAAGGTAGCAGACAACACTGGCGCCAAGGAACTCATGTGCATCAGAGTTTTAGGCGGTACACGCAGAAGATATGCAAATATCGGTGATGTAGTTGTAGCTTCTGTTAAGAAGGCAACACCCGGTGGCGTTGTTAAGAAGGGTGACGTTGTAAAAGCAGTTATCGTTCGTTCAGCAAAGGGCTTAAGAAGAGAGGATGGTACTTACATCCGTTTCGATGAGAACGCTGCTGTAATTATAAAAGAAGACAAGAATCCAAAGGGAACTCGTATTTTCGGACCTGTAGCAAGAGAACTCCGTGACAAGGATTATACAAAGATCTTAAGCCTTGCTCCGGAAGTATTATAATGGAGGTGTCATTATTATGAGTAAAGTACACGTAAGAAAAGGTGACACTGTTGTATTACTTACAGGTAAGTATAACGATAAGTTCGAAGGTGCTAACAAGAGAAAGACTGGTAAGGTCCTCGAAGTAAGCCCTAAGGAAGGCAAGGTAATCGTTGAAGGCATCAACTTCGTTACCAAGCACGTTAAGCCTACAAGAATGGGCCAGGTTGGCGGAATAGTTAAGGCTGAAGCTCCTATTTACGCTTGCAAGGTACAGCTCGTTTGCCCTAAGTGCGGCAAGGCTACAAGAGTAGGTCATACTTTTGACAATGACAAGAAGTTACGCGTTTGCAAAAAATGCGGAGCATCATTTGAGTAAAGGAGAAACGACATGGCTAGAATGAAAGATTACTATAATAGCACTGTAGCTCCTGCTTTGATGAAGAAGTTTGGCTACAAGAGCGTTATGCAGATTCCAAAGCTCGACAAGATCGTAATCAACGTTGGTGCCGGTGAAGCAAGAGAAAATGCCAAGGTTATCGACGCTATCATGAACGACCTCGCTGCTATCACAGGTCAGAAGCCTGTAGTCTGCCGCGCTAAGAAGTCAGTTGCTAACTTCAAGCTTCGTGAAGGAATGCCGATCGGTGTTAAGGTTACATTAAGAAACGAGAACATGTACGAATTCCTCGACAAGTTCTTCAATGTATCATTACCTCGAGTTCGTGATTTCAGAGGTATCAACCCTAACTCATTCGACGGAAGAGGCAACTACTCAACAGGTATCAAGGAACAGCTCATCTTCCCTGAAATCGAATATGACAAGATCGACAAGGTTAGAGGTATGGATATCAACTTTATCACTACAGCTAATACTGATGAAGAAGCAAAAGAGCTCCTTACACTCATGGGCGCTCCGTTCGCTAAGTAATGCGGGAGGTTTTTTAAATGGCTAAGAAGGCAATGGTTTTAAAGCAGCAGAAAACTCCTAAGTTCTCAACACGTTCTTACAACAGATGTAAGATCTGTGGCAGACCACACGCTTACCTCAGAAAGTTCGGCATCTGCCGTATCTGCTTCAGAGAGTTAGCTCATGACGGTCAGATACCAGGAGTCAAGAAGGCTAGCTGGTAATAAAACAAAGGAGGTAAATTAGCATGCAGATTACTGATACTATAGCAGATTTATTAACAAGAATTCGTAATGCGAATTCAGCTAAGCACGCTACGGTTGATGTTCCCGCTTCAAACGTTAAGAAGGCTATCACACAGATCCTTCTCGATGAAGGTTATATCAAGAGCTTTCAGATAGTTGAAGATGGTAAGCAGGGTATTATAAGAATCACTCTTAAGTACGGTGCAAGCAAGTCACCTGTTATTACTGGCTTACGTAGGGTTTCAAAGCCTGGTTTGCGTATATATTCAAGTTGTGAGGACATGCCTAAGGTAAGAAAGGGTCTTGGAATTGCAGTTGTTTCTACTTCAAAGGGAATCATGACTGACAAGAAGGCTCGTGAACTTAACGTAGGCGGCGAAGTTCTCGCATTTGTATGGTAAGGAGGACACACAATGTCAAGAATAGGTAGAATGCCAATCAGTGTCCCAGCCGGCGTAGATGTTAAGATCGACAACAATTTAGTTACTGTTAAGGGCTCTAAGGGTACAATCTCTAAGCAGTTCTCTAAGGAGCTGGGCATTGAATTAAATGACGGTGTTATTACTGTAACACGTCCATCAGAAAGCAAGCACCACAAGTCACTCCACGGTCTCACAAGAACACTTATCTCTAACATGGTAAACGGTGTTACAAACGGTTATTCAAAGACTCTTGAGATCGAAGGCGTTGGTTTCCGTGCTGCTAAGCAGGGTAAAAACCTCGTAATGAACCTCGGTTTCTCTCACCAGGTAATCATTCCTGAAAAAGACGGTATCACAATTGACGTACCAAGTGCAAACAAGGTTGTTATCAATGGTATCGACAAGCAGGCTGTAGGTCAGTTCGCCGCTGAAGTACGCGAAAAGCGTCCGCCGGAGCCATATAAGGGCAAGGGTATCAGATACGAAGGCGAAAGAATTATCCGTAAAGAGGGTAAAGCCGGTAAGGGCAAGAAGTAATAAAAGGAGTGAATCGCAATGGTTAAAAAGGCTGATAAGAAACTTGCTAGAGAAGCAAGACATCGCAGAGTTCGTGAAAAGATTTCCGGCACACCGGAGCGTCCACGTCTTAATGTTTTTCGCTCCACAAAGCACATCTACGCTCAGCTTATTGATGACGTAAATGGTGTTACACTTGCTTCCGCATCAAGCCTTTCAAAGGACTTTGACGGAAACGGCGGAAATAAGGACGGTGCTCGCAAGGTAGGCCAGATGATAGCTAAGAGTGCTATTGAAAAGGGTATCACAGCTGTTGTATTCGACAGAGGCGGTAACGTTTATCATGGCCGTATCAAAGAGCTTGCTGAATCTGCTCGCGAAAACGGATTACAGTTCTAATAAGGAGGTAAAGCGCTTTGGCTAAAATAGATGCTTCAAAACTGGAGCTTTCAGAAAAGGTAGTTGCTATTAACAGAGTTTCAAAGACTGTTAAGGGCGGCCGTATCATGAAGTTCTCTGCACTCGTAGTTGTAGGTGACGGTAACGGTACAGTAGGTTTTGGTCTTGGTAAGTCAGGTGAAGTTCCTGACGCTATCCGCAAGGGTATCGAAGATGCTAAGAAGAACCTCGTTAAGATCTCACTTAAGGGTACAACAATTCCTCACGAAATCATCGGTAAGTTCGGCGCAGGCTGCGTTCTCATGAAGCCGGCTGCTCCTGGTACCGGTGTTATCGCTGGTGGTCCGGTTCGTGCCGTTGTTGAAATTGCTGGTATCAAGGATATCAGAACAAAGTCTCTTCGTTCAAACAATCCATGCAACGTAGTAAGAGCTACAATCCAGGGATTAAGCGAATGCACATCAGCTAAGGATGTTGCTGAAAAGAGAGGCAAGACAGTAAAAGAAATTTTAGGTTAAGGAGTGAGTTCAATGGCAAAGCAGATCAAGCTCGTTAAGAGCCTTATTAGTTGTAAGAAGAACCAGATTGAAACAGCTCATTCACTTGGACTTAGAAAGATCGGCGACGTAACAAGCCAGCCGGACAACAGTCAGACAATGGGTAAAATCAAGACAATTTCTCACCTCGTTGAGGTTAAGGAAGTATAAAGCAAGGAGGTGCACAGAATATGAAGTTACATGAATTATCTCCAGCTCAGCCAGCTGTAGACCGTAAGCGTATCGGCAGAGGTCACGGTTCAGGCAACGGTAAGACTGCAGGTAAAGGCCACAAGGGTCAGAAGGCTCGTTCAGGTGGCGGCGTACGTATCGGTTTCGAAGGCGGACAGATGCCTTTAATGAGACGTATTCCAAAGAGAGGCTTCAACAACATCTTTGCTACTAAGTTTGCAACAATCAATGTTTCTGATCTTAACAGATTCAACGATGGTGATGTAGTTGGTGTAACAGAATTAAAGGCAGCAGGTTTAATTAAGAAAGAGTTCGACGGTGTTAAGGTTTTAGGCAACGGCGACCTCAGCGTAAAGGTTACAGTAAAGGCTGCTAAGTTCTCTCAGTCAGCGGTTGAGAAAATCGAGAAAGCCGGTGGGAAGACTGAGGTGATGTAATGTGCTCGAAACTTTAAGAAATGCCTGGAAGGTTGAAGAGACCCGAAAGAAGCTTTTATACACATTACTCATCATAGTCATTTTCCGAATCGGTTCGGTACTCATTCCAGCACCGTTCATTGATACCAATGTTCTTAAGGAATGGATGAATGCCAACTCCGATAACACTGGTCTGGGATATCTCAATATGTTCTCAGGCGGATCGATGTCAAAGGCTACAGTGTTCGCACTTTCAATTCAGCCGTTCATCAATGCATCGATCATTGTTCAGTTACTTACTTATGCACTTCCTCCTCTTGAGAGACTCTCGAAAGAGGGTGAGGAAGGACGTAAGAAGATCGATAAGATCTCAAACTTCGTTTCACTTATACTTGCAGTATTCATGGCTTTCGCATACTATCTTACAATGAAGAAGAACGGCGCTGTTACATACAGATCCGGCTTCGAAGGTGTATTTGCTGCGATCGTAATCATTACAGTTTTCATCACTGGTGCCATGGGTGTTGTATGGCTCGGCAACCGAATCAATGAAAAGGGTATAGGAAACGGTGTTTCGATCCTGATCTTTACAGGTATCATCGCAAACGGTCCGTCCGGAATTCTTAACCTCATCGAGGTTGCTAAGGAAAAACCGAATCCATACGTTTTCGTTGACCTGTTCATCATTTTATTCTTTGTATTCGTTGTAGGTTTCATTGTATTTATGAATGAAGCTGAAAGAAGGATTCCGATCCAGTATGCAAAGAGAGTCGTAGGAAGAAAGCAGTACGGCGGACAGAATACTCACATTCCTGTAAAGGTAATCATGAGTGGTGTTATGCCGATCATCTTTGCTAACGCATTTGTTTCACTTCCGATGACATTAGCAATTTTCTTCCCTCCTAAGGACGATGGTTCTTCATGGTGGGACAAGTTTTACACGGGATTCCAGAGAGTATTCTCATACAAAAGCCCGCTGTATGCAGCAGTATTATTTTTCCTTATAATCGGATTTAACTACTTCTACGTTTCAATGCAGTACAATCCGGTTGAGATCGCAAACAACCTTCGTCAGTCTAACGGCGGTATTCCTGGTATCAGACCTGGTAAGCCAACATCAGACTACATCCAGAGAGTTCTTTCCAAGATCACTCTTGTAGGTGCGATCTTCCTTGGTATCATCGCAGTTATTCCGTCAGTATTTGCATGGATTTTCCCGGATCTTCCGAACCTTGCTCTCGGCGGTACTTCGATACTTATCGTAGTAAGCGTTGCGCTTGAAACAGTACGTACTCTTGAATCGCAGATCATGATGCGTCATCATAAAGGATTTCTTGAATAAACAGGGGGATTAATACTATGAATTTAATATTACTCGGTGCTCCTGGTGCCGGCAAGGGTACTCAGGCTGAAGTAATTTCAGATGCACTTAACATACCACAGATCTCTACAGGTAACATTCTTCGTGAAGCTGTAAAGAATGGTACAGAATATGGCCTCAAGGCTAAGGAAGCAATGGACAGCGGTGCTCTTGTTTCAGACGATATCGTAATCGGTATCTTAAAGGACAGAATCGCTGCTGATGACTGCAAGAAGGGATTCATCCTTGACGGTTTCCCGAGAACAGTTCCGCAGGCTGAAGCACTTGATGCTATGGGCGTAACGATCGACAAGGTAATCGAAATTTCAGTTCCTGATGAGACAATCAAGCAGAGAGTTTCAGGAAGAAGAGTTTGCAGCGGATGCGGTGCTACTTACCACGTTGAATTCAAGCCTTCAAAGGTTGAAGGAAAGTGCGACAAGTGCGGCGGCGAAACGATCATTCGTAAGGATGACCAGCCGGAAACTGTTCTTGAAAGACTCGATGTATATCATAAGCAGACTGCTCCGCTTAAGGATTACTACAGCAAGCAGGGCAAGCTCGAAACTGTAATAGGCCAGGAAGAAGTTTCTGAAACTTCTAAGCTTACACTTAAGGCGGTTGGAGCTTGAGTTTATGATCAGTGTAAAATCCACTGCTGATTTAGCTAAAATGCGTGCTTCCGGTAAAATTGCCGGCGGTGCGTTGAAGCTTGTTGGCGAAAAAATAAAACCTGGAATGACAACCTTACAGGTAAATAAAATAGTTCATGATTATATAGTATCACATGGTGCCAAGCCATCATTTCTTCATTACGGCGGATTTCCGGCAAGTGCCTGCATTTCTGTGAATGAAGAAGTTATTCACGGAATCCCGACAGCCAAAAGAGTGCTGAAGGAAGGCGACATTGTCAGCGTTGACGTTGGTGCTTTAAAAGATGGTTTTCACAGTGATACATGCATGACTTTCCCGGTTGGTGAGATATCAGATGAGGCAAGGAAACTTCTTGAGGTAACTCAGAACAGTCTTTTTGCTGCGATAGATATCGTAAAAGCCGGTGTAAGGATCGGCGACATTTCACATACAGTTCAGGAATACTGTGAATCAAGAGGATACGGAGTAGTCAGACAGTACTGCGGTCACGGAGTAGGAAGACAGCTTCATGAAGATCCTGAGGTTCCGAACTACGGTGTTGCCGGACATGGTACAAGACTTGTTTCCGGAATGACCATTGCGATCGAACCGATGATCAATGTCAAAGGTGCGGGCGTAAAGGTACTCGATAACGGATGGACTGTTGTTACAACCAGCGGTTCTCTTTCAGCTCATTTTGAGCATACAGTTGCAGTTACTTCAGAGGGTGCAGTTATTTTAACACTGCCGTGACGGAGGATATTGTGAAAATAGTTGAAGGTACAGTAGTCAGAGCAAAAGCAGGACGTGATGAAAACAGACTGTTTGCCGTTACCAGAATATCGGAAAACAGTTATGTTTATATATCTGACGGTGATACCAGAAAGCTGGCTTCACCGAAGAAAAAAAACATAAAACATCTTGCAGTCACAAAGACTGTGATCGACCTTGACGGAATTACTGACAAAAGGCTTAAAATGAATCTGCGTGACTTAACGGTCACCGAAAATGAAAGTGAGGTTTAGAGTATGGCTAAGGAAGACGCAATCGAAGTTGAAGGTACAGTCGTTGAGGCTTTACCAAATACAATGTTCCGTGTGGAATTAGCAAATGGTCACAAGATACTGGCCAATATTTCAGGCAAGTTAAGAATGAATTATATTCGTATAGTACCTGGTGATAAGGTAACCATTGAGATGTCACCTTATGACCTGACAAGAGGCAGGATTACCTGGAGATGCAAATAAACAGGTAATGATCCCGTTTTTCTAACTATCAAATAGGAGGTATTTTCAATGAAAGTTAGACCTTCAGTAAAGCCAATGTGCGAAAAGTGCAAGATCATTAAGCGCAAGGGCAAAATAATGGTTATTTGCGAAAACCCAAAGCATAAACAGAGACAGGGCTGATACTCAGTCCGCTAACGGAGGTGCAATTAGTTAATGGCAAGAATAGCTGGTATTGACTTACCGAAGAATAAAAGAATAGAGATCGCTCTTACTTACATTTTCGGTATCGGCAACACAACTGCAAAGAAGATCTTAGCTGAAACAGGCGTAAACCCTGACACAAGAGTTAAGGATCTTACAGACGATGATGAAAACAAGCTTCGTGAATACATCGACAAGAACATCAATGTTGAAGGTGACCTCAGAAGAGAGATCGCTCTTAACATCAAGAGACTTGTTGAAATCAACTGCTACCGCGGTATTCGTCACCGCAGAGGTCTCCCGGTTAGAGGTCAGCGTACAAAGACAAACGCAAGAACTCGTAAGGGCCCTGTAAAGACTATCGCTAACAAGAAGAAGTAAGGAGGGAAATGAACAATGGCACAGCAGAAGAAGAAAGTTACTGTTAAGAGACGTAGAGAACGTAAGAACGTTGAAAACGGCGCTGTTCATATCCAGTCCACTTTCAACAACACAATCGTTACAATCACTGACACACAGGGTAATGCACTTTCATGGGCAAGCTCAGGCGGCTTAGGCTTCAGAGGTTCAAGAAAGTCTACTCCATTCGCTGCACAGAACGCTGCTGAAGTAGCTGCAAAGGCTGCTATGGAACACGGCCTCAAGTCAGTTGAAGTTTACGTTAAGGGACCTGGTTCAGGACGTGAAGCTGCAATCAGAGCACTCCAGACAGTAGGTCTTGAAGTAAAGATGATCAAGGATGTTACTCCAATCCCGCATAACGGATGCCGTCCTCCAAAGAGAAGACGTGTATAGTAACAGGAATAGAAACTGAGCTATAGTTTGCTTGGCGTCGAATAAACAGATAAATTCGATATTTTTTAAAAAACGGAGGTAATAGCAATGGCTATTAATAAGGAACCACTTCTTAAGAAATGTAAGTATTTAGGTATCAGCCCAATGGTTATGGGTGTTTCAAAGGATACAAAGCGTAAAGCTGATCAGGGTAACAGAAAGAAGCTTTCTGAATACGGAATGCAGCTCAAGGAAAAGCAGAAGCTCAAGTTCATCTATGGTGTTCTTGAAAAGCAGTTCTACCACTACTTTGAGATTGCTGAAAAGCAGCAGGGTCAGGCAGGTACAAACCTTATCACAATTCTTGAATCAAGACTTGATAACGTTGTATTCAGAATGGGCCTCGCTACAACAAGACGTGAATCAAGACAGCTTGTTACTCACGGTCACTTCAGTGTAAACGGCAAGAGAATCGACATTCCTTCATACAGAATCAAGCCGGGCGATGTTATCTCACTCAGAGAAAACAGCAGAAAGAGCACAAAGTTCAAGGAAATCGTTGAACTTACAAACGGCAGAGTAGTACCTCTCTGGCTCGAAGCAAATAAAGAGGATTTCTCAGCTAAGGTTGTTCGTATGCCTGTTAAGGAAGACCTTGACTATGAAGTAGAAGAACATCTGATCGTCGAACTTTATTCTAAGTAATCATCTAAGGTTTCTTGAAATAATAATGACAGTCAGACGACTAATTACTATTGATGTAGTTACGAAATAGGAGGGTTTTTATGCTTGAAAGAATAGAAAAACCGGAAATTGAAACAGTTGATCTCAAAAGTGACGGCAAGTACGGCAAGTTTGTACTTTCACCTCTTGAAAGAGGATATGGTATCACACTTGGTAACAGCTTAAGACGAGTATTACTCTCCTCACTTCCTGGTGTTGCTGTTACATCAGTTAAGATTGACGGAGTTCACCACGAGCTCTCTACAATTCCGGGTGTTAAAGAAGATGTTACTGAGATAATCCTTAGCATTAAAGGTTTAACAGCCAAACTGCACAGCGACGGTCCTAAGACAGTATTTATTGAAGCTGAAGGCGAATGCGAAGTTACTGCCGGTGACATAAAGACTGATTCAGATGTTGATATTCTTGATCCTGGTATGCACATTGCCACATTAGGCAAGGATGCCAAGTTATACATGGAGATCACACTGGACAGAGGCAGAGGTTATGTTTCAGCTGAACGTAATAAGCAGATCATCAACATGCCTATCGACGTAATTGCTGTTGATAGTATATATACTCCTGTTTTAAAGGTAAACTATCATGTAGAAGATACTCGACTCGGTCAGGTAACTGACTTTGACAAGCTTACATTAGAAGTCTGGACTGACGGTACAATTTCCGCCAAGGAGGCTATATCTCAGGCAGCCAATCTCCTCAACGAGCACCTTAAGTTATTCATCGACCTCTCAGATGAGGCTACAATAACTGAAGTATTAGTCGAAAAAGACGAAAAGGGTAAAGAAAAGATCCTTGAGATGACCATTGAGGAACTTGACTTGTCGGTACGTTCGTTTAATTGTTTAAAACGTGCGGGTATCAATACCGTTGATGACCTCATCAACAAGTCCGAAGAGGAAATGATGAAGGTTCGTAATCTCGGTAAGAAATCCTTCGATGAAGTTAAGGAAAAACTCCAGTCACTTGGATTCGACCTTTCTTCTGAAGAAGAATAATCGTAAAACATTTTCATGCTGGTTAAGACAGCGTCACTATAGAAAAGGAGTGAATTTCAATGCCAGGTACAAGAAAGCTGGGTAGAACTTCTGATCATAGAAAAGCTATGCTCAGAGCTATGGTTACATACCTTCTTGAAAACGGCCAGATCGAAACAACAGTTACAAGAGCAAAGGAAGTTCGTGCTGTTGCTGAAAAGATGATAACTCTTGGTAAGACAAATGACCTGCACTCAAAGCGTCAGGTATTATCTTACGTTACAAAGGAAGCAGTTGTTAAGAAGCTTTTTGACGATATCGCACCTCAGTATGCTGAAAGAAACGGTGGTTACACACAGATCATCAAGATCGGTCCACGCCGCGGCGACGCAGCTGAAATGGCTATCATCAAGCTTGTTTAATTTTTCAGAAATTAAATAAATTTTTTATGAGATCCTGAGCTGGAAACGGTTCGGGATCTTTTTTTGTGTGATTTTAAGCATTTTCGCCTATTGAAATGATAAAAAAATATGATATAATAAAAGTAATACTATTTTTTAAAGGAGATAATAAATGGACACAGACTTATACGGCTTGTTTATGCTGATAGCCGGACTTGCCTTTACGGTATACGGAATGAACGAGATGTCACAGCATCTTGAAAAACTGACTGGAAGCAGGATCGAAAAGATCCTGAAAAAAGTAACACGTAATCCGTTAAAAAGTATTGCTCTTGGTACTGGTATAACAGTGCTTATGCAGTCGTCATCAGCACTTGCAAGTGTACTTACTGGTCTGGTCAATTCCGGAGTAATGGAACTGAGTCAGACTGTGGGTCTTATCATGGGTTCAAATATCGGTACGACTTTTACTCTCTGGATAACAGGTCTTGTACCGATTATGGAACCGGCTGGTTTCTATATTATCGGTACCGCAGCTGCATCCGGTATAATAATGAAGCGCTTTTCCTCGAAAGATAAGATAAATGATACGGGAACTATCGTTTTTTCAGCATCTATACTGTTTGTCGGGATATTTCTGATGACTATGGCTCTCGCAGCGTATGTACCGACCCCGATTTCGCTGGACAGTTCAAGACAGGAGCAATATCTGATACTGCAGCAGTTTCTGCGTAATCCTGTTTTTTGTGTTTTTGCAGGTATGCTTATTACGATGATACTTCAGAGTTCATCGGTTTCAGTGGCAGCACTTCAGGCGTTTTCTATTACCGGGGTTCTTCCTTTTGAGTCTGCAGTCTTCTTTATTGTAGGTCAGAATATCGGTACAAGCGTGTCTTCATTTATTTCAAGCCAAAGTGCAGATAAAAATGCACGCCGTGTTTCATTTATTCATCTGTTTTTCAACTTAACGGGCGGACTTCTGACTACAGCAGCTGTATGTATCTGGGTTAATACTCACAGTGCGGATGAACGTACTGATTCGGTAACAGCAGGTCCTCTGATGATAGCAGCTGTTCATACGGGATTCAACGTGATCACATCACTGGTACTGGTACCGTTCTCGTCAAAGCTCGAAAAGCTGGCTGTTCTTGTTATTAAGGGCGAAAACGAAAAATCAGATGATGAAAAGAAACTTTTTATCGACGAAAGACTTCTTGAAACTCCGTCATTTGCACTCACTGAGTGCAGAAGTTTTGCAGAAAAAATGGCGGCGCTTTCACTTGACAGTTACCGCGATGCTTTTTCAATAGCCGGAAAATTTGATTCAAAGACAGCTGAAAAAGTTCTTCAGACTGAAGACCTGATCGATGATTACGAAGACAAACTCGGCACATATCTTATCAAGCTTTCCGGATGTTCACTTACGAAGGAAGACGGTGCTCTGGTATCCAGACTGCTTCACTGCATCGGTGATTTTGAAAGAATTTCCGACCATGCTGCAGGTCTTGTAAAGATTTACAGGGAAATGGACGAGAGAAAGATACGCTTTTCACATGCGGCACGTATAGAAACCGAGATACTTCAGACTGCAGTAGCAGATATTCTTGAAATGTCAGTAAATGCGTTTATAAACAACGATGCAGATCTCGCGCGCAGGGTAGAACCGCTCGAAGAAGTTATCAACGGTCTTCGTATGGAACTCAAGAACCGGCATCTGCGCAGACTCCAGCAGGATAAATGTACAACGGAACTCGGCTTTATTTTCTCTGATCTTCTGACAAATCTTGAACGAATTTCGGATCACTGTTCCAATATTGCAGTGTGCCTTATCCAGCTGAAAGACGATAAGTTTGACACTCATGAGTACATAACCAATCTCAAGGAAAGCGACAAGGATTTTCAGGAAATGCGTTTCCAGTACGTTGAAAAGTATTCGCTTCCGGATTAATAACAGTGAACGCAGATGTATTTTTTGTTTACTGTAAAGCGGATACAAAAATAAGGACGGGATATCATGTGTATCCCGTCCTTTTGGCGTTTGGTATAGAAACAATATTCGGGGCAAAACCCGAATGAATATAGTAAAAGATTTTTAGTCAGCTGAATAGACCCTGACACGGAAATTAACTCCGCAGTCTTCGGCGATCTTTCTGCATTTTTCGATTTCTTCTTTGCCGATAACATCTACTACTGTAAAAGCAACGTTTTCGGTGTATTTTCTGCATTCCTTTGCAAAACCGAGCATTGCATCAAAGGAAATGATACCGAAGGAAGGGTGGACAATGTTGTTGTACTTTACTTTGTCGGAAGCGTTAAGACTGATGGAAACGGAATCGATGTTGTCACATATCTCCTTTGCAACGCTTCTTTTGTTTATAAGGTCGCCGAGACCGTTTGTGTTAAGGCGTGTTTTTATGCCTTTTCCGCGAAGATATTTTGCAGTTTCGATAAGCACGTCAAATGCGCAGGTAGGTTCGCCGTATCCGCAGAAGATAGCTTCGTCAAATCCGGTGAAGTCGAAGCTGTCGATGGCCGCTTTTACTTCATTGAAGTCAGGACTGTGGTCGAGCCAGAGACTGCCTGATTCACCTACTGTGTCAGTAGTGCTTCTGATGCAGAATTCACACTTGCACGGACAGGCATTTGTTATGTTTAAGTAAACATTGTTTTTGTAGGTATAAAGAATTTCGTTTTTATTATCCATTTTAATTCACCTTCCAATAAGAAATCCAAGGTTCTTTTCAAATTCGATTCCGTAGTTATGATCTGCCTCAGGGTCAGCGGCCAGCGTATCCTTTACCGATCTGACGATAAATTCAGCGGCTGTGTTAATTGCAGTCTGAATATCCTTCCCTCTGATCAGCATACTGAAAGTAACGGAGGCAAAAATATCTCCGGTACCGGAAAAGCTTTTCCCAAGACGGTCAGATACAGTAAAGAATTCATTATCGTCCAGAAAAGCCATGTTGTATATCTGAGCATCATCATCTATACCGGTTACGATAACTTTAAGTCCGTTGTTCTTTCCGATGAGTTTCAGTGCGAGCTTTTTTATCTTTTCTTTCTTTTTTTCCGCTGAAAGCGAACAGATCTCAGAGTAGTTTCCGTCAGAAAGAATGCACAGCTCAGTGAGATTCGGAGTTATAACGTCAGCTTTCAGAGTCAGTTTACGTATCTTTTCACACATGTTTTTGCTGTAGCCCTTGTAGATCTGACCGTTGTCACCCATGACCGGATCAACAAGAACAAGGGTATTTTCATTACGGAATTCATCAATAAATGAACTTATGAAATCAGCCTGTTCAGGATGAGCGATATATCCGCTGTAAATACCGTCAAAACAGGCGTCGCATAAATTCCACATTTTAATATAATTTCCGAGATGCTCTGTAAGATCGATACATGAGTAATCAGGGAAGCCGGTCTGGTTTGTCAGTACTGCAGTAGGTATTGAACAGGCCTGAATGCCGCAGACTGAAAGTATCGGGATCGCCACACCAAGCGAACATCGTCCGAATCCTGAAAGATCATTTATAACAGCAGCTGTTGCCACTAAAGTATCACCATCCTGTTTAATCATAACGGTTTGTATTGTCGTTTACTATATTATACAAAAAAACTGTGCATGTTAAAATAGTCAGTTTTGATATATTTTAAGGGGACACTTAGAATGTACCAGTACTGCTTAATTGCTTTAATTAAATTAATTAAATTACATATTAAAAGCAGGTTAATTTCTGCATAAAAAATTGAAATTTCTATTGACAACGATTACATGCTGTGATATAATACTGAACAGAGGGTTGAAAACGATTACCAGCGCGCCGTGTGTCAAACGGCGGCGGTGTATCAGTGAAAGGATGTGCATTCATGCATAGGACATCAAAATGTATTGCTTCATTTGCGCTTGCAGCTGCCATGATCGGAACAGTTATCGCAGGAGGGTTTAATAAATCCGGCTTCGGTACTGCAGAGGCAGCGGAAAGTCAGAGCTACAGATTTGATAATGTTGAAATAGCGGGCGGCGGCGGATTTGTACCGGGAATCATATACAATCCGACCGAGGAAGGACTTGTTTATCTGAGAACGGACATGGGTGGTGCGTACATCAGAAACAAGGATACACTCGAATGGGAACCGATAACAGACTGGGTATCTCCTGACGAATGGAATCTTCTCGGAATTGAAAGCCTTGCTACTGATCCGGTCGATACGAACAGGGTGTACATAGCGGCCGGTACATATACCAACAGCTGGACCAACATGAATGGTTACATCTGCCGTTCTGACGATTACGGCAAAACATGGACCAGAACTGAACTTCCTTTCAAAATGGGCGGAAATATGCCGGGACGTTCAGTCGGCGAAAGACTCATGATCGATCCGAACAGCAACAATATTCTCTACTTCTGTGCACGAAGCGGAAACGGTCTGTGGAGAAGCGAGGACTACGGCGAGACCTGGTCAAAGGTAGAAAGCTTTAAGAATCCCGGAAACTATGTCGAAGATCCGGATTTTGAATACTCCTCTGATAATCTCGGCCTTTGTTTTGTGGTCTTCGACTCCGCACGTTCTGAAAAAGGAAAGCCGACAAAAGATATTTACGTAGGAGTTTCCGACAAGGAAAATCCGCTCTATGTAAGCCATGACGCAGGAAAGACATGGGCTCCGGTCGAAGGTCAGCCTACTGCCAAAACTTTTACAAAGCACAATTCAGATGCACTTGACATTGGTATACCGCATCATGCTGTTATCAGCGATGCTGGTGACATGTACGTTACCTACTGTGACAGAGGCGGTCCTTACCAGTGCGATGACGGTGCAGTTTACAAATACAATATCAAATCAGGTGAGTGGAAAGATATTACTCCTCCGTCCGGATATGACTGGGACGGCTCGCCTAAGTATGAAAACTACTACGGATTTGCCGGCATTTCGATGGATGCGGCAGATCAGGATACACTTATCATAACATCGCTTCAGTCCTGGTGGCCTGACAACTATATCTGGAGGACTACCGACGGCGGAGAGACCTGGGACTGTATCTGGAAATACGGTGATTCATGGCCTTCCAGAGATCTTAAGTACAACATGGACATCTCGAAGGCTCCGTGGCTTTCATGGGGCAAAAAGATAAATGCCGCTGAAGCAGGCTCATACAAGGGCGAGGATATAGTAAACAACCCTGTACCGAAGCTCGGCTGGATGATGGGCGACATCGAGATCAATCCGTTTGACTCCGATGAAATGATGTACGGAACAGGTGCTACTGTATACGGCACACACAATCTTACCGACTGGGACAAGGATGAGCCGGTAAACATAGAAGTAATGGGTATCGGCATCGAGGAAACTGCAGTACTCGACATTATCTGCCCTCCGATAGACGGAGTTGAAGTCATAAGCGGTGTCGGTGACATCTGCGGATTTGTACACGAGGACGTAACAAAAGGTCCTGAGTGCATGATGACCGGACCGACATTTACGAGTACGACTGGTCTTGACTATGCGGAGCTTGATCCGAATATTATTGTCCGTGTAGGAAATGTGGACAAGGAACAGTATGAGATGATCAAGAAGAGTGTGGCGGTATCAAAGGACGGCGGAAAGACCTGGTCTGAAGCTCAGCCTAATGTAAGCTATACTTTCCCGGCGAAGAACAATGATCCTGACGACATAGTTTCAGGCGGTACAGTTGCCATGGCTGCTGACGGTTCATCATTTGTGTGGTCAACAGCCACAAGCCAGGGCGTTATCTGCTACTACAACAGTGCATGGGTAAAGGTCGACAGCCTTCCGGCAGGTGCGAACATCTGCTCTGACCGTGTAAATCCTGATGTGTTCTACGCATACGCTGAAAATACATTCTACAGAAGCGAAGACGGCGGACGTACTTTTGAAGCGGTGAAGAAGGATCTTCCGGAAACATCGTCAAAGATAAAGGCGGTTCCGGGCTGCGAGGGACATGTATGGATCCCTGGTTCCACTACCGGCCTTCAGTATACCGAAGACGGCGGCAAAACATTAAAAACAGTGGACTGCGTAAAGAGATGTGACGTTATCGGTTTCGGCAAGGCAAAGGACGGCGAGGATTACCTTGCAATCTACATGTGCGGCGAAACATCTGATAATGTTTACGGCGTTTACCGTTCAGACAACAAGGCAGAAAGCTTTATACGCATAAATGATGATGACCATCAGTATGCTTCAATAAATTACGCAATCACAGGCGACTTAAGAAAATACGGCAGAGTATTCTTCGGCACCAACGGCCGCGGTGTTATCTACGGCGACATAGATGACGGATCAAAGGTCGAGGACAAGCCGACAGTAAAGCCGTCACCTTCAGTTAAACCTTCTCCGTCACCATCACCATCACCAAGTGTAAAACCGACAGCCAAAGGTGAAGTGGTCTACGGTGATCTTGACGACAGCGGAATAATTGATGTAACTGATCTTTCAATGCTCAGTCTTTACCTTATCGGTGACATGTCACTGGACGAAAGACAGCTGAAAGCTGCAGATGTAACTGCCGCCGGCAAGCCTGATATCACATCGCTTGCACGTTTAAGACAGTATCTGTCGAATCCGGGCAAAATAAAGCTCGGCCCTGCTTAATAAGACATCTTCTGATTAAATTTATTTACCACATCTTTCTGTAAAATGATCTGCAGGCTCAGTCCTGCAGGGAGTTTTGCAGACCTCATCGAAATTTTCATTTAAAATTAAAATAATGCAACAATAAAAATACACCGGTCACTGATCAGGTGTATTTTTATTATCCGAAAAAAACACCGGTCACTGATCAAGTGGTTTTTATTATCCGGACATAAAATCATAGCGGGGTAGTGGGGCGAAGCCCCGCCACCCCTGTCCGCCGATCCGGCTTTGACGGATCGGCGGATAAAAAATATATGTAACTTAACTATAATTAATAAATGTTTTTTGTCGTTCACTATAATCTGCTATTGATTTAACATGAAAATTTGTGTATAATGTAATATAGTGAATAATAGCTCCGCGGGTGCGGAGAATCAGAAAGGATTTTTTTAACTATGAAAAAAGTTGGATTTTTAGGTGCGGGAAATATGGGATTTGCCATCATGAAAGGTATAACAGGCAGTTCTCTTAAGGATATATCACTTTATGCATTTGACATAAGTGAAGACCTCAGAAAGCGTGCAGAATCGATCGGCGTTAATGTCTGCACAAATGAATGTGATCTTGTTGAAAAGTGCGACTACATCTTTTTAGCAGTCAAGCCGCAGGTGCTTTCCGGAGTTCTTGAAACAATAAAGCCTGTTCTCACATCAGAAAAGGTCGTTGTATCGATCGCAGCCGGTATTTCAGGCGAGTACCTGAAGACACGTACAATTCCTGACCTGAAGGCAGTTCTCGTTATGCCTAACACACCTCTTCTTCTCGGAGAAGGTGCAACTGCTCTTTCAAAGGTGGAACCGACTTCAGATGAGGAATTTGCTCTTGTATGCAGCATTTTCGGTGCCTGTGGTGAATACGCAGTGCTTCCGGCTGACAAGATGAAGGAGATCATTGCGATCAACGGAAGCAGCCCTGCATTTATTTATCTTTTTGCCAAGGCATTTATCGAATATGCATCTGAGCAGGGAATTTCAGCTGAAGCTGCACAGAAGCTTTTTGCCAAGACTTTGGTAGGTTCAGCAAAGATGATAACCGATTCAGGAAACACAATAGACGAGCTCATAAAGATGGTTTCATCACCGGGCGGTACAACACTTGCAGGACTTGACAGACTCTACGAGGGAAATCTTGTACAGGTCGTAAAGAACGCATGTGACAGCTGTACAAAGAGAGCATACGAACTTTCGGAATAACATAAGGAGGTAACGGTTTGGCAGGTTTTTTCGGAATAGGGGATTATACTAAAGCCGGGGCAGGAATTGCTAAAAATCAGAACAAGGGAAGACTTAAACTGTTTTTCGAGATACTTGAGGTAAGAATCTGGAAGCTTTTCGTGCTCAACCTTATTTATGTACTTGCGTGTATTCCGATAATAACGATCGGTCCGGCCACTGCAGGACTGTTCAGGGTCGTAAAAAATTATTCCATAGACAAGCATGCCTATGTCTGGCAGGATTTCAAACAGGGATTTAAGGAGAATTTCTTTAAAGCACTGGTGATGGGCATAGTCGATATTATAGCCTATACCGGCATAGCAAGCGGAATCATCATGTATTCCGGTGCGATGGCACGCAGCGGGGATTCTTCCGGAAGGATAGCCTTTCTTCTGCTTCTGGCGGCTACGCTCAGCGCGGGACTGACATTTACCATTATGAACTATTATATCTATCTCATGATGGTCGGAACAACTCTTAACATGAGAGAGATCATAAGCAATTCCATTAAGTTTGCATTTCTGGCACCAAAGCAGAATTTTGCAGCAGTATTATGTAATATCGGACTGCCGCTTCTGATCTTCACTCCTATAGTACTGGTTGAGAAACTACAGCCGCTGCTGACGATCATTTTTCCGTTTGCCCCGGCAGCAATAATTGCATTTGTGATCAGCTTCATCTGCTATCCGGTCATTCAGAGATTTGTGATCGATCCTTACTATGAGGAAAAAGGCATGAAGAATCCTGAAAAATACTACAGCACACAGGATGACGGCGAAGAGATCCTTTTCGAGGATATGGGCGGAAAGGAAAAGCCTTTTATCCCTAAGGAAAAGAAAGGCAAAGGCAAGGTTATATCATAATTAAGTATTCTCTCTACAAAGGAGTTTTGACAGATGGATATTGAAAAGATTCTTGAAAAAGCGGGGAAGATCCTTCCTCCGCAGCCGGCAGTTGAGTTTACTGTAAAAAATGAAAAGCCGGGACTGTTTGACTGCAAGGTCGGCGGAACGCCATATTTTCCAAAGGATATGGAATATCCACGCGGCAGAATAAATGCTTTTAAAGATCAGCCTCTCGTACTTCTTGCTCAGCTCAATTTTGAGCAGATACCGCATATTCCGGATTTTCCGGAAAAGGGAATACTTCAGTTTTTTATAGCCGGAGACGATCTTTACGGAATGTCGCCGAAGTGTTACGGTGAGGCACTTGCAGTTCAGGATAATTTCCGTGTTATCTATCACGAAAACATAATCACGGACGAAACGAAACTTCTTTCAGCAGATGAGATACCTGTCTACAAAGGCGGGGAAAAAATCTTCCTTCCGTTTTCGGGTGAATACAGACTTGTACCGTCAGAACCTGATGAACAGCCTGCCGGAGTTCACGATTTCCGTTTTGAAGAGGCATTTGTAAAATGTTTCAATGAAACGGAGGACGAAAAAATCGAAAGTCTGTACGATCTTGATGAGGATGTATATGAAGAACTTAGTAATAAGGCTGTTTTCAGAACAGTTATCGGCGGATACCCTGCATTTACACAGGAAGATCCGCGAAGCAGTGAAACCCTTGGTGACTGTGATGTGCTTCTGTTCGAACTTGACAGCGTTTTCGGAAACGATGAGAACATAGATATCATGTGGGGTGACTCAGGTACAGGCACATTCTTTATCCCGCGTGAAAATCTGAAAAAACTTGATTTTTCAAGAGTGGTCTATAATTACGACTGCTACTGATCATAGTGAATTAAAAAGAAATCTTATGTAAAAACATTTATTTATGATAAAGGGGGAATTATTAATGGATTATCAGGCATGGCTTGAAGGCTTTGACGCGCTTGTAAGCTTATATTCTTTCGACATCCTTACGGACGGAAGTTTCAGTGAGATACGTCTTGAAGGCGTAAACAAAATGAATGAGGGCATGCTTCATTTCAACCCGAATGCACCTGAATTCTATCCGGGAATACCGTACAGAAATTACTGGATGGATCTTAATTTTGAAAGATATCTTTACAGGAGCGGCAGTACGAAAAAATCGTTATACTCCTACGTAAATGCACGCGGATTCTGGCTGAAGGGCTTCTACATTCCGGTAACGAACTTTGATGAAGTTTCAGAAGGGGGCACGAAAAAGGTATACTGTCTCTACATACTCGAATACGAAAATGATCTGGAAACAGAATCGATGTCACAGCATCCTGCCGATGTTTCTGCTGCTGTAACTGATATAAGCATCAAGCTGCACGAAATGCAGGATTTCTGGCAGGCGCTTGCTTCAGTTACTGCTGAAATAAAACAGTTCTGCGGTGCAGATAAGTGTTCGATTTATCCGGTTGATGTAAGCAGTCAGAAGTGCATGTGCGTTACCGCAGCGGGCGTTCAGAATGAAATACTGGAAAGCATAGCTGAAGATCTGGGATGCACTCCGTTTGAAGCAGTTGAACGATGGGAAAAAATTCTTGAAATGAGCGACTGTCTTATCCTTGAGGATCTCAGCGTTATTGAGGAACGCGATCCCGACTGGTATCGTTCACTCTGCAATCACGGCGTTAAAAATATCGTCCTTTACGAGATCCGCTGCAAACGATCACTTGTAGGATTTATCTGGGCTGCAAACTTTGATGTTTCAAAAGTTCTGAAGATCAAAAGCGTGCTCGAACTTTCATCGTTCCTGCTTGCAGCCGTTATCCAGAACCATTATCTTATCTCAACTCTTGAATTCAAGAGTTCAGTTGACGGCCTTACACAGGTAAGTAACCGGAATGCGATGAACGAGCGTGTGGATAAGATCGTTTCCGGTGAAGTTAAAGCACCTGAAAAGATGGGTATAGCCTTTGCCGATCTTAACGGACTTAAGACGGTCAACGATGACGAAGGTCACGAAGCCGGTGACAAACTCCTATCAAGAGCGGCATCTCTCCTGAAGATTGCTTTCGGCGACTACGAAATTTACCGTGCCGGTGGCGACGAGTTCGTTGTTCTTTGTCCGAATATTACAGAGGAAAAACTGAACGAACTAGCTGACCAGCTCCGCACCCTCACAGAAACCACATCCGATGTGCGTTTTGCAGTAGGTACAGTTTACGTTACAGGCGAGTACGACATCTGCAAAGCTATGCAGACTGCCGACGAGCGTATGTACAAAGACAAAGAGGAGTACTACAGACTCCACCCGGACAAAGACCGTCGCAGACGCAGCAGGGGGTAAAATACTTAACACAAGAATTATTTCGTTTTTTTAATAAAAATAAGCAACATCCCGGTAACAGAACTTACATCTGTTACCGGGGTGTTTTATCTGTATTATATAAATAATTTTGATCAGTCTTTAGCATTATCATTCCATTCTTCAGTTGGCTGATAATTTGAATTTGGAGCTTCATATATTACAGTAACATCTACACAGTCTTCAGTTTTATAATCAAACTGAAGTTTAACTGATGGTACTGTTCCGCAGACATCTTCCGGAAATTGTTCAATAATATCAATCTGAAGTGCTGAAGCTATTGCTCGAGCAAGACCTCCGACCTGAATGAAATCTGACATATTTGCCATGCGTTCTTCGTCAAAATCAAATTTTGTATCATCAAATGTGATTTGGTTAGAATATACACTGAGAGTTACAGGTGCTTTAATGATTTCAATATGTGGTCTTCTGTCAGCTTCAGTAACTGCTTTGCTTATTACCGGACGAATTCGTTCAGTAAAAAGCTGTACACCATCAGAGCCAGCGAATTGTACGCTCGCTTTTATGACGTTTTGCTCAAACTCTTCACGGTATTTTGCTTTTTCCTGTTCGCCCTGAGTTCGAATGTTTTCAATGGTGCTTTCTACTGTAACTCGTTGCTTATCCTGCTTTTTGTATTCACCTTCAAGTAACACATCGTCGTTCAGGTATGCGTGTGCATATGGAATATCCATGTTTTTTGCGATAACATAGCAAAACAGCAACGTTAAAGAACCGATTGCACTGAATAATCCGCCGCCGCTGTAAAGCTTTTCGGCTAAGGAGGTAAATGATAAAAGATTAATAATACTGAAAAATAGAGGAAACCAGAGTGTACAGTATTTCTTACCGAAATCAGGCAAATACATTGTAGCTGTAGTGGTATTTTTATTTCTCATTTTCATTATTTTTTTAGTACTTACTACTTTATTAAGCCATGAATCGTTCAATCGCCCTAATAAAAGTGACAAGCCTTGAAAAACTAAAATGATAATCAGCTTAGAGACAAAAAGTGTTGTAAACACTTTTATCGAATTAAATTCACCACAAAACAATACGGATGCAAAAAACACATATTTACCTATATTTCTTGGTATATCGCTTTTGCGTTTATCATTATCCTGACGAAATTTATTTATATACTGAAGTTTGTCTGAAATTGATTTTAAATTATGATAGTTAGTTGATGCTTCGAGTTTTTGGATTTCTTCCGTGACATAAGTATCAACTTTTCTGTTAAATTCAACTGGCGAAACATTGCGTTCCTGAAAATCCATAATATACACCCCAACAAGATATATTTTTGTTTTAGATTATACTGTATTATTGTATGTTTGTCAATCATTTTACGTTAAATTATAGAGTGTGCTTCAATTGTTATTTAGATGTGAATCCGAAGTTTGCCTAATTGAGCTTGGCTTAATGGCATATGATTTGTTTATAAGCATTTATTAAACGTATTGATTTTAGATATAACGCTGAATATTCACTGTCAGTTTGACAATCTATTAGTGATATGATATAATTCTTATACAAGTTTATTTAGGACTATTTCATAAAAAATGATCTGTTTATAAAAATTATTTATAACTTTTATGGAGTAATGATATAGTTCTATCAAAAGGGGTATGTAGTTTATGGAATATGATATTTTTCCTTCTCAGTACAGAGAGGAAAAAGAGATTGAATTACGAAATGAAATCAATCAGTTAAAAAATGAACAAAACAACATAAAGCAAAAGTTGGGTGATGAAAAGCCATCATTAATAAAAAGAATAAAAAGAAAATTTGGGTTTTATTATTTGGCAATTTTACCGCTACTTTTTACAATAGCTGCTTCGACTTTGGAGATAGATGACGAAATTTTTCTGATTTTTTCTGTTCTAACAATTGTGCTTTACTATTGTTTTCCAAGTGTGTTTATGAAGTTAATAAACCATCATCTAAGTAAGAAATATAATGATAAGGCAGATGAAATTATAGAATCAAAATCGTTATATAAAAAACTGTTAAATAAAGATTCACTGAAAAAATACTGGGCAATATTTGTATTTTTGTTCGGCGTGTTTTCTGAAGGCCTTTTTGATTTACACGATGACGATGGAATCATATTTAATATTATATGGATTGCGTGTATTCTGCTTGGAATTGTCTTTTCGAAAATCAGGAAGAAGTCATTGAAATTACAGATTTCTTATGAAAGTAAAACGACTGAACTTGAACAGAAAACAAAATTGCTTCAGAATATGATGAATGATTCTACAGTTTATGAGAAAGGCTTTGAGGAAAAAGTTAAACAGATGAGTGTACAGCTTATGGATAGTGCAGTTGTTGACCGAATTGTTGACTGGCTCAGTGAGAAATATTTTAAGCCAATTGAAACTGCTGATCGTAAGCCACATATTGAAAGTATCAAAATTCCTTTTGTGATTCAGGTGTTCAAAAATAAAATCGTTTCTCCATCTGGGGTATTTGATTTTGTTGAGGAGTGCTGTCAGCTGCTTAATTCTCCTCTTGAACAATGTGCAGTATGTCATGCGATTGCTGCAAAACTTGATCTGCAGACACATACCAGAATAACGGAAGATCCAAGTGGCACACCTTATACAGTTGAACAGGAGTATAGTAATGATAATGAAGCAGCAATAGTTACAATAACTTATTCAGCTGTAAACGGTCATTATAAAGAGGCGGAATCATTTTTTTGATTATGAATAGTGGAGGTAAATATGGGATCAGCATTAAGTATGTATAAAATAGTAGAGCCTTCGTTACTAGCTTTTCAAAAAGAATATGATGAAATACTCAGTTATTTGGATAAAGAAGTAGCAGAGAATAGTGAAAAGCAGAGGGAGGAAGATTTGCTTCTGCAGGAAGCAGAAAACAATTATAAGAAGCATTCAGCAAGTGTTGAAGCTTTCAGAAAAATAGCGAAAGAGCATATTAATAATACGGTTGATGATGGTGCGGTTCGTCCCTATGATATTTTAGCATTACAGAAGCTTCAGGTGATGATCAACACTAATTTAAAGGACGATCCTTATGCGAAAGAACTATATACTTCAGCTTGTGGACAATTAAGATTTCTTGAAGAAGAAATTAATAAGCGCCGCGCTGAACGTGAAAAAAACCGATTATTGATAGACGACCTTTTAAAAGATGCTCAGGAAAAATTCAACAAGGAAACAGCAAAGTTCAAAACACGTTTTGAAGATTATCTAAAATCGGAAGAAATGCAGAAGTTTTCAGATATAATTCGTTCGGATTTGCAGGTTTTTTTACCTGATTCACCTGGTCCAGATTTTTTACCTGCTTATCGTTCAGACATCAGCATTGGTTGTTGTAATATTAAGCTGCCGTGTCCTAAAGGGATGGAAACAATGTTTTCCAGTGTGCTAAATATTCCTGAATCATATGTCGGAATTCCATACATGATAGATATGTCATCAGGTTCTTCTCTGCTTGTAAATTATTATAACGACACTGAGGATAAGGTTTTATCCGGTTTGCAGAATATGCTTCTGAACATCGCAAGATATATTGGAAATCACTGCAGAAGAGTGGTTTTTATTGATCCTGTTCGTTTTCATAATAGTGCACTCGGAGTAGCCGCTTCTCTTGCGGATGATGATTATTCATATATTGATCCTGTTCCGGTTTCTGCAGATGCCATTACTGCAAAAATCAATTATCTGATGAAGGATGCAAATGCTGATGATTCTTATAAAGAACTGGGAATTTATGTTTTTCATAATTTTCCTCAAGGTTATGACAGTTCGCTGGTAAAACATATTCAGCAGCTTGTAGTTAATGCTAAGCATTACAATATTTCTGTTGTTATAACACATAATGAATCCAGTAAGTATAGTTCTGGTGATGAGAGTCTGCAGTATATATCTTCATATGTCAGTGTGATACAAGCTACAGAAACAGGTTTTCAGACTGAATTATCAGATGTTACCGTACCGTTTAACTGGTATTATGCTCCGAGTCAGCTTCCAGATGACTTAGAGAAACGATATGTTTATTTAAAAGAAAAGCCGGATACAAGTAATCTTTATCAGGAACGTGTTGGTATTGATGTTCCGGAACAGTATCGTAAGGGAGTAAGATATGTTTCTGAAATTCCTTATGGTGTTGATAACAGTGGTAATTTGCTTAAACTAAGTTTTGAGGAAAGTAACTTTGCAACGTTTATATGCGGTGCTTCGCGTTCCGGTAAATCTACATTGTTACATTCGCTGATCACAGGAATAATTCGTGATAGTCATCCTGACGATATTGAAATCTGGCTTGTTGATTTTAAAATGACTGAATTCAGCAGATATTGTGAACATTTACCGCCGCATATCAGATATATTGTTCTTGATGAATCTCCGGAACTTGTTTATGATATTATTGATGCTCTAACTGAGCGCCTTGTTAAACGACAGAATACTTTTAAAGGAAGGTGGCAGAAACTCAGCGATGTTCCTTCTGAAAAATATATGCCCGCTATATTTGTAATAATCGATGAGTTTTCAATTATGTCACAGATAATTGCAGATTCTGTCAATGTAACTAATGATGATTACAAGCTTAAAATTCAGAACCTGCTTGCAAAGGGTGCTGCTCTTGGATTCCATTTTATATTCTGCAGTCAGGGCTTTTCAGATGGAACACAGGGTTTGAATGACTATTCGAAAAAACAGATTCAGCAGCGAATAGCAATGAAAACCAAACCAGCAGAAATCAAAGATACTCTGGATCTGCTTTCTGCAAGTGATGAAGACAAGAATATGATGGAACAGTTACAGGTACACAATGCGCTTATTCGTATACCTGAAGATGCACGAGGAAATCATTTGCTTCTTTCAAAAGTACTTTATATTTCAGATTATAAAGAACAGGAAAAAATGATTGATGAAATGTCGGATAAATTTCAATCAGTTACTACATATCAGTCAGATGCAAATGATGTTTATCTTGATAAAAAGCCTCTTATTATTGATGGAAGTTCTTTTTCTTCTTTCGATTCCAAGCGTTCTCTGATTGAAAAAAATATATCGGAAAACAAAGAACTTATTGAACTTGAAAATGTTGTGTTACTTTATCCTGGTGAACCTAGACGTTTGATGTCAGTGCATCCGATTGAAATGTATCAGAGTTATGGCGAAAATCTTCTTATGGTGGCTCCTGCTAAAGAAAATGAGCCTGCTGTTTCTGTGATTTGTTCTCTGATTGAATCAATGAAGTATTCGAAAATGCCTGTTGACATCTGGACTACACGAAGAAGTATGATGTATCGTAAGCTTCAGATGCTTCCCGACAATAATTCTTACAACTATGCCCGAGATCTTGATGAGGTATGTGAACAGATCCATAAGCTTCGTAAGAAAATTGAATCACATGAAGAGGGTAAAAAAACCATAATACTTTTCGGATTGGAAACTTTGATAACAGATATGAAGTATCAGGATAATGATAATTCAAATGTTTCAGTTAAGAGCAAATCTTTAAAAGATACAAAGAGCATAAATTATGATGTTCTTGAAATAGCTGCCGGCCTTTCTAATACTAATACAAGAAATGGAAACAGATTAACAGTTGACCAGATGATTGCAAAAGCTAAATCTGATTCTAATAATTCAAATACTATCGTCGATGATCCACTGAAAATGATAAGAGAAGGGAATCGGTTGTCGAATTTTACCGACAATAAAGATGATTATGTATCGGACGATTCGAAGGATAATGAGCAGAAAAATGAGGTTTATTCTGCTTATGATGCTCGTGATGATTTAAAATATATTCTCACGCACGGTCCGAGATATGGTTATCATTTTATTGCAGTATTCCATACTTGCGCCGAACTGGATCAATGTAAAATTGATACCGGACTATTCCGTCATAAATTATTGTTCAGAATATCACGAGCTGATGCAGTGTCACTGCTGGGATCTTCTTCTGCTACTGCTGTTGCACAGCTTGGAGATCATTCGTTCCGATATAGCAACGGACTAGATGCACTGTCTTATCGTCCGTATTTACATTCAGGTTTGAAATGGGATGGATGGGAACTTGTTGACGGTATGGTCAAACTTTCAGGTAATAATGAAGAAGAATATCCGTGATTTCAGAAAGGAATTTGTTATGAGTAAAAATGGTATGACACAAATTGATTCTCTGGACAGACTTATTAAAGCTATGGAGGAATATCATACTGAATTAGGTACTTCCTATGTTGTTATCTATAATTCTATTGATGCTTTCAGTTACGCAATGGGCGAGGACGATTTATCCAAGAAACTGATTAATGATATGGCTGATTCATTAACATATCTTGAAAAAACAATAAATGATGCTGTAAGTATGATTTCTTCGCTTAAAACTGAAAGACAAAAAATTCTAGATATATATGAGAACGCACATGGTTGATTTTTCACAGATTAAATAAGATTTATCATGGAGAAAGGATAGTAATATGGGTTTAGAAATTAAACTTGATTATGAAAGTGTTGATGCATTACGTGTGCTAGCCAAAGCACTTCCGCAGGCAGTACAGAATATAGGTAATAGTACCGATAAAATTATGAAAGTGTATGAAACTGTGGAAGAAGAAATAGGCCCTCACAGCGAAGAGTTTAAAAATATATTAAATAATGTAAAAAAGTCTATTGTTGTATCTTCTGAAGCAGTATTAAAAGTTCCGGTAGTTTTGGAACGTACTGCGGATAAAATTGAAGATTATCTTAATAGTCCTCCGTCTTCCGGAGACAGCTGAACTGCTGATAAATCAAAAACATCTTTAGGTAACAATGTTCATGATACATTGTATAGTCCAGCAAACACCAAAAATAATACTGAGAAAAAAGTTAAGTTTTCCGGAGATCACTATTATGGCAGTGATTTTGAACATGAAATAGTAGCTAAGGTAAATTCACCTGAGCAAATCATGTCGAAAATCAGTGAAAAGATGGCAGAAAGAATTAGAAGGGATAATACGCTGGAACCTTATCCGAGTGGTTGTGAAACTGCTTCTTCAGAATATAATGATATAGTTGATGAAATGGATGCTGAAGACAGAAAGCATTATCTTGATTCGGAAAAAAACAAAGGGCTTTTTTTAGAAGAAATTTTACATTGTTATTTCGAGAATTACGTTGAAAAGAGTGAAGATATTCATCAGCACGTATGCTCAAAGCATAAAGATGGAAAAAAGACTTTTACGGATATTATTGCCACAATTAATAAAGATGTTCAGATAGGAAATTGTCAGGTTAAAAAAGGCGAGACAATAGCGGTTGAAGTCAAGGCTGGTGCTTCAGAATATCTTACTAGTGAGATATCTCATATAGACAGGCAATTAAAAGGAATGCCTGATTCCAGTAGATTTCTAGTAGTAACAGCGGATTATTATTCTATGACTGAGGATAAAAAAAATAAACTTTTGTCTGTTGTAAATAAAAATAAAGCTAATTTAATTGTCCTGCAAACTTATGCTCAGGATGTTCAGCGTGCTATTATGGAGTTATATTGATCTTGATGTTATAGTGACGTTTAAAGTGTTAAAAAAGGTAATGCCCCGCCTACGACGTGCCGGTGCTATTGATAGTGCGCTTTTCAGCGCACGCTTAATATCCGATAATCAGAACGGCATTTTCAGCGTTAGCTGAAGTGCCGTTTTCGCTATTGCCAAAAAGACATAAATACAGTATACTAATATATGAAAGAAAACAAAAGGAAAGGAGTAGATAATATGCCTCGTGGAATAGGAACAGGAGTGCAGAGCTTCAGCAAACTGATAGAGGAAAACTGTTTTTTTATAGACAAGACGAAGTTCATAAAGGACTGGTGGACAGTAAAGGATGAAGTTACCCTTATCACCCGACCGCGCCGTTTCGGAAAAACACTTAACATGAGCATGCTCGAATGCTTCTTCAGTCCGGAGTATGCAGGAAGAGCTGATCTTTTTGAAGGCCTTGAAGTCTGGAATGATGAGAAAATGAGAGAACTTCAGGGAAGCTGGCCGGTCATCTTTTTTACGATGGCAGCGATAAAAGGTATTGATTATAAGGATTTTCTTGAACAGATGAATGCAGAAATGCAGTCGTTATATTCACGTTATGAAGAGTTTATAAATTACAGTGATAAGATCTCAGATGCCAAAAAAGAAAAATTTAATCTTTTTAACAGAACGATGATCAAAACGATGGTTGCCGAACCGGATACCCCTGATAAAAAAGTTAATACAACAATACTGAAGCAGAGCATAGCGTTTCTTTCTGAGTT